>MDTB01004254.1_pt1 | contig 23850 bp, 23 predicted proteins | sample 811161 | NCBI WGS metagenome assembly MDTB01 (sample SAMN05326650, study PRJNA326480) | marine metagenome | isolation source: seawater | place: Mediterranean Sea | collected 2009
TCAACGGCGGCATGTATATGGCCTAAGTCTGATGTTCTGGTGCTTGTAATATTTCGAACATCAGTAATAATGACGCCACGTTGGACCGTGGCAGCAACATCATTAGGAGTATTCTGAACGATGAGTAATATCGAAGAACGCGTCAAAAAAATTGTTTGTGAACAACTTGGCGTCAAAGAAGAAGAAGTAACCACCGAATCCTCGTTTGTTAATGACCTGGGTGCTGATTCATTGGATACAGTTGAATTGGTGATGGCGTTGGAGGAGGAATTCGAAACAGAGATTCCTGACGAAGAAGCTGAAAAAATCACGACAGTTCAGCAAGCAATCACATACATCGAAGCAAACCTGTAATAGGTTAGAGGCCGCCGTATAGATATTCAAAAAAGCCGCGTTTTGCGCGGCTTTTTCGTATTGATTGTTGAGAGAGGAGCTATGTCAAAGCGTCGTGTCGTAGTCACAGCAACAGGAATGTTGAGTCCTTGTGGCATTACAGTCGAAGAGTCGTGGAAGGCAATTTTAGACGGACACAGTGGGATTTCTGCGATTACAGAATTTGACACTACAGACTATCCAACGAAATTTGCCGGGTTAGTTCCTGAATTTGATTTAGACCAATATATGTCCGTTAAAGACGCCCGAAAGATGGACCTATTTATCCAATACGGGATGGTCAGCGCAATCCAAGCAGTTGAACAGTCCGGCTTGATGGAATCTTCTTTTGATCCGACGCGGGTTGGAGTTTCTATTGGTTCTGGTATCGGTGGCTTAACGCTAATCGAGGATACTACTTTACTTCTTAATAAGCGTGGACCACGCAAGGTATCACCATTCTTCGTTCCTGGTTCGATTATCAATATGATCGCCGGGAATCTCGCAATCAAATATGGATTCCAGGGCCCAAACATCGCAATCACGACAGCGTGTACGACCTCGACACACTGTATCGGGTTTGGAGCGCGCATGATTGCGTATGGTGATGCTGACGTTGTGATTGCAGGAGGTGCTGAGAAAGCATCAACTCAGCTAGGTATCGCAGGATTCTCCGCGGCACGTGCCTTGTCGACACGTAACGAGAATCCGGCTGCCGCTAGCCGACCGTGGGATAAGGATCGTGATGGCTTTGTTCTCGCTGACGGCGCGGCAACGATGGTCCTCGAAGAGTATGAGTCAGCCAAAGCACGCGGAGCGGACATCATTTGTGAATTGGTTGGCTTTGGTATGAGTGATGACGCGTATCACATGACAGCCCCCTTAGACGATGGTCGTGGCGCGTGTGCTGCGATGTCAAATGCGCTCAAGGATGCAGGCTTGTCTGTTGATGAAGTTGATTATGTAAATGCTCATGGTACGTCTACCCCACTAGGCGATGTTGCCGAGTCGCAGGCTATCGAAACCTTGATGGGCGCGCATGCATCGAAAATTGCTGTCAGTTCAACGAAGTCGATGACGGGCCACGCTCTTGGTGCTGCCGGTGCTCTCGAGGCATGCTTCAGTGCTCTTGCGATTCGTGATCAGGTGTTACCGCCAACGATCAACTTAGATTCAGTTGGGGATGGTTGCCGTTTGGATTACGTTCCAAACATAGCACGTGATTCAAAGATTGATGTCGCTTTATCCAACAGTTTTGGATTTGGTGGCACCAACGGAACCTTGATCTTCAAGCGAGTATAATGCTCGCGTTCTGCCGCCTCGGACTTCTTGGCCTCGTTGCCATTAGTTGTTTGTTGGTGATGGGGCGTCTTTGGGTCGAATCTCTTCGCTCTGAACCTGTTGCTGTCGAGGTGATTACAGTGCCACCAGGCTCAACTGCGAGTGATGTTTTAAAAGCATTGCACCCGTCTTTATCTGCTCGAGAACGATCACTTGTTTTTTCTCTATATCCGGAGCTCGTATATGTTCAATATGGGAAATATGCATTCCCTCACGACACGACCGTACTCTCCGCGATGGGCCAGATTCATAGAGGTGATTCAGTTATCGAGCGGATTACGATACCTGAGGGAATTACTGCTTCCGAGCTTTTTGCACGTTTATCAGCGCACGATGCTTTAGGGGGTGAACTGACCTTTGCCGATGGCGTTTGGGCAGGTTTAAGTGGCAACAGATTCTCGCACGAAGGCGCGTTTTTGGCTGAAACATATTTTTGGCAACAGGATTTGTCTAAAGATGCGCTTTTAGACAGGGCACATCAAGCCCTCCTCGAGTCTCTTGAGCTTGCGTGGACAAATGCTAACCCAAGTGTGAGGTCTATTATAAAATCGTCCTACGAGTTACTTATACTTGCCTCCATTGTTGAAAAAGAGAGCGCGATCGCTATCGAACGGCCACGGATTGCAGGAGTTTTTCTTGAACGGCTGAAGCGGAAGATGCGACTGCAGACCGATCCAACTGTAATTTACGGTCTTGGCGAGCGGTTTGATGGCAATCTGACACGACGGCATCTCAGAGAGAAAACACCGTATAATACGTATCGAATTGATGGTCTCCCACCAACACCGATTGCACTGGTCGGGCCAGATGCGCTCAGAGCCGTTGCGCATCCTGAAATCACTGGTGATTTGTATTTTGTCGCCGATGGAAGCGGCGGACACGTATTCTCGCGTACTCTAGAGGCGCATAATGCCAATGTTCGAAAATATCAGTTAAAGAGATGAGCGTTCCAAAGCCCCAGTTTATAACACTCGAAGGTATCGAAGGTGCCGGTAAAAGCACCCAAAAAGGGGCTCTATGTCGTTTATTGGACGCTAATGGAATTACTTATATTGAGACCCGTGAACCGGGCGGAACGCCTTATGCAGAGTCAATTCGGCAGCTATTACTCACTCGGTCTGAAGACGCGCCTTCCGCGAAAACTGAACTACTACTGATGTTTGCTGCGCGCGCACAGCATCTTGAGACTAAAATAATACCTGCTCTTGAGGCAGGTGCATGGGTAGTTTGTGATCGCTTTACTGATGCGACATACGCTTACCAAGGTGGCGGTCGACAATTACCTGTAGATTGGATTCAGTCCTTGGAAACCCTGGTTCAAGGCTTAAAACGTCCTGATTTGACATTGATCTTCGATATACCTGTGGAGATGGGTCTTGCGCGGGCAGATCTTCGCGGAGCCTTAGATCGAATCGAATCAGAGGATATTGCGTTCTTTGAGCGTGTCAGGGCGATGTACCAGGAGATAGCGAGTCGAGATACGGAACGCGTCGTGACTTTAGATGCGACGGCCGACATTGATACTGTGACTGAATCGATGATTACTTTATTGATGACGCGTTGGAATTTATCATGTCGCCCTGGCTAGCCTCCTCATGGCGCCTTGTACTGGAGGGCTTGCAATCCAAAGCTGCTCCGCATGCTTGGTGCATCGTTCATCCACCTGGAGTGATTGCATCTGAACTGACAGATCGACTGGTCCGTTTGCTGTTATGCCTAAACCCGATAAATCATGAGCCTTGTGACCAATGTGCTTCATGTCAGATTCGGGAAACACATCCCGATTTAGTGCTTATTGAACCTGAGGGCGCCGCCGGTATGATTAGGGTAGATTCGATTCGTAATTCAATTCATATTGCCTACACGACAGCCTCGATGGGCGGCCAACGCGTGGTGTTTGTGCGGCCAGCTGATTGTCTGAATCAGGCCTCAAGTAACGCTCTGTTGAAGGTAGTGGAAGAGCCACCGTCCGGCACTGTCTTTATATTTCAAACAGCACTTCCCGGTAAACTACTTCCCACGCTTGTCAGCCGTCTGCGTATGGTCAAAGTACCGTCGCCAACGCTAGAGATCCTCGAAAAAACATCGCAAAGCCTGGGTATCTCTTTAGATGATATGATGCTAGCCGAGACGCTCTTGGTCGAACCAATGGCCGTTAAGACAGATCCTGAAAAGTTTGCTCTTGCACGTGACGTCTTAACCGCAATGGCTCGAATTCGAAATGGAGAGGATTCACAGATGGTCGTGAAATCATTCGCGAAAACCGACGCACTGATCGCCTCGGTTGTGATGGAGCGGGTGTGTGAAAAACTGATCCGTGCACAGTTTGACGATGCATCCAATCCAGTGACTGCAACATTAGCTGGACCATATCCATCGGTGGCGCTTCTCTACCAGTTCAAGGAACGGATTGCTGAAGTGAAAAAGCAAGCACAAGCCGGAATTGCTGTGAATGTTGGATTGGCACTCGGCTCATTGTTCGCGGCCTGGGGATTCATTTGTACAAAGGTACAAGGGTGAATAGTTGTCTGACGAGGCTGTTATGCTTCTGGTCTAGCCTGGGCTCCACCTCAAAGCCGTCACTGATCAAGAATAAATGAGGCATGATATTTGTTTGCGCGCAGGCTCAGCGGTTTGACTTTGAGGTGTTTCGGTATGTTGATTGCTTGTGTGATCGATTCGCTTCATAGTGGGCCCGCCGTGTCGCTGATACTCACTCATGTAGTGTGATTTGACTCTCTGAAAATACTCTCGATTCGGAGTTCTAAAAAACGGAGAGTTCGCTGTTATAATACAGCCCGGAGGAAATTCATGATCGATTCGCATTGTCACCTCGACTGTATTGATGTGTCCGAGCGCGAGGGCGGTGTTCAGTCTGTTTTAGATTTAGCACGTGAGCACGGCGTCGATCGGATGCTATGTATTTCGATTACCCTCGGAAACGACGGGCCAAGACAGCTCGCCAAAGCCTATCAGCCAGTGTGGGCGACCGTGGGTATTCATCCATGTCACGCACATGAGGAACCGGGAGTGACGGCTGAACATCTACTTGCGCTCGCTAAGGCCGATTCGGTCATAGGGCTTGGGGAGACAGGGCTCGATGGATTCCACGATCCTGTGAGTGATGTTCAACGTGAGAGTTTCATTACACACCTTGAGGCTGGTAGAAAATCAGGTCTGCCAATCGTGGTGCATACACGTGATGCGCAAGACGAAACGATCGACTTAATTAGAGAATACGGCTCTACTCAGGTTGCTGGGGTCCTACATTGCTTTACGGAATCCTGGGAAATGGCTAAAAAGGCGATTGACCTTGGGTACTACATTTCAATGTCTGGAATTGTGAGCTTTCCGAAAGCGACGAACGTGCATGAGGTCTGCCGACAAATCCCTGCGGACCGTCTGTTGATCGAGACGGATGCCCCATGGCTCGCGCCAGTTCCTCATCGTGGTAGACCAAACGAGCCAGCCTTTGTAAGCCATGTTGCCGAAGCGGTTGCAGTGATTCGCGGTACGAGCCCCGAATCGATAGCTGAGCAAACAACAGAGAACTTTTATCGACTATTTCGGGCTGCAAACGCGTGAGTTTGCTCGAAGATGTTCGTCTCGAGAGAGATAAACGTAAGCGGCAAGCATTCGTGCGTCGTGAACAAGATATTTTGTCAGCCTGCGAGAGTTTGATGACTGAGAAGGGCATACGTCGCGTCTCAGTTGATACAATTGCTGCACGGACCGGAATCGGCAAAGGCACAATTTACAAGCACTTTGATAGTAAGCGTGATCTGTTGCTCGCGATAGCAGAACGTTACTTTGAGATGCTGACAGAGTTACTCGGTCGCTCAAATGATCCCTCACGCGCGGTATCAGACTGGATTGAGGCGCAGTTGTATGTCGCGAGGCGCTCACTACTGATCCGCGAACTAGTCAACACACTGTCGGACGACGCGAGAGCTATCGATAAAATCCAGGACGCTCAGTATCAAATGCGTAAACGTTTAGCCCAGGTCTTGTCTGGATCACCGAGCAAACGTGGTCAACCCTTTGAGCGAGCAATGTGGTTGGACGCAATTGTTCAAGGGGCGCTTGTCGAGATCGAATCAGTATTGAAGTTTGAATCCTTTGACGAAGACGAGTGGATTGAGTCGATTACTCGGATTGTTCCGCTTCTGATGGATCAGTCGAAACAAAAATCGAAGGATCAGAGGCTAACCTACCTCTAATCGAAGATGATGATTTGGTCGCCTTCGAAGACCTCGCTTTCGTCGAGTGAGCGTAAAAATAGCCCACAGACATCCGTATTGAGTTGTTGGTCCAGCCGTTCTAAAAAATCCGATGTGCGAGTTCCGTGCCAATCACATTCAGTTGTGCGACAACGTACGATTGGCTCGATAACTTCAAATGTTGCCTTGCCTATCTGCAACTTATTCCCGACCCATGAGAGCTCTTCAAACGGACGTACTCCGTCGATCAGCAAATTACCCCGGTAACGTTCATGGTGATCACTTGTATCTGTGGCCTCAGCAATTGCTGTGACAGTGGAGCGGTTCAACAAAGAGACATAAGCTTCAGATTCGTCAGTAAAGCCTGTTGAGAGCATCTCAAGGGTTAATTGACCAATATCGGGGCTCAGGGAACTTATCCATTGGATCAATGTGTCGCTATCGAAAGGGTCTCGACTGATTTCTAATGCGTCCCCGCGATACTCGAAACGAACCGTCTCTGATGTCCAATCCACCCAGATTTGGGAGCACAGATCCGTTTGTACCGATTGCATAAAGAATTTCTTAGGCCGCCAGCCCTCTGCATTTGGTAGGACACGATCCGCGTACTGAAGTGCATATTGGCGATCACCTTGGAGTGTTTTGGAGCGATGTGTAGACGCCTTTTCAAGCCGCTCTCCAGCAAATCCTTTGAGTGGATAACGGGTTATTGACTGAAGCTGCATTAATGACCCGCCGTCGGATGTTCGCAGAGTTCCAGCAAGACACCTTCGGTATCTTTGGGATGAACAAAGGCCACTTTAGTGCCATGCGCACCCGGAACCGGCGATTCATTAATCAGGGTGTAGCCTTCAGCTTTGAGGCGTGCGAGTTCTGCTTCAATGTCTGTAACGGTGATTGCCAGTTGCTGCAGACCGCCTTTACCAGCATTTTTCTCGATGAATTTTGCGATAGGGCTATCAGGCTCAGTTGCGGCGATCAGTTCGATGCATGACTCACCGATCTGGAAAAAGGCTGTCTCTACCTTCTGCGACTCCACACGATCGCGACCGGTAAGTCTAAACCCAAGCCCTTGGTATGTTCGAATGGCGTCTTCAATATCGGTGACCGCAATCCCGACGTGGTCGATTTTATGCAACATACCTGTTGTTCTCCGATGTCTTAGAAGTATTCTAACCCGTAACCATATAAGAAAAAGGATGTCGCAATGTTTAGATCTATAGTAGTGGATGACTTTATGACCACACATTTAGCAACAGCAACGCCCGGCATGGATTTACTTTCTCTGGTTGATTTATTACTCATTCAAGGCATCTCAGGTGCGCCAGTTGTAGATGAAGACGGTAGGTTAGTCGGTATGATTTCCGAGCAGGATTGCCTCAGAGCGATCCTGGTAGGAACGTATCAAGGCGACATTGGTGGACGGGTCGGCGATGTGATGAGTAGTCCAGTTGAGACAATCCAATTAGGTTCAAATATTGTTGAGGTGGCTGAGCGCATGCTACAAACAAATCGACGGCGTTTCCCCGTGATTGATTCAGACGGAAATTTAAGGGGCCAAATTTCTAGAAGGGACCTTCTTCGGGCTGTACGGGCCTATGAAATTCCCAGCATCTAGGTAATCTTATATCGCTCCTATAGGTATTTCCTGAGTAATTCTGTACATCTCAGTGAAGCTTGGGTTGGTGATAATTCGCCTCGAGCTACTAGGTCTTTCTGTTTTTTATAAAGCCCTGCCCAGGTGGTATTTGCGTTAAGAAGGTCGGTGATGCCGTCATTTAATAATCGCTCAAACCATTGACTGGCTTGGGTAGCCCGTCGCTCTGGGATTGCTTCCGATCCATCATTGCAGTAAGCCTCCATTCGCTCCCATAATGTATCGATCCCGCGCGGCTGCAGAGAGCTGACAGATAGGACTTCTGGTGTCCAGAATCCCTGATGGTTCAAGAAGCCCATTGCGTTTTTGTAGTGCACAACGGATTGATTGGCTAGGCGCTCGGCATCACCGTCTGCTTTATTTACGACGATAAAATCAGCGAGCTCGAGAATGCCTTTTTTAATTCCTTGAAGCTCGTCGCCAGCGCCCGGCTGCATGAGGACAAGAAACAGGTCGGTCATCGAGTGCACTTCGTATTCACTTTGTCCAACACCCACGGTTTCGACCAAAATGACATCAAACCCGGCAGATTCTGCAACTAAAATAGCTTCACGGGTTCTGTTCGCGACGCCACCCAAAGAGCGGCCAGCTGGTGAGGGCCTAACAAAGGCGCTCTCTTCGCGAGACAGCTTCTCCATCCGCGTCTTGTCGCCTAAAATGGAACCGCCATGAAGAGGAGAAGAGGGATCGACTGCGAGTACACCGACGCGCTTCCCAAGACCGATTAAGAAAAGGCCAAATGCTTCGATAAAGGTTGATTTACCGACCCCGGGAACGCCTGAAATACCGATACGTAGGCTGCTACCTGAGTGCGGCAGGCATCGCTCGAGGAGTGCAACAGCCTCTCTACGATGAGTAGGATTGGTCGACTCGATGAGCGTAATTGCCTTGGCCAGCGCGCGTCGCTTACCCTGGCGTAACGCATCAAAATCGATCTCAGGCACCTGCACTCTCAATCGCATCGAGCACAGATTTCGCGCATCCTGGAATCTTTGTTCCTGGGCCAAAGATCGCTGCGACGCCATGATCATAAAGTGCTTGGTAATCTTTTCTTGGAATCACGCCACCCACAAACACTACAATGTCAGCCGCGCCCTCGGCTACGAGCGCTGCTTTGAGTTCAGGAATCAGGGTCAAATGACCTGCTGCCAGTGAACTGACACCGATCGCATGCACGTCGTTTTCAATTGCCTGACGAGCGACTTCCTCTGGCGTTGAGAACATGGGGCTTAGATCCACGTCGAATCCGAGATCTGCAAACGCTGTCGCGACAACTTTTGCTCCACGGTCGTGACCATCTTGTCCCATTTTTGCGACTAAGATTCGAGGACGACGTCCGTTACCGGTTTGGAAATCGGAAATTCGTATCGTCAGAGCCGCCCATTCGGCATCATCTTTAAAGTGGCTGCCATACACGCCTGAAACACTCCGGTGCGTTGCTTGGAATCGTTTAAATACGATCTCCATTGCATCAGAGATTTCTCCTACTGTACACCATGCGCGTGTCGCTTGGATGGCGAGATTAAGCAGATTGCCCGGTCCACCTGAGGCGCAGTCAGTAATAGCTTTGAGGCAAGCCCTAGCTCGCGCCGTGTCACGGGATGCTTTGACAGATTTAAGATGTTCGATTTGTGCGTCACGAACTTTTTCGTTGTCGATAGAGAGGACTTCGAAGTCGTCCTCTACTCCCTCGGGGAGATTGTATTTATTAACGCCCACGATGACATCTTCGCCGCGGTCAATACGCGCTTGTTTATTCGTCGCTGATTCTTCGATTCGAAGTTTTGGAAGACCTGCCTCGATCGCTTTGGCCATGCCACCTTCTTTTTCTACCTCAGCGATTAATTCACGTGCACGCTCTGTCAGTTCATTAGTTAGTGATTCCATCATATAAGAACCACCCCATGGGTCCACAACCTGGCGAATTCCAGTCTCTTCCTGAAGGATCAGCTGTGTATTTCGTGCGATACGCGCACTGAATTCTGTTGGCAGTGCGATGGCTTCATCAAACGAGTTGGTGTGCAGTGATTGGGTTCCACCGAACACCGCCGCCATGGCCTCAATGGTTGTTCTTACAACGTTGTTGTATGGATCTTGTTCCGTCAGCGACCAGCCTGAGGTTTGGCAATGTGTCCGTAGAACAGTCGAACGATCTGACTTCGGATTGAACTCATTTACAATCTCGTTCCACAAAAGACGTGCAGCTCTCAGCTTTGCGATTTCCATGTAGAAGTTCATCCCGATACCGAAGAAGAACGACAAACGTGGCGTAAACTGGTCAATGTCTAGTCCGGCTGCGAGCGCGGTGCGGATGTACTCCTTCCCGTCGGCAAGCGTATAGGCAAGCTCGAGGGCCGCATCGGCACCTGCTTCCTGGATGTGGTATCCGGAGATGGAGATCGTATTGAACTTCGGCATGTTGTCAGAACAATAACCGATGATATCTCCAATGATCCGCATCGATGGTTCTGGTGGGTAGATGTATGTGTTCCGAACCATAAACTCTTTCAAAATATCGTTCTGGATGGTTCCTGACAGCTTTTCTTGGGATACGCCTTGTTCTTCGGCGGCGACAATGTAGCCCGCTAAGACAGGAAGCACGGCGCCATTCATGGTCATTGATACGGAGACTTGGTCGAGCGGAATTCCGTCAAATAGGATCTTCATATCCTCAACCGAGTCGATGGCGACTCCAGCTTTACCAACATCGCCTGAGACGCGTGGATGATCTGAGTCGTAACCACGGTGTGTTGCCAAATCAAACGCAACAGATATTCCCTGACCACCTGCAGCCAGTGCTTTTCTGTAAAAAGTATTGGATTCTTCTGCGGTCGAGAAGCCCGCGTATTGTCGGATTGTCCAAGGACGGCCAGCGTACATTGTTGCTTTTGGACCGCGCATAAACGGCGCCATACCGGGCATACTCTTTCGTGCATCAAGCTCTTTGACATCATCTTCTGTGTACAGAATCTTGAGCCCGATACCTTCTGGTGTGAACCAAGTCATTTCGTCTGAGGAGAGGCCTTTTGACTCTTTGGCAACGAGTTCTTCCCACTGCTGTTTCTTTGTCATGCTGTCCTCACAACGCACTCAGTTGTTCGACTGTGTGAGAAAGGCGTGCTTCGGTGAGAGCTTCCTCGTCGCTCTCTTCGGCGACTTCATCGGGATCGATGCGATACAAAGTCTCGCCTTTCCTAACAATCACCCCATCTCCGTTCTCAATCAGCGCTTCGGTTACAGTGCCTGAAAATTCAGCATATACCTTATTAAACATCTTCATGACTTCTATGATGTAGAGCGGATCACCCACCTCAAAGTGTGTTCCTACTTCTAGGAAGGACGGGGCGCCTGGGGTTTCTTGTGCATAGAACATACCACCCGAGACGGCAACGATTTCATTCGCAGAGGCAACAGGTGGTGGCATGAGAATCTCCCGCGCACGTTCTGTGAGCTTGGAATCTTTCAGTCGATCTGGAATCATGACTGTCAGGTCATCATTGACTCTTAGGTCGTCAAAGCCGACAGTGAGGGCTGACTTAGCGACAGCAGCCATCAATTCCAAGCCTGCCTGGAATCCTGCGTGAGCCGCCTGAATATCACCCCAAATCGCTGCATCAATTCCCTCCGGAGCTTTATCGGCTGAGAGGATCTTTACCCATTTGCTCCAACTATGCACCCCGAGTCGATCTTTAAGGTCTTGATAGAAACTGAGACCTTGCTCAAGGATGACTTGATCGTGATCCCAAATGACTTCAAGAGCGGGAGCCGCCTCCACAAAGTCCATATTGAGGTAGTGGTAGAGATTAGCTAACACATAAAAAGGATTCGTTTTCCAAGCAAACCGATCTGCCTCGACTGACCAATCCTGACGGACCTTTGAAATCCAGCCGATCAGTAAATGAGGATTGGTCAGAAGTTGTTTTAAAGGACGCGTCACGAGTGTTTGCTTACGCGCGAACACCTCGGGATAGTCGGACTGATTCTTAAGATGGGTAAACCCAGCATCCAAATCGAGTTTCTTGGCTTCGTCGAACAGCAATCCCGTCAACGTCAGATATGGCTGGATGAACGCTGTTGTTGATTTTGCGAATGGATTCTGGGCCAAGAACCAATGGACAAGGCCATAATGAAACTCGAGATTAGTTTGAACATCCTGACCGTCAATCGTCATTTTTCTTAAGACCTCGGTCATTCGCTGATAGCTGGTTACGCGATCTTTATCTACGGTTAGGAGAAGCGCAATGTTCGAGTCATAAGCACCCGTTAGGGTGTATTTCATGAACGCGCCGGTGTCTGGATTTTTGACACAGATCCCCTGGTCATCACGGATTTCACCGTCGATCGGTGCCGACCAATATTCGATGACACCACCCGCATGTGGAGCAAGGCCAGCGTTGGTCGCGTTGAGACGGACTTCAACTGACGCCGTGACGCGTGGCACGCGCGTTGGTTTTGGCAATCTTTGTTTATGCCAAGCGATGATTACCATGGCTTCCACCAGGGAATTGACGACAAAGGCGTCTGATGGATCGTTTGGATTTTCAAAACGGAGCCCGTAACACAGTTCACTGACACGATGCTCGACCTGAATCCGGGTATTCATTTCCATGAAGAAATGCTGATCGGCGTCGACGATACACTCAAATGTTGAGACCGAATCCAGGCCGACAGCGGTACCGAAGCGTGTCGCTTCGTCTTCCATTTTTTCAAGTATTGTCAGGTCAGTCTGAAGCGCTATCTTTTGTGATGGTTTGTTTCTAGACGCATCGATCGCTTGCTGGAGGCTTTCAACGGTGGTTGAGACTTCAAGCAATTTCTGTTCGTGCATCTGTAATGAACAGTCACGACCCCCAAGTGTCAGACACCAGTCACCATTGCCAATAACCTGGATTTCTTGGTGACGTGTGGTTTCGATATTCGATTCAATTAATACGTTTTTATTGTCACCACGGCCTGTAGCTTTGACTTCGTTCAGTACTTCGCGAAGAAGTGCTGGGACTTTCGCTGAGGCGTCTTTGACCTGGGTGGCGTGGTCACCGGCGTAGTCTTTTGGTGCAACCAAAATTCTTTGACCTTTACCGCCGCCACCGCCGATGGCTTTCAAGCGGATTCGGTTATTTGGTTGTTGATCAAACAGCTTCGCAACTTCAATCTCAGCCTGTGCTGCTATCTCGTCAATTGTGATGACATCAATCAAGTTATCGTAGCTCGATGCAAGTAATACTTCGGCTTTATCTGCATCAGTCGACCCTTGTGGTGCTTCAAGCTTGTGTACTTTGGCGACTATGTCGAGCCCGCCTTCACGCTCTGCTTTTGCCAGTAATGTGCGTACGGTGAGATCGTCAACGCCGGGAACGACGGAGACGTTTGCTGCTAGTGCTGTTCGCTTTGCCTCATCTTTGAGTCCGGCCTGGCACACGGTGCGAGAGCATGGGCCGATGAATGTGAGCCCAGACTTTTCAACTGCGCGCACAAGACTCTCGTCTTCAGCCATGAATCCGTAACCGGCAAAGACAGAGTTATGACCATTATCTTTTGCGATCTGAATGATTTGTTGAATGCGCTGATCGCGTTCTTGTCTATTCGTACCTGTATAGTCAGGAACCCGATGAATACGGGTTGGATCTGAAACCAGACGAAGTTCAGGTGCAAGCGCATTTTGATAGGTAATCGAGTCTTTTTCAGACAACAAAATACCGAAATTGGCGCCCATTTCGGTTAGGACATCCATCACTTCTTTGCGAATCGGTCCGCGACATATGATTAAGCAGTCAATGTCATTGCAGGCAAATTGCTTGACCCAGTCAGAGTTTGACTGAGATAGCCGACGTTTTTGGTGAGTCAACTCATGGCCCATCAGTGGAACTCCCTCTGGGTTGCGGACATCGGTCTAGGCTGGTAGGCCTTGATGTAACGGATGAAGTTCTCACCAAGTGTTTGGCGTAAATCCTGCGGCATCACGATTTGACTAATCGAACCCAAAGAGAGTGCCTCTTTTGGGTTCATCAACTCGGCTTCGTAGCGCTGACTGAGAAGAGTTTCTTGTTCTTTAAGCCAGTTCTGGACTTCGGTATCACCTCTGACGGCCTTGTTCTCGGCTTCAAGGCGCATGGCTTTCAGATCATCTTTGTAGACAAATTCTTTCCCTGCAGGTCCCATCACGGCCAGCCGTGTTGTGGGTAACGCGAATACCATATCCGCTCCCAGCTTGTAGTTATTGAATGCGGCATACGCACCGCCAAAGGCGTTGCGGACGATAAGCAGGAAACGCGGTACGCGTAGATCTATGATTGCGTCGAGCATGGCACGACCGGCCTGAACGATCCCTCGGCTCTCCTGGCTACGGCCTGGTAAGAAGCCGGTGGTGTCTTCCAAAAACAACATTGGAATGTTGTACAGATTACAGAAGCGAATAAAACGGGCGTTTTTCAGCGCTGCATCAATATCAATTTGACCAGATGAGACAGCGGAATTATTAGCGCAAAATCCGATGACGTGTCCGGCGATACGGCCAAATGCACAGATCGTATTGCGCGCACGATTTGGTTGGAATTCGTAGAAATCACCGTGATCGCAGATTTGCTGGATCATGATTGTGACATCCAGCGGCGTATTGAAGCCACTGGGTGAATTAAACGCTCGTTTCAGCAGAATATCTGCATCCCAAGTCTTGCGTGATATTGGATCCGATGTTGGTTGGAATGGAGCCATGGTTTCATTATTCGATGGCAAGAACCGAAGCAATCGACGCACTTTACGGATCGCTTGAACTTCATCTTCAACGACATAATCAGTCACGCCTGTTTGGCTATGGACATTGGGTCCGCCGAGCTCATCAGGCGTGACATTTTCGCCTAGCACACTTTTGATGACCGATGGGCCTGTGAGGCCAAAAAATGTCTCATTGGGCTGGATGACAAAAGAACCTTGGCGCGGCAGATAAGACCCACCGCCTGCATTGAACCCAAACATACACATGATCGATGGTACGCGCCCCGAAATTTCCCGCAGTGCACGGAAAGCTTCCGCATAGCCATCAAGACCACCTACCCCGGCAGGAACATATGCGCCGGCAGAGTCATTGAATCCAATTACCGGGATTCCGAGCTTGCCTGCGGTTTCGAAGAGCTGCGCAAGTTTAGAGCCATTGGTCGCATCCATTGAACCTGCGCGGACAGTAAAGTCATGACCATAGATGGCAACATCACGACCACCGACTTTGGCGAGCCCGGTGACGAGGCCTGCGCCGTCGAGGTTCGGCCCCCAGTTTTGAAAGAGGATCGTTGGCTCGTCATCGACCAATAGGGTAATGCGTTCCCAAACATTCATTCGGTTTTTCTGATGCTGGCGTTCAATGGCAGCCACAGGTACATTTGCCGGGCGTTGCTGGAGTTCCCAGCCAGCCTTTAGTGCGTCTTCATAGGCACCCGGTTCACGGGCTATCTCTCCTGGGATCTCGAATCGCTTTTCTTTTGGTGCTTGAAAAGGATTGGTGAGACGGGCGCTTTTAGCGGATCCAGCCATGGTTAAATAGTCCTTATGTTTCTATAGGCTTATTCAGTCAATCGGCTATCATGATGCATTGCAAATAAGTTGTGCAAAGTGACTTTCGTAGAACAGGTCAAGGCGCATCTGATGTACCGAGAATTAATTGAACGTGTGCGACTCAATCGTGCGCCTCGAATTGTTGCCGACACGCGTCATTTACTCCCGCTACTCGACAGTGATCCACACCGGGCAGTGATCCGATGGTCTTTCCATCGCCCGCAGCTGGTAGTCGATTCCACAACCTGTCATTCGTTCTATTAGTGGTTTAGATACCAGGATGTGATCGATACGGAGACCGCGTTTCGGATCATCTTCAAAGCCTCGAGAGCGGTAATCAAACCAGCTATATTGATCGTCGACATCTGGATTGACGGCTCGCCAACTATCGATCAAGCCCCAGTCAGTAAGGCGCTGGAACCACTCGCGTTCTTCTGGAAGAAACGACGTCTTACCCGTGCGTAACCATCGCTGCTTGGCGTCATCGGTGATCCCAATATCTTTATCGAGGGGCGCTACATTAAAGTCGCCCATTACCACAACATAATCATTCGGTGTGTGCTCGGTCTGGAGTGTGGTCAATAAGTCTTGGTAGAACGCCTCTTTCGCGGGAAACTTAAAGGGATGATCGCGTGATTCGCCCTGCGGAAAGTAGCCATTGAAGATCGTGACTTCTGTCCCGTCAGCTAATGCATACTCGCCCCGGATCATTCTCCGCTGAGCATCGTCTGTGTCAGACGCGTAGCCTCGGAGAATCTTGAGAGGTTCAGGCTTGGATGCTAGAGCAACCCCGTAGTGTCCTTTTTGGCCATGCGTATCGAAGCGATAGTTTAGAAATTCGAGATCCTCATAGGGAAACTGCTCATCAGAGACCTTAACCTCCTGAAGTCCGATAATGTCCGGATCTAAGTATTGTTTGAGTGCTTCTAGTTGATGAACTCGTGCTCGGATTCCGTTGATGTTGAATGAAACGATTTTCATAGGTTCTTTTCTGCTCTGGTTTGGCCGCATACTATCAGACCTTAGGAGAGGCTCAATGAACATCATCTTAATGCGCCATGGTGAAGCGGTTCCATTCGCACCCAAAGATGCTGACCGCATGCTGACGCCGAAAGGGAAGGCAGAGGCATCGAACATAGGAACACAACTTAAGAAGGACGATTGGATGCCACAGGCACTTTTTTGCTCGACGCGAAATCGAGCGCAGGAGACTCTGCAACTCGTGATCTCAGCTCTGGGTTCAGTTGGTGATCCCATGGTGGTCGATGGGATTGCGCCTGAGGATGATTGGACTGCGGCGATTGCGATTATTGAGCAAAAGGCGGTCGATAAAAGTCTGTTCGTGTTTCATCAACCGATCTTGACGCAAATTATTGGGTATCTGACAGAGGCGGATGCAAACTTTGATGTCTATCCTCGAGCGGCAACGGCCACGGCTTATATGCTCACATTAGATGCATTTTTGCCGGGTGCGGCGACGCTCGTGGGGGCCTATCAACCTCGATGATTGAATCAATCCGTTTTCAGATCGATGGGTTAACGGTACAGGGATTGTGCTTTGGTCCCACCGATGGGATTCCAGTTCTTGCACTACATGGGTGGCTCGATAACGCTGCATCGTTTACTCGACTTGGACCGCGGTTATCGGGCTGTCGTATGGTCGCAATTGATCAACGTGGTCATGGATTAACCGATCATCTCAATCGCCCTTACCACATTTGGGACGGTGTTCCCGACGTAATCGGAGTGTTAGATGCGTTGGGTTGGGACCAAGCGATCCTCTTAGGGCACTCGATGGGTGCTGCTGTGGCAACGCTCGTTGGGAGCGCTTATCCCGATCGAATCCGCGAATTGTGGTTGCTTGAGGGGTTGGGCCCGTGGACCTATCCAGATGTTGAGGCGCCTGAATCATTGAGAGTGGCCACGGACCGACTGCAGCGGGTGAGGGAACGACAGAAACCCGTATACGCCTCAATTGATGCAGCTATAGATGCGCGTGTTCGAGGAGGGGTAGTGCCGCTTACCCGCGAAGCTGCAGAACCAGTTGTGCGACGTGGTATCATAAGAAGTCATGACGGTTGGACTTGGGGCTCTGATCAGTATTTAACGTTGCCACCACTATTTCGGTTGGACGAAGAACAGATCCGGGTGTTCATCCGGCGCCTCGAAATGCCCATCTCATTAGTCTTAGGGGATCAAGGGTTTTTTAAAGAGCCTTTATTCCTGTGCGACCGGATAAAACTTTGTCGTGATATTAGGGTGGAAACTTTTGAAGGTGGGCACCATCTCCATCTAGAGGGCGCAGAGGGCGCGATCGCGAAATGGTTACTAAAGAGGCACTTAACGGTATGAAGACGTGGATTTTGTTGTGTTTGATGTTGCTCTCGCACTGGTCGATAGCCGCCGATACTCCCGGATCCTCCGATCTATCTGAAGTACAGCGACCACTGGGCTCGGAAATTATTCGTTACAGCGAAGGTGTCCAGTCTGCTATTCGCTTTCCATTAGAGCGTGTCGAGCGGGTGAATAATCGGCTCGTTATAGATAACGAGCTAGACATCGAGGGCCACGTCATTGATATCACATATGAGCTTGGACCGCGTGAGGACTACCGGTCATACATGACTGTCATTGAGAGGGCATTGACGGAGCAAAATGCAAAAATTTTGTTTTCCTGCGAAAGCCGTGGTTGTGGGGTGAGCGGGTTATGGGCAAACTCGTTGTTCAAGGTCCGTGAGCTCTATGGCCCGAACGGCAACCAGGTGTACTTTGCCGCGAAGCTAGCAGGCACTGCAGATCAATATTTATCTGCGTACGGTATCGAGCGTGGTAATCGTCGTCAGTATGTGCATATCCGTCTGGTTGAGCCTGGTGCTGACCAATCGCGATTCCAGGGTGCGCAGAGTCTGCTGTCGGAGGGTCGCGTGATTCTTCCTGTTGAGTTTGCAGGAAATCGGGTGAGCCCTGAAAGTCGGTCAGCGATTACAGCCATCGGATCGGATCTAAAGTCCCTGCCCGCTAGTGAGTTGGCGATCGTCGTATACCGCGCGGTCACACCCGGTGGATCACTTGATGACGCAATAAGACAGTCGACGGCTCGTGCTGAGCATGTCAAAACGCTTCTACGTGATGCTGGTCTCGTGATTGAGAACGCATATGGTTTGGGTCCATTGGTTGCTCCATCTGGGTCCTCGCCTAACCGTGTCGAGATCGTAAAGTTTCGTTGATTTGCAGACCAGCTTTACTGAGGAACTCGTGAATAGACTTCTACTATGACAATTGAATAGATGGATATTGTGGTGTCGAGCCAAGTCGCTCGCCAGGTCCTCGATTATTGGTTTACCGAATATGCCGCTGGAGATCTTGCTAAAAAGCAGGATAAGCGTTGGTTCTCAGGCGGCAAGCTTGTTGATCAAGAGATTGGGCAACGGTTTGGCCATCGTGTTGAACTTGCGCTCGCGGGTGGACTCAAGGACTGGGAAAGTGAGCCAGAGAGTCGTCTGGCTCTGATCATTTTGCTGGACCAATTCACCCGCAATATTTTTCGTGGGACGAGTCGCGCGTTTTCTGGTGATCCGCGGGCGGAGAAACTTGCTCGCCGTGGCCAGGCTCTGGGGATGTTCGACGACTTACCGCTTCTCAAGCAAGTTTTTGCACTGATGCCTCTGGAGCATAGTGAGCTGTTATCTGATCAGGCACTGTGTGTCCGTGGGATGACTCGCCTACTCGAACTTGCTAATGATGAGGATAAACCACGTTTTCAGTTATTCTTGGATTACGCGCTCGAGCACAAATCAATTATTGAGCGTTTTGGTCGATTCCCGCATCGAAATGTGGTGCTTGATCGTGCCTCGACAGAGAACGAGAGATTCTTCTTGGCTGATGCCAAAACTTATGGACAGAATAAGCCTGTCCGGTGAAATTTTTCCAAGAATCGCTACCCTGCTGATGATTAGGCGCTAGATGAGTAGTAACAACACTCCGGTGGTTCCAGAGGGATGCGTACCTCACCTTCAGGGATTTCAGTAATTAAAGTACTCGCGCCGCGTGTAGACGCATAACAACACAGCCTCGGTGTTAGCCAAGCAGCCTCATCGTCTGATAGCCTCAAGAGATTGATTCGCATCTCACCATCAGAATAACGTGGCTCAATTGCGACCAGCAGCGTTGGCGTATCGAAACGCAAAGATTCACCATCTAATGGCATTAAAGTTTTACTGGGATCACCTGTGATTGTCATGGTTCGATGCGGGATCCCTGCATCATCAAATACCGGACCCTCTGGCAAGAAACCATGATTGGCATAGAAACCCATTGCGTTGATCTGCGCACCGAGCGTGGGGGTATTCCCCGCCTCTTGGATTATCGTGATCGCCGCCCTCAATAATTTGCTACCAATATTTTTGTGGCGCATATCTTTTAAAACCGCCATGCGGCCTATTTTTCTTTGATCTGTGACCCGTGCGCAGCCGACTGGCTCACCATCTCGCTCTGCGAGGAGATGGATTGCATCCTGATCGATGGGATCCCATTCATCTGCCGGATCGATATTTTGCTCCTCGATGAAGACTCTGGTTCTGATCGCCTGAAGTGCGTGTTGCGCCTCGCCCCAACTGACTTTACGTACCGTCGTTCGGGGACGGTATGAGCAACTGGGTTCGGATGAGGTCGATGACGGTGTCATACCAGAGCCCTTGGAGCTTCCGAATATCAGTCGATTGAATAATGCGCGTATTGGCCAATTGAAGCATTTCAGAGGGCGTTTGATCACCGATCCGTTCTCCATTGATGTAAAGCGTCCGATTGGCAAACGCCATTCTGCAGCCGGGGTCAAGTTCCCATTGTGTCATTGAAGCGATGAGTGGGTCGATGCCTGCGTCCTCAATTTCTTCCACTGGATCTGCATCGAGATAGGGCGCTGTTACCCGGGTCGCCAGTACGTATTCTAGAATATGTGGCTCTTCTAGGTATCGTATGATGGTCTCTCTAGCCTGTTCGAGATCACTTGCGAGGATTTCAGCCGGTGCTCCCCTGTGTTGTCTGCCTGGATCATCGAATCGGACGATTTGTTGACGGGTATCTAGAGTTTCTAGCGTGCCCTCAAGTAGAGCCCCTGCATCTGGTGCACGAAATCCGAGCGATAGCGTCATGCAATCTGGATCAAGGCTAACCCCATGATGAATCAGGTTTGGTGGCATGTAGACAATATCGCCAGGTTTTGCAGTCCAGGTTGTGAGTGGCTCTGCAGGCTCGACAAGTGAGATCGGTTGATTTTGGACGGACCTAGTCTCTTTGGTAGCCATAGGTCCAATATCCCATTTTCTGCGGCCATTTAATTGAATCAGGAAGACGCTAAATTGATCGTAATGACGTCCAACACTTCCACCGACCGAGGCCCATGAGAGCATGCAGTCCTCAAACCTCCAGTGCGGAAGCCAGGTCATGGATTTACGGATCTTGTCGTATTCTGGGAACAAATGCTCGAGCGCATGGATAAGCACGGTCCACGGCTTTTTAGGAACAGAGAACGACTCGAATGGACCGTGTTCCAACGTAAAAGATGAGCCCTCGACGCCTATTAGTAGCCTGCTCGGTAGGTCGGTAGCAGTCATAATTTGGGTCAACGTCTCGGTGTCTGGCGCCAAGGTGCTGACGTCCAGCGCCTGCTCCAGGATAACGGGTGTGGTCTGCCAGTAGCGTTTTAGGGTTTGTCCGTCAGCGAGTGAGACACCCTGAAGCCGCTCGACGGTCATACGTTCCGTGCCTGTGCCTCTGCAGATCCAGTATAGGTGAGGGGGGTCATACCGAGTAGCGCCTGCTTTGCGTCCTGTGGAATATCGAGACAATTAATAAATGTGCGCAATGATTCTTCGCCGATCGTCTTGCCTCGTGTGAGTTCTTTAAGCTGCTCGTATGGCTTTTCGATACCGTAGCGGCGCATGACTGTTTGCACAGCTTCAGCGAGCACTTCCCATCGCTGTTCGAGATCTGCTGTTATCACCGCTAGGTTGATTTCGAGCTTCTTGAGTCCTCGAAGTGACGCTTCGTAAGCGATTAATGAGTGTGCAGCACCAACACCAACATTTCGAAGGACCGTCGAGTCTGTTAGGTCACGCTGCCATCGCGATACAGGAAGCTTGGCAGCTAGGTGCTCAAATACTGCGTTGGCCACACCGAGATTCCCCTCAGAGTTCTCAAAATCAATCGGATTTACCTTATGCGGCATGGTTGACGAGCCAACTTCGCCGGCAATCGTCCGTTGTTTGAAATAATCAAGTGAGATGTAGCTCCACAAGTCCCTGTCAAGATCAATCAAAACCGTATTGAAGCGTCTTAAGGCATCGAAGTACTCTGCAACACAATCGTGTGGTTCGATCTGTGTAGTGTACGGGCTAATTGTCAGCCCTAAATTTGTAACAACGTTCTCTGCATGTGCAGCCCAGTCGACTTCGGGGTACGTAGCCAGATGAGCGTTGTAGTTACCAACGGCGCCGTTCAGTTTTCCGAGCAACTGTGCTGCATTAAATTGGGTCAGTTGACGCTCAAGTCGTGCCACGACGTTTGCAAACTCTTTACCTACAGTCGTTGGAGATGCGCTTTGTCCGTGGGTGCGAGAGAGCATGGCGTGTGCGGCCCACTCATTGGCTTTTTCACGCAAAAACTCAATAATTTCTCGCATTTTTGGTGCGAGTACCTTATCGCGCATACGGTTCAGTATTAGGCTGTATGACAGGTTATTGATATCTTCACTGGTACACGCGAAGTGGACAAACTCAGAGACCGCGCTGAGTTCTGGGTTTTGTGCGAATTTCTCTTTGATAAAGTATTCGATGGCTTTTACATCATGGTTGGTGGTACGTTCAATCTCCTTGATGTGGTTACCGTCTTCCTCGGCAAAATCGGCAACGATCGCATCGATTTGCGCGATTGCTTGTTCTGAAAGCGGGGCGACTTCGTCGATTTGTGGATGGTTTGACAATGATTTGATCCAAGCCAATTCCACCTCGACGCGGGCGCGCATTAAACCGAATTCGCTGGCAATTGGACGAAGTGCGTCGACTTTGGATGCGTAGCGGCCATCAATTGGTGAGATCGCGGTAAGGCGAGATAGATTCATTGTGTTCCTATAGCCCGATTGATTCCAGTCCTTTGAATACGCGGTTCCGCTGGAATAGCAGTGATAGACGTCCGCCACCGAGCTGTCGATACAGCATAGCGGCTCGGATCCCGCTCAAGAGAAGTACACGCACTTTAGCAGGATTGTTGCCTTGTTGCAGATGTCGACCATGGTTGCCTGTCACCATAATCCGGAATTTAAGAGTAGATACTGTTTCTTGATAGGCAGTGTTAAGCGTTTCCACCACCGACTCGTGGGTCGGTCCGAGTTGCTCGGCCTTTTGTACGGCAACCTCAAGATACCCACGCAGACGATCGAGTAATTGCGGTTGTTTAGCGAGCTGTCGTTCGACTTGCATTAGGCTAACAAAGTAACGGATCGCTTCAGGATATTTTCTGTTTCCACCGCGGCCGAGCATTTCTCTGATCTTTTTCGATCCTGGCTTCAGCCCATCGACGGTTCCGCCGTAGACATCCAACGGGGTGCCTGGTGTTAGATTTAGGGTGCTTCTGATCAGAAACTCGAACTCGTCATAAGGAACTAGCCCTGTGTTCGCAAGACGGTCCACGAGGTGTGCGCTCATTGCAAGTGCACATAGTGGGTAGAGACGGTTTGGGTCACTCATACAAGCGCTTCCTCGATTACAGCACCACCAAGACAAACCTCCCCATCGTAGATAACGACAGATTGTCCGGCCGTGACCGCGCGTTCAGGCTGGTCAAACAATATCTGGAGATCAGTTCCTCGCATCTCAATCGTACAAGACGTGTCTGGGGCGCGGTAGCGGACCTTTGCTGTAAATCGACCAGGAAGTTTTGGAGGCTCGCCAATCCAATTAATCTGACGCGCCAACAACCCGGTTGCGAAAAGTCTTGGGTGGTCAACGCCTTGAACGACAACGAGTTCATTTGTTTCGATGTTCTTGTCAGCGACAAACCACGGTGCATCTGAGTAATTTTTTAGGCCACCAATCCCCAGCCCCTGGCGTTGTCCGACAGTGTAAAACATGAGCCCATCATGGTGACCTACCACAACGCCTGAGTCGGTAACTATGGTGCCAGGTTTTGGCTTGACATAGGTTTTTAAAAAATCAGTGAACCGACGCTCCCCAATGAAACAAATACCAGTTGAGTCTTTTTTGCGTGCGGTAACAAATCCTTGATTCGCAGCGATTTCACGGACCTTTGGTTTGAGGAGATCGCCAATAGGGAAGAGTGAGGCACTGACCTGGTCTGCGTGTAATGCCCAGAGGAAGTAGCTTTGATCTTTATTTCGATCGAGGCCGCGATGCAGTGGATTTTTACCTTCGACTTTGCGGGCATAGTGACCCGTGGCGATTAAATCAGCTCCCAGCTCGCGAGCGTAATCTAAAAATGCGCGGAATTTAATTTCACGATTACACAAGATATCGGGATTAGGTGTGCGACCCGAGCTAACTTCAGAAAGAAAGTTCTCGAACACATTATCCCAGTATTCGGCGGCAAAGTTGATGCGATGTAATTCAATACCCAGTGCGTCAGCGACCTGTTCAGCGTCTTTTAAGTCTTTAATCGCTGTGCAGTATTCTGTCCCATCGTCTTCATCCCAGTTTTTCATGA
>MDTB01061790.1_pt1 | contig 23846 bp, 17 predicted proteins | sample 811161 | NCBI WGS metagenome assembly MDTB01 (sample SAMN05326650, study PRJNA326480) | marine metagenome | isolation source: seawater | place: Mediterranean Sea | collected 2009
ATCGCCGCTGTTAATGTCGTCTTACCATGATCAACATGGCCTATCGTGCCTATGTTTAAATGTGGCTTTGAACGATCAAACTTTTCCTTGGACATGATAAACCCTCCTAATAAAAACTAGCTATTTAATTTACGCCAACTTGGCACGGACTTCATCTGCTACTGCCTGTGGCACTTGTTCATAATGGTCAAATTGCATTGAGTATTGAGCACGCCCCTGACTCATAGAGCGCAATGTACTAATATAGCCAAACATATTAGCAAGAGGCACCATAGCATCAATCGCACGCGCATTCCCGCGCGGCTCCATACCACCTACATTGCCGCGACGACTATTCAAATCGCCAATGATATCGCCCATATATTCTTCAGGAGTAAGTACCTCAACCTTCATCACCGGCTCAAGCAATCTCGCAGCTGCCTTTGACATTGCTTCACGAAACGCTGCACGAGCAGCAATTTCAAACGCTAAAACAGAGGAGTCAACATCGTGGCTAGCCCCATCGACAAGTTGCGCCTGAAAATCAATAACAGGGAAGCCAGCAATAATGCCAGTATCCTTAGCCTGAATTATACCCTTTTCGACGCCTGGAATAAATTCTCTCGGAACATTTCCGCCAACCACTGAGTTAGAGAATTCAAACCCGCCTTCCTTTAGCGGTCCAAACTTAATTTTCACACGAGCGAACTGTCCAGAGCCTCCAGACTGCTTTTTATGTGTGTAATCAATTTCAACATCTTTAGTAATTGTCTCACGGTAGGCAACCTGCGGCGCTCCAATATTGGCTTCAACCTTAAATTCACGCTTTAACCTGTCGACCAAAATGTCTAGGTGAAGTTCACCCATGCCGCGCATAATTGTCTGACCTGATTCATTATCTGATGAAGCCTGAAACGAAGGATCCTCAGCAGCTAGACGCTGCAGACCGGTTGACATCTTTTCTTGGTCATTCTTAGATTTTGGCTCAATAGCAATCTCAATAACAGGATCTGGGAATGTCATTGTCTCAAGCACAACAGGTTTAAGCGGATCACAAATGGTATCTCCTGTTGTTGTTTCTTTCATTCCAGCAAGCGCCACAATGTCCCCTGCGAATGCCTCTTCAATTTCTTCCCGGTTATTAGAATGCATCATCATCATTCGACCGACGCGCTCTTTTTTACCCTTAGTAGAGTTCATCAAGGAGTCGCCCTTTTTGAGAGAACCAGAGTAAATTCTAAGGAATGTAAGAGAGCCAACGAATGGGTCATTCATGATCTTAAATGCAAGCCCTGTAAATGGGTCAGCATCATCTGCTTTACGAGGTATATCGCGTGTTTCTGTATCATCACCAGGTGCAAAGCCCATGTAATTTGGAACATCTTTTGGCCCGGGCAAAAAGTCGATAACGGCGTTCAACATCGGCTGAACCCCTTTGTTTTTAAAAGCTGACCCGCACATAACAGCAACAAAATCCATTGCCAGAGTGCCTTTACGAATAAGGCGCTTTATAGTGATTTCGTCAGGCTCCTCGCCTTCAAGGAATTGCTCCATAACATCATCATCTTGTTCAACAACAATCTCGATCATTTTGGCGCGCATTTCCTCCGCTTTGTCTTTTAGATCATCGCGGATATCCTGAATGACCCAGCTTGCCCCTAGGTCTTCTGTTTGCCAAACCCATTCTTTCATAGTGACTAAATCGATAAGACCGGCAAATTCAGTTTCAGCGCCAATCGGCATCTGAATTGGAAGAGGCAATGCACCAGTACGGTCAGATATCATGTGCACACAATTAAAGAAGTCAGCACCAATTTTATCCATTTTATTGACAAAAACAACACGAGGCACTTTATATCTGTCAGCCTGGCGCCAGACTGTTTCTGTTTGAGGTTCAACTCCAGCATTTGCGTCCAAAACACACACAGCGCCATCAAGAACGGCAAGAGAGCGCTCAACCTCAATTGTAAAGTCAACGTGACCAGGAGTATCGATTATGTTGAAACGAAACTTTGCTTCGTCAGCATCTGTACCATACTCAGGCGTAGGATTTTCACCATCTTCAGTGCGATACCAAAAACAGGTGGTGGCAGCAGAGGTAATCGTTATTCCGCGCTCCTGCTCTTGCTCCATCCAGTCCATTGTGGCGTTACCATCATGGACTTCACCGATTTTATGTGACTTCCCTGTATAATATAATACTCGCTCTGTTGTTGTTGTCTTTCCAGCATCGATATGAGCCATTATGCCGAAGTTTCGATATCTATCTAGTGTGTATTCGCGCGCCATCCTGTTACTCCCGACAACTATTACCAACGATAATGTGCAAAAGCTCGGTTAGCTTCAGCCATTTTATGTGTATCTTCGCGCTTTTTAACCGCGTTACCTCGGTTATTAGCAGCATCCATCAATTCTGCGGATAATCTGCCAACCATTGTACGCTCGCTTCTTTTCCGCGAGCTATCAATCACCCAGCGAATTGCTAAGGCTTGCGCTCTGTCTGAGCGAACTTCGACTGGCACTTGGTAAGTAGCACCTCCAACACGGCGACTTCTTACTTCTAAATGAGGTCGCACATTTTCCAAAGCATCATGGAAAATTTTCACAGGTTCATTTCCAGACTTACTTTCGATCAGATCGAAAGCACCATAAACGATACCTTCCGCAAGAGATCGCTTACCATCATACATTAAACAAGACATAAACTTGGATACTACTACATCTTTAAACTTCGGGTCCGGAATGACCTCTCGTTTTTCTGCGCGATGACGACGAGACATAAATTACTCCTGTTATTTTGGACGCTTGGCGCCATATTTTGAACGGCGTTGCCGACGATCTGAGACGCCTTGCGTATCCAACGTACCGCGAATAATATGATACCGCACACCCGGTAAGTCTTTCACACGGCCACCGCGGATGAGAACCACTGAGTGTTCTTGTAAATTATGGCCTTCACCAGGAATATAACTAGTAACTTCAAAGCCATTTGTTAGTCGCACACGAGCGACCTTACGCAAAGCTGAGTTAGGTTTCTTTGGCGTTGTGGTATAAACCCTAGTACAAACTCCGCGTTTTTGAGGGCAAGCCTCCATCGCTGGAACCTTATTTCGAGATATAGGACGATTACGCCCATGTCTGATGAGCTGATTTATTGTTGGCATTTGAAGCCCTTTATAACAAAGTATAATATACGAAATAACGGCTACTTTCTAAGTAGCCCTAGTTTAGTCGGTATTTACGAAACCACTCGCTTAGGCAAAAAACCAGTGTTTGGACAAAAAGAACTCCATCAGAAAAAATTATCCACGACCTGATTCACCAAGTTTGGCCGGATACTATTTTTTGTAAGCGAAATGGTCAAGCTTTTATTTACCATTTCGCCTATTTTTATTTAATTACAGTCAATGGCTTTTGGATTACAAAAATTAAGCTTCGTTCGTTGCCTCTGCATCTTCGCTTGCAAAGTTATCCGTCTCATCCTGCAATGCCTTTGCCGCTGCCTTTCGGTCAGACGCAATAAGTTTATCTCGTTCCGACGCTACTCTCCGCATTTTATTTATAACAGAGCCAGTACCAGCGGGGATAAGCCTGCCAACAATAACATTCTCTTTAAGTCCCTCAAGCCTATCTTCACGCCCAGAAACTGATGCTTCTGTTAATACACGGGTGGTTTCTTGAAATGAAGCTGCAGATATGAAAGAACGTGTCTGTAAAGAGGCTTTAGTGATTCCAAGCAGGACGGGCGTTGCTACAGCCAATCGAAGACCTTCTGCCTCAGCTGCTTTATTAGCAAGAATATATTCTTCGCGCTCAATCTGCTCACCTACAAGCAATGTTGTATCGCCGCCATCTTCAACTTCTACCTTCTGAAGCATCTGCCGAACAATAACCTCGATATGCTTATCATTAATTTTCACACCCTGAAGTCTGTAAACGTCTTGAATTTCCTTTACCAAATACTCAGCAAGCGCTTCAACACCCAGAATACTCAGGATATCATGTGGCACTGGAGAGCCATCAAGAAGCAAATCACCTTTACGAACAATATCTCCTTCGTTTACAGCTAAGTTACGCCCTTTTGGCAGAAGATATTCAACCGCATCTTGTTCTTGATCTACAGGAACAACACGAATACGCCTTTTTGCTTTGTAGTCTGTTCCAAATTCAATTCGACCATCGATTTCACTAATAACAGCGAAATCCTTTGGCTTTCTCGCTTCAAAAAGTTCTGCCACACGGGGAAGACCGCCGGTAATATCGCGCGTTTTTGAAGATTCTCTTGGTATTCTCGCAACAACTTCACCTGCCTTAACATCAGCACCATTATCTACAGACAAAATTGCCCCAACTGGCAGAAAATAGCGCGCTTCCATGCCATTTGGTAATGATAAGACTTCTCCTTCACTATCTCGCAACGTAATTCTCGGCCGTAGATTAGCTGTATTACCGGATTGCTTAGTCTCAACAACTTCACGGCTTACAATACCGGTAATTTCGTCTGCTGCTTCGCGCATGGTAATACCATCGGATAAATCAACATAATGAGCGATGCCACTTACCTCTGTAATAATTGGAATCGTATATGGATCCCATTCAATCAATACATCGCCTAGATTTACCGTTTGACCATCTTTTACAAAAAGCTTTCCGCCATAGGGCAACCTATGTCTTGCGCGCTCGCGCTCTTGTTCGTCAAGAATCAAGAGTTCAGAACTTCTGGACATCACAATCGGGCTTCCATCAGCACCCTCAACAATACTGACGTCAACCAATTGAACTTTACCAGCAATTGAAGTTTCGATCTTGTTTTCCTCGGCTCCTCTTTGAGCTGCTCCGCCGACATGGAAGGTGCGCATTGTTAATTGTGTACCCGGCTCTCCAATTGATTGTGCTGCAATTACACCCACAGCTTCGCCCATATTAACAGTTGTTCCGCGCGCAAGGTCGCGTCCGTAACACGCACCGCAAATACCAACAGGCGCGTTACATACAAGGACAGAGCGGATAAAAGCCTGGTCGACGCCAGAATTATCAATAGCCTCTAAATGGTCCTCTTGAACCATTTCACCTTTCTTTACAATTACCTCATTAGTCTCAAGATTTACCAAATCAGATGCAAGATATCGCCCTAAAATTCGGTCAGATAGCGAATCAACAATTTCACTTCCATTGGTTGCAGGCCTAATCGTTATCCCATCAGTTGAACCGCAATCTTCAATGGTGATAATACAATCCTGCGCAACATCAACGAGCCTTCTTGTAAGATACCCAGAGTTTGCTGTTTTCAATGCAGTATCAGCCAAACCTTTGCGAGCTCCGTGCGTGGAGTTAAAGTATTCAAGAACGTCTAATCCCTCTTTAAAAGAAGATTTGATTGGCGTTTCAATAATTTCTCCAGACGGCTTTGCCATCAATCCCCGCATGCCAGCTAACTGTTTGATTTGAGCAGCAGAACCACGAGCGCCAGAATGAGCCATCATCCAAACTGAGTTTACAGGTTTTCCGCTCTTAATAGTAGATATACTCTTCATCATCTCTTCTGCGACAACATCTGAGCAACGAGACCAAACATCAATCACCTTGTTATATTTCTCACCTTGCGTGATAAATCCATCAAGATACTGACTCTCGAATTCAGTCACCTGTGACTCTGCCTCTGATACAAATTTTTCCTTGAGCTCGGGTGTTTTCAGGTCAGCAATGCCAAAAGAAATGCCTGATTTACATGCCTGACCAAAGCCCAAGGACATGAGCCTGTCACAAAAAATAACCGTATCTTTCTGACCACAATGACGATAGATAGTATCTATAACATTTGTAATTTCTTTCTTGGTCATTAGCTTATTTACCAGATGGAATGTGATATTTGGGTTATCTGGCAATAAATCAGCAAGACGCGCGCGACCTGGTGTAGTCTCCATAACTTTTGTAACGCGCTCGCCAGAATCATCGAACGTAGTTACCCTCGCTTTGATATTAGCCTGCAAACTCACAGACCCATTATCAAGCGCGAGCAGAATCTCCTGTATATCGGCAAAGGCCATATTTTCGCCTTTTTCACCCTCCCTCTCCATTGTAAGATAATAAAGGCCTAGAATAATATCCTGTGAGGGGACAATTATAGGCTTGCCATTAGCTGGGCTTAGGATGTTGTTTGTTGACATCATCAATACGCGAGCTTCCAGCTGAGCCTCAAGGGATAACGGCACATGAACAGCCATTTGGTCACCATCAAAATCAGCATTAAAGGCGGTGCATACCAGCGGGTGAAGCTGGATAGCCTTTCCCTCTACCAACTTTGGCTCAAATGCCTGAATACCAAGCCTGTGTAATGTTGGTGCGCGATTAAGCATTACTGGATGTTCGCGAATAACCTGCTCTAATATATCCCATACCTCTGGCCGTTCTTTTTCAACCATCCTCTTGGCAGCTTTAATCGTGCTGGCCAGACCGTATAGCTCAAGCTTGGAATAAATAAATGGTTTAAACAGCTCAAGCGCCATTTTTTTAGGAAGACCACATTCATGCAGCCTTAATTCCGGGCCAACCACAATAACGGAACGGCCTGAATAATCCACGCGCTTTCCGAGTAGGTTTTGACGAAAACGACCTTGCTTACCTTTGAGCATGTCTGACAATGATTTAAGCGGACGTTTATTGACCCCGCTAATGATTCTGCCACGTCTTCCATTATCAAAGAGCGCATCAACGGCTTCTTGTAACATTCGCTTTTCATTCCTGACAATGATATCTGGCGCACGCAATTCGATCAATCTTTTAAGTCGGTTATTTCGGTTAATAACGCGGCGATATAAATCATTCAGATCAGAAGTTGCAAAACGCCCACCATCCAACGGCACTAGAGGGCGCAACTCCGGTGGAATAACCGGAACGACATCCATAATCATCCATTCTGGGCGACATCCGCTCTCCCTAAACGCGTCTATCAGTTTCAAACGCTTTACTAATTTTTTACGCTTTACTTCAGACCCTGTTTCACGCAGGTCATCGCGAACAACCTCCCGCTCCGTTTCAAGATCTATTGAAGACAATATGGTTTTTATAGCCTCAGCACCGATTTCAGCCTGAAAAGCATCGTCCCCATATTCGTCTTGCGCATCATAATATTCCTCCTCGCCAAGGAGCTGCCCCTTTTTTAGCTGCGTTAATCCAGGTTCAAGAACAACAAAATTTTCAAAGTAAAGAACCTTTTCAAGATCTTTTAATGTCATATCTACCAAAAGGCCAATTCTGCTTGGCAAAGACTTTAAAAACCAAATATGTGCAACAGGAGCTGCAAGGTCAATATGCCCCATTCGCTCTCTGCGCACTTTTGATAATGTGACTTCAACTCCACATTTCTCGCATATAATCCCGCGATACTTCATCCGCTTATATTTGCCGCATAAACACTCGTAATCGCGCACGGGGCCAAAAATACGCGCGCAAAACAATCCATCTTTTTCGGGTTTGAATGTTCGATAATTGATAGTTTCAGGTTTTTTGATTTCGCCAAATGACCACGATCTTATTAGTTCGGGTGAAGCAATCGAAATTTTAATCTTGTCGAAACTTTGTGCGGATTTTAGCTGACCAAATGGGTTCATCAAATCATTCATAAACAGACTCCTTCGCAACCTTGGGGTGATACCGGCAATGCCGGTTTTACTTTATTAAACTCAACTTTTAGCGCTTCATAAAATTTACGTTTTTATTTTTATAGCTCAGAATCATGCAGATCGACATTGAGACCCAATGAGCGAAGCTCTTTAACAAGAACGTTGAATGATTCTGGAATTCCAGCCTCAAAATCGTCGTCTCCCCTGACAATTGCTTCATATACCTTTGTTCGACCAGACACATCGTCTGACTTCACTGTCAGCATTTCTTGCAAGGTATAAGCAGCACCATATGCTTCTAGAGCCCAGACCTCCATCTCTCCGAAACGCTGACCGCCAAACTGCGCCTTACCCCCAAGTGGCTGCTGGGTTACAAGACTGTAAGGGCCAATAGAACGGGCATGAATTTTCTCATCAACTAGATGATGCAATTTGAGCATGTAGATATACCCAACCGTTACAGGTCTATCGAATTGCTCGCCGGTTCTTCCATCAATCAGCCATTCTTGACCTGTTTCTGACAATCCAGCGTGCTCGAGCAAATTCAAAACATCTGCTTCTTTTGCACCATCAAATACTGGCGTTGCCATTGGAACACCTCTGGTTAAAAGAGATGATTGCTCAATCACCTGATCATCATCCATATGGGCAATCGTGTTGTTATATTGCTCCTCTGGATAAATCGATTTTAGTCTATCGCGCAGAGGCGTTAAATCCCTTGAGGCTCTAGCAGCATCAACAGCCTCACCAATTTGCTTACCAAGTCCTCTTGCAGCCCACCCAAGATGAGTTTCCAGAATCTGCCCAACATTCATACGAGATGGGACTCCAAGCGGGTTCAGAACGATATCAACAGGCGTTCCATCATCCAAATAAGGCATATCTTCTGCAGGCATAATACGAGATATAACGCCCTTATTTCCGTGTCTTCCGGCCATTTTATCGCCTGGCTGTAACTTACGCTTTACAGCGACAAAAACTTTAACCATTTTCATAACACCAGGCATAAGCTCGTCGCCGCGCTGCAGTTTGTCAACTTTATCTGAAAATCTGCCATCAAGACGTTTAATAGAGTTTTCAAAATCAGTGATTTGCGCCTCAACACTTTTCTGAACATTGTCATCTTGAACAGCAATTTGGCGAAGCTCAGTATTTCTAAGCTCAGATAATATATCTTTTGTAAGCCTTTCATTAACTTTAACAGAAGATGGCCCTGCCGCCACGAGTTGCCCATCTAAGATAGAATGCATTCTACTTGCGAAACCCCGTTCAAGAACATTTTGCTCATCGTCACGGTCTTTCGCCAAACGCTCAATTTCAGCACGCTCAATAGCTCGCGCACGCTCATCTTTTTCAAGACCGCGGCGCGAGAAAACACGAACTTCAACAACTGTTCCAGCACCACCTGGCGGCACTCTAAGCGAGGTATCACGCACGTCAGATGCTTTTTCACCAAAAATTGCACGTAACAATTTTTCTTCTGGTGTCATCGGACTCTCACCCTTAGGCGTGACTTTACCGACCATAATATCACCTGCGTTAACCTCGGCCCCTACATATACAATGCCCGCCTCATCCAGATTTTTGAGCGCTTCTTCACCAACATTTGGAATATCGCGGCTTATCTCTTCTTGTCCAAGTTTTGTATCACGAGCCATAATTTCATATTCTTCAATATGGATGGAGGTAAAAACATCATCTCTTACAATGCGCTCATTTATTAAAATTGAATCCTCGAAATTATACCCATTCCATGGCATAAAGGCGACGAGTACGTTTCTGCCTAATGCTAATTCACCATCCTCTGTGGAAGGTCCATCTGCGATAATATCTCCCGTATTAATTCTATCACCAACCTTAACCAAAGGTCGCTGATTAACAGTGGTGTTCTGATTGGAGCGTTGAAATTTTAGCAAGCTATATATATCAACCGGTGAGACATCATCATTTCCGCTATCTTCATCTGCACTGATAACGATACGTGTTGCGTCTACCTGATCAACTACACCTGCGCGCTTAGCAACAATTGTCACGCCTGAATCACGAGCAACGCGTGATTCCATTCCCGTTCCAACTGTTGGCGCTTCAGCACGGAGCAATGGTACCGCTTGACGTTGCATGTTAGAGCCCATCAATGCTCTGTTCGCATCATCATTTTCAAGAAAAGGAATAAGTGCCGCAGCGACAGAAACAAGTTGCTTAGGAGAAACATCAACAAAATCAACATCTTCAGGCTTGGCAAGGCTAATTTCACCTGCTTTTCTCACGGGAATAAGGTCTCCGACAATTTTACCAGACTTATCAATCTCTGTATTTGCCTGAGCAATACCATATTTGCCTTCTTCCATCGCGGATACGTAGAGATATTCGTCTGTAAGCTTCCCATTTTTGACTTTACGATAGGGAGTTTCAATAAACCCATATCGATTAATCTGAGCAAATGTCGCCAGCGAATTAATTAGACCAATATTAGGTCCCTCAGGCGTTTCGATAGGACAAATACGCCCATAATGCGTCGGATGAACGTCACGCACCTCAAATCCTGCCCTCTCTCTGGTAAGACCGCCTGGGCCTAAAGCAGATACACGCCTCTTGTGCGTAATTTCAGATAGAGGGTTTGTCTGATCCATAAATTGAGAAAGCTGAGAAGAGCCAAAAAACTCTCTTACAGCAGCAGAGGCTGGTTTGGCGTTTATTAAGTCCGCGGGCATTACTGTGTCTATCTCAACAGAACCCATTCTCTCTTTAATAGCTCGCTCCATTCTAAGCAAACCAACACGATATTGATTTTCCATCAGCTCACCAACAGAACGAACTCTCCTATTGCCTAGATGGTCAATATCATCAACGTCTCCTCTGCCGTCCTTAAGACCAACAAGAATATTAAGAACTGCTATTATATCCTGTTTACGAAGAATTCGCATTTCATCATCGGTTTCCTGCTCTAAGCGTGAATTTAACTTCACCCTCCCAACAGCAGATAAATCATAACGTTCTTTATCGAAGAAGAGGTTATTAAACAGCTCGTGCGCACCCTCTAATGTTGGCGGCTCACCAGGGCGCATTACACGGTAAATATCGACCAATGCTTCTGCGCGGCTATTATTTTTATCGACCGCTAATGTATTACGAAGGTTAGCAGAGTAATTTACATTATCAATGCGAAGAATATCGAGTACTCCAAGATCGTTTTGAACAGCAAGATTTAAGAAATCTTGTGTGATTTCGTCACCAGCTTCTGCGTGTACTATCCCAGAAGACATATCCACAATGTCTTTTGCAAGGAACTTGCCAATAAGATCATCTTCTTCAATTCTGATGAGCTTCAAGCCTGCTTCTTCTAGTTTTTTCAAACTACGTGGCGTAAGTTTTGTTCCAGCAGATACAGCAACCTCCCCTGTTTCTGCATCAATGATGTCTTTTTCAACTTTAGTTCCACGCAGCAATTCTGAATCGAATGGCTGTTGCCAAACATCTTTAGTTTTTGTGAATTTATCTGATAAATAATATGTTCCGAGAATATCTTCCCTACTCATTCCAACAATCTCAGAAGGCTCCATTGACAAGCCTTGCTCCTTTGAACTTACCATTTTAGCAAGTGACCTCTCATCAGGAAGTGCCATCATAAAAGTGGTTGCGGGTAGTTTGCGTTTGCGGTCTATGCGCACATTTAGAATATCTTTAGCGTCGAATTCAAAATCGAGCCATGAGCCGCGATAGGGAATAATTCGTGCTGCGAATAACAGTTTTCCAGAGGCATGTGTTTTTCCTTTATCATGATCGAAAAACACTCCGGGGGACCGATGCATTTGCGATACAATTACACGCTCTGTTCCGTTAATAACAAAAGTTCCATTATGTGTCATGAGCGGCATGTCACCCATGTATACATCCTGCTCTTTGATATCGCGGATTGATTTAGCTTCCGTGTCTTCGTCAATCTCCCAGATAACAAGTCTTAAAGTCACCTTAAGCGCAGAAGCGTATGTTAAGCCGCGCTGCTGACATTCTTCGACATCATATTTCGGCTTTTCAAGCTCGTAGGAAACGAATTCAAGTACAGCTCGTCCAGAAAAATCGTTTATCGGAAATACTGATGTAAATGCTTCTTGCAGGCCGGTATCTGTTCTCTCAGATGCAGATGTTGTCATCTGCAAAAACTGATCATAACTTGAGCGTTGAACCTCAATAAGATTTGGCATAGATACCACTTCGGAAAGCTGACCAAAACTTCGACGAACACGTTTGCGGCTATCAAGAGTACTTACATTTTGTGCCATTAAATCGATATCCCTTTTTATATGTTTAACGTTGTTAATATCTGATTAAATTAGTAATCAGTTGAATAATTTATCCGCTAATATGGAGCCTAGGAATTAGATATGATGCGATACTAAATATTTTTAACTAATCCTCAAACCAAAACGGAAGTAAGCACCAGACTTAATGAGTAGTCTAGTGCTTAATAGAAGGTAGGTATTGAAGCAAAAAATTACCTCAACTCAACAGTAGCGCCGGCAGCCTCAAGCTTGCCTTTTATTTCCTCCGCTTCATCCTTACTAGCAGCTTCTTTAACTGCTTTTGGAGCAGCTTCGACTAAGTCTTTGGCTTCTTTCAGTCCAAGGCCAGTAATCGCGCGCACTTCTTTAATAACGTTGATTTTTGAAGCACCTACAGATGCTAAAACAACGTCGAAGTCAGTCTTTTCTTCGGTAGTAGCACTACCCGCATCACCCGCACTAGCAGCTGCAGCAACAGCCACAGGAGCAGCCGCAGACACACCCCATTTTTCTTCGAGAAGCTTTGCTAACTCAGCTGCTTCTAACACTGTCAATGCAGATAAATCTTCTGCAATTTTTTCAATATCAGCCATCATGTTCTCCTTTTGGCTTTAACTTCTGATCATAGAATAAAAAACACTTACCCAATTTCGTCTGCACGTGCCTTAATAACACGCGCCAACCCACCAGCAGGTGCAGCAATAACTCCGGCAATTTTTCCAGCCGGTGCCTGCAGAAGGCCAACAATCTTGCCGCGTAATTCGTCCAGCGAAGGAAGCTTTGCAAGTGCAACAACTTCTTCTTTGGAAAGAATTTTTCCGTCAAGTCCGCCACCAACGATTGATACTTTATCGTTGGTTTTGGTGAATTCAAAAATGGTTTTTGCGGCAGCAATAGCATCCGAAGAAGTGCTTACCGCCGTTGGTCCAGTAAAAAATTCAGCTAAGTCCTCAAATTGTGTCCCTTGAAGCGCCAATTTAGTAACTCTATTTTTCGTTACTTTAAAGATGGCTCCAGCTTCACGCATTCTCTGACGAAGCTCGCTACTTTCTGCCACTGTCATCCCTGTCTGATGCGTAACAACAACCGATGTTGCCGCCCCAAACGTAGATTTAAGTGTTTCGATCAGTTCGGCTTTTTCTGTCCGATTCATCTGATCTTCTCCATAGTTATGGGAGGAATTCCCCCCGGTTTCACCAGAGCATGAACGCAAAGCAACAACTAACGCTCACACCGTTGGCCTGCCCATCGAAGCGAAAGCACTGATCCGGCTATGCCCCATCTATGCAGGATATTAAGTTGGACACCCAACGCCTGCAGTCTTGGACAGGTTGGGAACAACAAAAGTTGATCCGCCTGTACTCCGGCACAAAATGGTACCAGAATTTCGTCATTCTCAAATCTTGAGGATAATTATCCTGCTATTTGAGTTGAATCAATAAAAACACCAGGTCCCATCGTAGAACTCATGGTTACTTTTTTCATGTAAGTCCCTTTAGCTCCAGAAGGGCGTGCTTTTTGAATTGCATCAAGAAAAGCTTGCGCATTTTGAGCTATTTTATCTGCATCAAAGCTCGCTTTACCAATTCCAGCGTGAATAACGCCAGCCTTTTCAACGCGGAACTGAACTTCACCTGCTTTCGCCGTCTTGACCGCCTCCGCTACATCAGGGGTAACTGTTCCAAGTTTAGGATTTGGCATAAGACCACGAGGACCTAGCACTTTGCCAAGTCGGCCAACCACGCCCATCATATCTGGGGATGCAACAACCCGGTCAAATCCCTGCTCCCCGTTTTGAATTTGTTCTGCTAGATCCTCCGCCCCAACAAACTCTGCCCCAGCGGCTTTTGCCTCCTCTGCTTTGGCATCACGTGCAAAAACAGCAACTCGCATTGTCTTACCGGTGCCATTCGGCATTGCAACAGAACCGCGTACCATTTGATCAGCATGCCTTGGATCTACACCAAGGTTAACCGAAATCTCAATAGTTTCGTCGAATTTGGCCTTGGCTGCTTCTTTGATTATTTTTGCAGCCTCATGGACCGAGTAGGCCTTGTGTCTGTCAATAAGGTCATAACCTGATTTTAATCTCTTACCTGCGCTCATAATTAACCCTCCACCACTTCAAGGCCCATGGAACGTGCGGAACCACTAACCATTTGCACAGCACCTTGAAGGTCAATTGCATTTAAGTCTTTCATTTTCTGTTCTGCAATTTCTTCGACCTGCGAGACTGTCACCTTTCCAGCAACTTCTCTGCCAGGTGTCTGGCCACCTTTTGAAAGACCTGCTGCTTTTTTTAAAAAATAACTAACAGGTGCATTTTTTGTTGTGAAGGAAAATGACTTATCTTGGTACACAGTAATAACAACGGGCACCGGCATATTTTTTTCTAAGCTATCGGTGGCAGCATTAAACGCCTTACAGAATTCCATAATATTTACCCCCCGCTGTCCTAATGCAGGACCAACTGGCGGTGATGGGTTAGCAGCCCCAGCGGGGATATTCAACTTAATGTAACCATCAATTTTTTTTGCCATTTTACTCTCTTTTAAGCTAGCACTTAATCTAGCTGACACTGTTTTGTTAATTTATGTTGTTTCAAAGTTAGACTTTTTCAACCTGACTATACTCCAACTCAACTGGGGTGGAGCGACCAAAAATGGATACTGCAACCTTAAGACGAGCCTTTTCATCATCAGCCTCTTCTACAAGACCATTAAACGATTCGAACGGGCCGTCAACGACCCTAACTTCTTCACCGATATCAAACGTAATGGTTGCGGCTGGACGCTCCACTCCTTCGTCCATTTGACGCAGCAATCTCTCGGCTTCAGTATTTGTGATTGGAACTGGCTTGCCTTTTCCTCCGAGGAACCCTGTTACTCTACTTTGTGATTGGACCAGCGACCACGTAGAATCACTGAGCTCCATTTTTACCAAAATATACCCGGGAAAGAATTTACGTTCAGCCTGTACTTTGGCGCCTCTGCGCATTTCAACATACTCTTCGGTGGGCACAAGCACGTCTTCAATCATGTCCTCAAGGCTATTGGATACGGCCTGTTCCAAAATTGCCTGTTTCATCTTTTTCTCGAATCCTGAAAAAACATGAACAACATACCAGCGTTTTGCCATAACTTATAAAGTCCCTTGCGAATGCGCCTTCATCATGAGCCGAAACCAAGCAATAACTGAACGACATTTGATAAGACGGCGTCGACAAGCAAGAAAAAAATCGCAGCGATTGAAGCCATTACAAATACCGTAACCGTCGCAAGTCCTGTCTCACGCCGAGAAGCCCAAGAAATCCTTACGATTTCTTGCCTTACCTGTCTTACAAACTGTGCTGGAGAAGTTTTTGCCATACTCTTGAGCCGATCATCAATCCCGCTGCGACACTTTAAGCATCAAGATAAGCTTTTTCAGTGTCAAAGCGCCAGAAAGAAGGAGCTTTCCAGCGAAAATATCTTAAACGAAAAGCCATTTATCATCTATCTATGCTCATTGCAAGTTAAAAAAAATATATTTAGCAAATATATTGAGCTTTGTTAGTGATGAATGTTCCTGCGTCTTTTGATGACTGATTTAGCTTGCGAAAAATAGTCCCAATCACTTTAGTGCGAAATTCTGAAATAGCTTAATTTGTGCAATCTAAATCTTATATAAATTCCTGCTATGATAAAAATTGCCAAAGGTAATATTATTTGCAAAAGCGCCGCCATTCCAGCAGCCTGTCTACTTGCATTAGTGGCTAATGTTACCGCCTCTGTCGTGAGGGTAAGAAAATTACCGTTCCCAGCAAAAATAGTTGGCAGATATAAAGCAGAGCTTACCGCGAACCCTATTGAAAAAGAAGTAATGATAGGCACCGCCATTATAGGTATTTTAATCCGCCATATTCGTTCAAATTTAGCAATTCCAAAGCTCGCCCCTAAAAGTTCATACCGAACATCAAACCTTCTCCAAATTGGTCCTAGCGTAAGCAATATATATGGAAATACGAATAGATAATGTGCCCAAATTACCGTGATATGCAACCCTTCAACTTTTAGCCACATTATCAAGACCTGCATGCCAAAAAGAAAACCAGTCTGAGGCAGCAACAATGGAATATAGACAAACGCCTCTGTGAATTTTAAGAAGGATTTAGATGGATATTCAAGCCAAATAATCGCCGATATGAGGGCAAGTATTGAGGTAATAGATCCTACGATTAGCGTATTAACAAATGGGTTTATATAAGCAGAAAATCCATCTCTCCCGAAAATAAAGCCCCATTTCTGTGGTAGCACATCTGGAAAACTCCAGACTTCGACAAATGCCCAAATGCCAGCTGACAAAAGCCCCATCAAACCTATAGTCAACACAAACATGATTGAAACCAAAAGGTGCAGAATAATTAATTTGTGGGGAAGGCTGCGAACAGTTAAACGTGCGCCTCTATAGCTGAGAAAGCGAAAAACCATTTTAAACCCTGCTCCACAGACAGTCCAGAAAACACAACAACATAATGTAATTAGCAGCAAATAAACAGCACCTGATGCAGCAATCATCTGGCTATTTATGTCAGGTGACTGATACCAACTGAAAATCTTAACAGCCATTGGTGCAGGTGTAGAGGGACCAAGAATTAAGGCCATATCAACGACGGAAACTGAAAAACAAAGCACAATTAAAACAGACAATCTCATACGCGCCGCAATCATTGGATGAATAATATGAAACCACCCTGAAATCGGCCCATATCCAAAAGAGGCTATTTGTTCTCTGTATCGGCTGATATTGACTTGTTTCAATACCGTAAAACCAACCAGAAGCAAAAATGGTAATTCTTTTGCGGTAAGACCAATAGCAAGAGACAACCCATATAAATCAGGAGCAATATTCAAATCAGGCGGAGTCTGCCAACCTGTCAACCAAGGAGAGAATATCCTAATCAACCATCCGCTAGGTTGAATCAAAAATAAAATACCTATCGCAATTGTTATGTGCGGTACTGCGATTAATGGGGCTATAATTTTCTTTAACTTGCTATGTAAACTTAATTTTTGGCTATAAATAAGAGTGAATATACATAGCCAATAGGCAAGAGATGTTGATAAGAGCGCTGTGAAAACACTTAGCCATACAGAACGAAAATAACCTGCCTGATTGATGGTTTGGGCTAATATTTCAAATGTAAATTGTGATTTTCCATAAATAGGAAACCACCCAAATGCTGGCAAAAAAACGCCGAGCAACCCAGCAAAAACAGGTAGAATACAGATAATGATAATACTGTATCTGATCATTTTAGTAAAATAAGCCTATATATTTTACGGGATCAAGAATACCTTTAACTTCCAGTTGCATATCTTTTTTGCCATTTCTCTTCTATAAGTTCAACCCAGCTAGGATGCGGCTCAGGAATTGCATTTTGTAACTCTTGTGCCGTTAACATGGCGGGGTGTTGTGGCAGAGATTTGAATGAATTTCTGACTTTTGCTGGTAACATTTCGATATCAAGCACTGTTGGGTCCCCCCAGATTTGAATATTTGCTTTATGCAACTGTGCTTCAGGAGATAATAGAAAATTTGCAACTAATTTTGCGGCATCAGGGGATGATGCATTGTATGGTATGGTCACGAAGTGAACATTCCCCAAAGACCCCTGTTCAAATATAAAGCTTTTCACATCCGATGATAAAATTCCTTGCTCGATAGCAGAGGCGAATTCCGCTGGATTAAATGCCATTGAAATCAAGATTTCTTTGTCCCCAAGCAAGCGAGACATATGCGCAATATTAATAGGAAATGTTTCCGCTCGTCTCCAAAAAAACGGGTGCGCCTCATCTAGCCATTTCCACAATGGTACCAGAACATTTTCGGCATTTGTATTCGAGACTGGTTGGTAAAGCACTTCCTTGTTTTTGACTAATTGGATTAGTAGCTGTTTTAAAAAACTAGTTCCGATGAAATCTGGTGGCTGTGGGTAGGAGAACTTGCCCGAATTCATCTTAATCCAATTTAAAAGTTTAGCAGCAGAATTTGGAGGCAACTTAACAGCATTACTATCATACCCAAATACAAATTGCGCCCTGCCCCATGGTGATTCGAGACCAAGTGTTGGAATACCAAAATCAGATATTGTATCTGGCATTTTTTTGGTGTTTACGTAGCGAAATGACGGAAGGTTATATGCCCAGCCATCCTCTCTCAATAAACCACTTTCTTTCATTCTAGAAAAATTCTCACCGTTAACCCAAAGCAGATCTACAGAACCATTTTCAGTTCTACCTGCAATTTTTTCCGCAAGTATTCTTGAAACAGCATGAGAAGTATTTGTTAATTTTACATGATTCAAGGTAATGCCATACTGCGCATCAAGTTGACTAGCCACCCATTGTATATAATTATTAATTTTAGGGGAGCCTCCCCAAGCATGAAAAGCAACTTCTTTACCGATTGAACTCAGCTTTAACTGATTGAATTCATCATCGTCTAATGCCAAAGTTGAATAAAATGGAATCGAGCAAAAGAATGCACAAAGAGCCAGTCTAAGAACACGGGCTTTATTTTTCCGACAAAACGTTTCAAACATTAGACAATGTTCCTTTAAAATAGACTGTAGCTTCGTTGAGACAGCAAATTGAATAGACTAAGAATAACAATCACTTTCTAATTTACTTAACATTTTGCTACTAACAACTTTATCTTTTACTGACACTAATCTAAATTTTAATTAGAGGGGTTAAATCAACAATTAGTTATGTTTACAGCGCAGAACGTACAACTATCATTTTCAAACACAACCCTTTTTGCTCCTTTTAGCTTAATCATTCAAAAAGGTGAGATTTGTTTATTACAATCCGAGAGTGGAACTGGAAAAACCTCTTTGCTTCGGTGGATAGCTGGAATATCCGATAAGCAGATGCATGCAGAAGGGAAAATTTTTCTAAATGGAAAAGATATTACTGAACTTCCCGCGGAGCAAAGGCGAATTGGAATTTTCTTTTCTGAGGCATTGCTGTTTCCTCACTTAACTGTGGCAGAGAATATTGGGATTGGTGTTGCATCCTTCATCAGCGGCAAAGAGCGAAAAGAGCTCATCAAAAAAAGTCTTATTAACGCTGGCCTTCCAGGAATTGAAAAACAAGATCCGCTAACCCTTTCGACGGGGCAACAAGCTAGAGTTGCGTTGCTCAGAACAGTGCTCTCTGAGCCAGCTTTATTGCTTCTGGATGAGCCTTTTTCTAATCTTGATAACGATATTCGCAAGACACTCATAAAATATGTTCTTAGAGAAATAAAACGATTAAATATTCCAGCCTTAATAGTAAGTCATGACCCAAGAGACAGAATACTGAGTACAAATCAGCCTGTCACTTTTCTGCCATTTGACGAGAAAAAACACTGATACAGAGACCATAACTCAAAAAGTATGCTCTTTGGGATATTTAGCTTTTTTTTCACTTTTTGAAAAATCCCCAATTAGGCAAGCCTAGTGACTTCGTAATTTACTTTTCTAAAATCTTGCTTAGTATTGGTAAAGCGACTTACGTAGCCACTCACCTCGGTATATTTAACTCAATCCTGCTTATGTTAGTTTTTTAGTACCTTTTTTTGCAACTGGAAAAGGATACAATAATTATGTTTTAAAAGTGTTGTTCTCAAAAAAAATTATATTTTAATTTAAGTTAAGTTTCTGAAATTTGGAAAATTATTTATCATAATTATTTACCTATTTTCCTCGCATCTTCCACCTAACTCAACCTCTAAAAAGACTTTATAAAGCTCCCTGAACCCTCGCCTATTTCAATTTGACAAGCACCTACAAGCCCTTTGCAGAGCTGTAAGACATATTCTCTTACTCTTACACACAGTTCTTCCTATGTGTCTATCCCTTACGGCGTAAAAGTTCAAGGTAGCCTCAGCTACCTTGTGCTTATATTTGAGACCGATGCCAACATTGCCCGTGGAACCAGCAATTTATTATTAAAGTGCATTTTTCATTGACTCTTTTATTTCTGTTTGCTCAAAATACGTCAGTCCAAATCAAAAAATAAAGCACACGCACACTATGATAGAATCGGAAGTTGTATCAGCGATAGCCTCTTCTCAGCTATGAATTTAGTAGGCGTCTATTTCTTAAAGTGCCTTTAATAATGATATATTTACACAAACTAATTCCTCTATTAATAAGTCCACTTTTTGTGGTCATTATTTTAGTTTTATGGGGTGTTTATTTTAATTCTAAAAGAGCTATCTTGTTGGCTTTTAGTATTTTGGTTTTTTGCTCACTTCCTGTGTTTTCGAATAAACTCATACTTAATTTAGAGAAAGATTATGCTCTGGCTCCTATATCTAGCTCTAAAACAGCTCATGCTGTTGTTGTTTTGAGCGGAATGGTTCGAACGGTCGAGGGTACAAATGGTTTGCGATACGAATTGGGTGATGCGGCTGACAGGATATTCGCTGGAATTGATCTTATAAAAGAAAAAAAGGCGCCTATTTTGATACTCACAGGTGGCAGACTACCTTGGTCAATTGGAAAAACTGAAGGAAGTTATCTCCGTGAAATATGCCTTAAGTACGGAATCTCAAGTGAAATTGTACATATTACTGAAAACGTTCAGAACACTGAACAAGAAGCTAAAGCTGTAGCAAAGTTGCTAAAAAGAGCAGACGCTAATATTATTCTGGTTACATCGGCGTTTCATATGCCAAGGGCACAAAAAGTATTTGAATCAATGGGTGTTATAGTGTCCCCATTTCCAGTAGATTTTCGCAGTACAATTAAAAAAATATCCATTTTAGACTTCATACCGAGTGCAAAAGCATTCCACGATAATAGTTTTTTTGTCAGAGAATTAATTGGTAGACTTTACTACACACTAAAATACTAATGTTTGATCAAATATAGTGCAATATTCAATTATTTAAAAAAGGCATTTCAATCTGGTCAAGTTGACATATCTGTTAAGGCCAATCAATCTCTGGTAACACTAAATTCAGGAACATGTTTTGGCGAATTTTCGTAAGTAGCTCCGCAACCGCAAAGATCAGCAAATGTAGTTATCTCAACTGATTTTTTTGTTATTATTTACCTATTAGAAATCTTGAAAACCTCCGTATTCTCATAGCAACATGGTAGAAGTGTTATTAAAAAATGTGGCTCTACTTTTGCCGAAAAGACTGCAAACAAGTAAGAATAAAATTAGAGCTATTCTCGAAAGTTAAAACTTTTTTTCAGATCTTTAACCCTAAGTTATAAATGGCTTAAATTTTTCTAATTCATATAGTGAAATATTGTATAAAATTTAGCTGTGTGTCGCATTGATACAAAAATAAACCAAGATATTTTTGCATTATTATTGCGTTTTGGGGAACAATAATGTCCGTATTTGCTATCGAATGTCCTGCTGGAATTTTACCATTAATATTTAAATTCATTTTTAAACGAAATTCCTTCAAATGAATTCTTAAACTACTCCGCCGAGGATCTGTCTATTCTACTTCCTGCAGTGGAGATTTTTTGAAGAGGTTTATAAATACCTTTATCAGCTTTTTATCTATCGGGTACGTCATCACAAGAAGTAACAATATTCCTATTGCACAGTATAGATCATTTTTTTCCATAACACTTTTTCTTACCCCGAAACACCTAAGATTAGAAACGAAGAAATTGTTAAAATGACAGAAATAGCAACGCGATGAATTATTTTAAATCTTGTGATAAAAACGGTCTGGTTACTCCTCGAAATTAAATCTGTCGACCATTGTTCCGCGAAAACTAGTTGTTTTGCTGTCTAGTTTTTCTTTAAACTTTCGTTCTATGTCAGACCAGATTGGAACACAATTTTTTGATGCATCACGGTCCTTATATTCAAATATATGGCTAAGCTGAAATTTGTTTTCGCTAGTATCGATTCTACTTGTCGTGTATCTGATAAGCCCCATTTCTTTGAAACGTGGCATGAACTCGCGTTTTACTTTATCCCAACGAATCAGGCTATATTCCAGTTCAGCTTCACTTTTGAAGGTTTGAATTGTTACATTGATTTGCATAGGTTTTATCTTTGCACGAAATAGATCACTTAACGGATATTGTTATATATTAAATAAGTAAAATAGCGAAGTATAGTTAAAATTTTGACCTTGACTATGGACCAGTCGGATGGGGATATGGAATAAATAGTTTTTCGGGTTGTTATAAACAGTTAGCATCTCGCTCATTTATTGTTTTTTTGATGATTAGCGTATGTAAGGTGTAGTTCATGATAGCTTTCATTTTTGCAAATTGAATAGATAGCTTTCTCCATTTACTTTGAAGAAAAAACTAATTCATCGGTTTACTCATCAGAGCTAATTTTTGAGAATTCAGATAATCTAGTTTTATTCAAGTCTGAGCATATATCCTGGTTGTCACTGCTAAACTAGGGTTGCTTCCTCAGAGCGGTAATAAGCCTCTTATTATTGGTAAAAACCTTAACAAATTTTGAACAATTGCAGTAAAGTTCACACCCAATCTGGATAAGAAAAATATTGATACTAACATCAAAGTTATACCAATTATCAAAAGCGGCAACCTTCGTTTGAATAATTTAGCGCGGTCTCGGTAGTCTTCGATGTCAATAATATTATCATCTTTCTGCTTTGAAAGAAAGAATGACAACGCCATGTAAAAAGAAAGCACAACTATTACAATGGAAATTAATTTTAGCATTATAAATCTCCAGCTTCCCCCTCACATAGCCAAAAAATAACAATATACGAGAATATTTGAATTCCGATAGGCACATTGTTCGTCACAATGTAGTGTTATCCGTTGAGACGGTAAAACACATCTTTTGCTTCTCCTGTCGTTATTAAATGACAAGTGAAGGGAATAGGTAACGCCCATGTTTGTTTTCCCAAGAACTTTATTGAAAATATGATCTTCGCCTCTGTTTTGAGCAAAAAAACTTTAAAAGAACCTAACTGAGATTTCTTCTGATTCGTGCTGCTCTCTGCTCAGCTTAGTATATTTAAAATAGAGCTAAATTTCTATTATTTTGAGTTTATTATAATCAGCTTCATTCATAAAATAGTTTTTTTCAATTTCGGAGAAAGTGATTAAAAAAAGTTAGTAATATCAATTAGTTTAAAAAATTAGTTTTCCAAACAGGGGCAGATTTGGAACTATGAAACTACAGATGCTTGGAAAGGAGAGAAAAACTTTTAACTATGTTCCCCGAAAAAGGTCTATAGAGGTCCACCACTTCAAGAATTTTTAATAAAGGCGGCACTTTAAGATTAAGTTGTTTACTGAAATATAAAGATGACTACGTTTAATAAAATTGTCTTCTTTAATAGCAATAACTGAATAAAACAGTGCAAGAAAATAGGCTTCGTAAAGTAGTCTCCAACAATTGTATGGTCATTTTCGATGATGTATTAGATTACAGAAAAGATTGATAAGATAATGGTCATATACAATGTAAAAAGCAAGCAAACTCAATTTTATCCATAACATAGCTAATATTTAACAATCCAAACGGGCATAATAAGCAAATTCATAAGCGTATATATGCCTATCATTTTTAACTATAAAACTCTAATTATAGACACCAAATTAAACACACCATCAGTCTAGTGAGTTAAGTATTCATTAAGACACTTACTTATTTTACTTACCATTTACTCTGTAACAACTCTATATACTCACATCCACTGTACTAACTATTTTCGTACTGAGAAGGTGACCTTTTTAAAATAAACTTTCCCCCATCACAGCGAAAGAGCGTTCATAATACTGTAATTAGTACTTTAAATAGTGGCAGGAGTGGAGGGGCTCGAACCCCCAGCCCCCGGTTTTGGAGACCGGTGCTCTACCAATTGAGCTACACTCCTATAACTCTTTTTTTGCATACAACGAAAAGAGAAGCAAAATGCTTCCCCCTTTAACCTATTTACTCAACGATTGATGATACCACGCCAGCGC
>MDTB01234246.1_pt1 | contig 23846 bp, 20 predicted proteins | sample 811161 | NCBI WGS metagenome assembly MDTB01 (sample SAMN05326650, study PRJNA326480) | marine metagenome | isolation source: seawater | place: Mediterranean Sea | collected 2009
AAAAGATATATTTAGTAAAATAGGTTTTTCTATTGCTTATGGTAAAGAAATAGAAAGTCAATTTTATAATTTTGAAGCTCTAAATATGCCATCATACCACCCTGCAAGAGATATGCAGGACACCTTTTTTATTGATAAAGATTTTCTTCTTAGGACACATACTTCTGGAACTCAAATTCACTTTATGGAAGAAAATGACCCTCCAATTAGAATTATTGCTCCTGGAAGAGTATTTAGGAATGAAGATATTAGCGTTAGGAGTCATTGCCAGTTCCATCAAATCGAAGGCCTGTATATTGATAAAAAAGTTTCATTTTCTGATTTAAAAGGAACTCTTGATTATTTTGCAAAACAGCTTTTTGGAAAGAGTGTCAAGACTAGATTTAGGCCAAGCTATTTCCCTTTTACTGAGCCTTCAGCTGAAATGGATGTATATTGGGGGCTTGAAAGTGAATCAGACTATAGGATAACTAAGGGTACTGGATGGTTGGAAATTCTTGGGTGTGGCATGGTTCATAATGAAGTCTTGAAAGCTGTAGAATATGATATAAAATCTTGGAAAGGTTTTGCATTTGGAATTGGAATTGAAAGACTGGCAATGCTATTGTACGGTATAGATGATATTAGGTCTTTTTATAATGGTGATGTACAATTTTTAAATCAATTTTAGTATGAAAGTTTCACTCAATTGGATAAACAAGGAATTTGTTAAGACTACTATTAGCCCCTCAGAGTTAGAGTTGCATTTAACAAGTTTAGGATTAGAATGTAGTTATAAAAAACTTGGAATTGATTTTACAGATGTAGTTTTAGCAAAAGTTGTAGACTGTAGAAAACATCCTGATGCAGATAGGCTTTCAGTCTGCAAAGTTGACATTGGTGAGGCTGAAGATGTCCAAGTTGTTTGTGGAGCTCCAAATATAAAAAAAAATATATTTGTTCCACTAGCTAAAGTAGGGGCAACACTTAAGAATAATGATTTTTTAATTAAAAAATCAAAAATTAGAGGCGTTTATTCTTGGGGTATGATTTGTTCAGGCAAAGAGTTGTCATTTAATAATGATAATGATGGCATTTTAATTATTCAATCGAAAGGATCATTAGGCTCCTCAATTGAAAAGATTTTGGATTTTCAAAGTGATACCATCTTTGATATTGATTTGACTCCAAATAGAGGAGATTGTTTAAGCCATCTAGGTGTTGCTAGAGAAATTTCAATTATAGAAAACAAAAAAATTGATTTCAATTTAAATGGAAAATTAAAAAAAGTAGATAGGTTGAAGAATTTTTCAATTAAAAATTATGATTTAAATGCCTGCAAAAGGTATACAGCTTCAGTTGTGAGAAATATCAAAGTGAAGAATTCGCCTAAATGGCTAATAAATTATTTAACATCTATAGGTTTAAGATCTAAAAATAATATAGTTGATATAACAAACTTTATAATGCTGAATTATGGAATTCCAATTCACGCATTTGATGCGGATAAAATTAAGCAATCTGAAATAAATGTTAGATTTGCCAAAAGTAATGAATCTATATGTACAATTGATGGGCAAAATATAAAGCTTGATAATGAAAATTTAATTATTGCTGATGCTGGTGGGCCTGTTGCTATTGCAGGAGTTATGGGAGGCTTAAATAGCTGTGTTACTGATGAAACAAAAAATATACTTTTAGAATGTGCATATTTTGATCCTATTTGTATTCGAAAAAGCTCAAAAATTTGTAATATTTCTTCTGATAGTTCGAGAAGGTTTGAGCGAAATGTAGATATGGAAATATTGCCTAAAGTGCTGTATGAAACATATAAACTGTTATTAGAATATACAACTGAAGCTCAAGATCAAGAATTTATTGATTTAATAGGCCGGTCTGATGATAAATATTTAAGTATTGAATTTAATAGTAAAGATTGTAATGCTTTTCTTGGATCCCAAATCACAAATAGTAAAATTTCTGAAATATTTAATGCTTTAGATTTTAAAGTAGAAGATCTAGGGAGTAATAATTTCAGTATAATTGTTCCGAGCTACAGAAATGATTTAAAAAATGAATTAGATTTATATGAAGAAGTTGCTAGAGTATACGGTTATGATAACATACCAAGCTCAAAAATTGCAGGAATCTCTTATAGCTCATTCCAAAATGATAATGAAAATTTAATTGAAAAAGTAAGAAATTTTTTATCTTCAAATGGATATAATGAACATATGTCTAATAGTTTGATTCATGAGAACGAAGCGAAAATGTTTAGTCAAAATTATGTAAAACTTTTAAACCATTCGAGTATTGATATGAGTTGTGTTAGAAACTCAATTGCCCCGGGAATTTTAAAGGCAGTATCATACAATCAAAAAAGAAAAAAAACTGCTTTGAAGTTTTTTGAAATTGGAAAAATAAATAATCGTTATGGATTAATCTATAAAGAAGAAGCTATCTTGGGTATTGCCTGGAATTCTTTTGTTAAGCGTCATTGGAAGGGCAAGGTTGAATTAGATTTTTACTCTGCAAAAGGACAATTGGAATACTTTTTTAAAAACTTCAAATATGATTGTAAAATAAAAAAGAAGCAAGGATCGTCAGAAAATTTTGATCTATTACATGAAGTTAGTTTGAATAATAAAAAAATTGGATTCCTAGGAAAAACATCTGACGAATTAAACAAAATATTTGATTTGAAAAATTCAATTTTCTATTGTGAAATTAAGCTTGATAACTTCGTAAAACAGTTGGGTGGTATGGAAAGAAAATATATCAAGCCTTCAACCTTCCCTTACATCGATAGAGATATTGCATTTGAAATAGATAGTTCAATCACTATAGATAAAGTTATTAAAGTAATTGAAGATAATGGCTCAAACTTGCTAAAAAAAGTTGAACTATTTGATGTATACAATGATGATAAAATTGAAGAAGGCAAGCAAAGTCTTGCATTTTCACTGATTTTTCAATCAAGTAAAAAAACCTTAACAGATAAGGAAGTTGATTTACTTATTGAAAAAATTATTAATAAATTAGAAAATAAATTCCAAATAAAGCAGAGATAGGAGAATTATGGCGAATATTTCAGATTTAAAAAAAGTGATTATTTTCAATCAAGAATATAAAATCAAATCAACAGCCAAAGAAGAGTATATTCAAGAAATTGCTAATATAGTTAATAATAAAATGGTTGAGGTTAAAAAGTCAGGTTTAGCCAGTGAAAATCAGCAATTAAGAATTGCTGTTTTGGCTGCGATGAATATTGCAGATGAATTTTTACAAGCTGATAAAAACAAAAAAGCTTTAGATAAAATCCATGCAAAAACATTAGCTATTACTGATTATATTGATGAGAAGATTGCAAACTTAGAAAATTCATAGATTGGAAGAAAATAAATTATTATTAGGTAAGAAAGTCGCAAAGCAAATTTATGCCAATCAAATAGAAGAAATTAGCAATTTGAAGCTAAAAAATATTGTTCCTCAATTGGCTGTATTATTAGTTGGGGATAACTCTGCTTCAGAAATTTATGTTAAGAGTAAGATAAAAATTTTCAAAAAATATAATTGTTTAAGTAAAACATATAAACTTCAAAAAGATTCAACTACAAGTAGAGTTGTTGAATTGATCAATAAGTTAAATAATCAGAAAGATGTCCATGGAATATTAGTACAGCTTCCATTGCCAAATGATATTGATGAATCTTTTGTATTAAATTCAATTGATCCCTGTAAAGATGTTGATGGCTTCCATCCCTTCAATCTTGGACTTTTGATGTCTGGTTCGCCTAGTTTTATTCCTTGCACACCATTAGGGATAATAAAAATGTTAGAATTTTATAAAGTTAATACTTATGGAAAAAATGTTGTTATAGTTGGGAGAAGTAATATCGTAGGTAAGCCAATTGCTATGCTATTAGCTCAAAAATTTGAAATTGGCAATTCAACAGTTACAATTTGCCATTCAGCAACTAAAAATCTAAGAAATTTTACAGTCCAAGCTGATATTTTAATTGTTGCAATTGGCTCTCCAAATTTTATTAATTCTGATATGGTCAAAAGTAGAGCAGTTATAATTGATGTTGGAATTAATAGGGTAAATGATGAGTCCTCAGCTAAAGGTTATAAAATTATTGGAGATGTAGATTTCAATTCTGTAATTGAAAAGGTTGATAAGATAACTCCAGTTCCTGGAGGGGTTGGTCCTATGACTATAAGTATGTTGCTGTTCAACACTATAAGTTCAGCTCGGAAACTAAATTCTTAGAAAATGTATATTAAAGATAATAAGCTGACTATTTTTTCATGGTCTTTATATGATTTTGCAAATCAGCCTTTTACAACTCTTGTTGTAACTTTTATTTATGGCGCATTTTTTACAAAATTTATAGTTGCAGACGAAATATTAGGTACAGCTTTGTGGTCTAGGGCAATCACCATTTCATCTTTGGCCGTAGCATTTTTATCTCCAATTATGGGTGTAATTGCTGATAATGGAGGTTATAGAAAAAGCTTTTTTATGTTCTGGACTTGGATTTGCATAATATTTACTTTTTTACTTTTTTTCCCTAAGTCTGGTGATATTGTGATGGCTATAACTTATTTTATTATTGCTAATATTGGATTTGAAATGGGAGGGGTATTTTGCAATTCATATTTACCAGATGTTGCATCTTCAAAGAAAATTGGAAGAATATCTGGTTATGGCTGGTCGTTTGGCTATTTAGGAGGATTGATTGCTTTAGTTGTTTCATTTTTTTTATTAATTGATACCTCAACTCCAATTTTTGGTTTTAATATAGAAAATGGAGAAAATATTAGAGCGACAAATATTTTAATATCAATATGGTTTGCAATCTTTAGTATTCCTACATTTTTATTTCTTAAAGATAGCAGAACTCCAAAAAAGTTTAACATTAGCATAATAAATAATTCATTTTTAAGTATTAAAAAGACATTTATTGAACTGAGCCGATATAAAAATATTTTCAGATTTCTAATTGCACGTTTATTTTATAATGATGGTTTGATTACTATTTTTGCATTTGGGGGGATTTATGCTTCTAATACATTTAATTTCTCATTTAATGAAATTTTTTTATTTGGAATTTTACTTAATCTTTGTGCAGGAATAGGAGCTTTTATTTTGGGTTTTGTTGATGACCATATTGGTGGAAAAAAAACTATCCAACTAAGTAATCTAGGCTTAATTTTGGCATGTATTATTGCCACAGTTGTGCCAAATGAAAATATTAATCTATTAAGTCTAAGTTTACATGGCAAAAATTTATTTTGGTTTTCTGGGATTTTAATTGGTTTATTTGCAGGTCCAAATCAATCAGCCAGCAGATCTCTTATGGCCAGATTAATTCCAAAGGGAAAAGAAAATGAATTTTTTGGATTTTTTGCATTTTCAGGAAAAGCTACAGCATTCATTGGTCCTCTTTTTCTAGGTTTATTCACTCAGATTTTTAATTCTCAGAGAGCTGGTATTGTAATTGTAATAATCTTATTTGGTGTTGGATCATTTTTACTCACAAGGGTTTCTGAGGTAAAAAATGTTAACATATAAAAATATCATATTTTTATTAATAGTTTTAATATCTGGAATTGTTTTTAACAAGTTCATTGAAGATAGTTTATATACTGAAATTATAATCAAAACCTCAGATCTAGATCATAGAGAAATCATATTATTGAGCTCAGATTTTGATGAAAATGGTTCAATAATATTTTATAATATTGATGATAAAACTAATTCAATTTATCTAAAGTATAAATCTGAATTTGATGAAGGTTCTTATAAAAAAATTAAATATTTATTAAGAAAATGGAATGTGGAAATATCTAATATTGAAATGATTAATTTTTATAAAAGAAAATCTTGAAAATTATTTCTAAAAATAAAAAAGCTACATTTAATTATTTTGTTTTAGAAAAATTTAGGGCGGGTATAGTTTTAGTAGGTAGTGAGATTAAGGCAATTAGAGAAGGAAAGGTGAATATTAACGAGGGGTTCTTAAGGTTTTTTTCTGATGAACTTTTTATTGTTGGTATGCATATTGGTAATTATTCTAATCAGGGTTATTCTAACCATGAAAATGACAGGAAGAGAAAGATTCTTTTGCATAAGAAAGAATTATTGAAGATTTCAAAAAAAGTTGAATCAAAAGGCATTACAATGGTTCCAATTCAGCTTTTTTTTGATAGAAATTTAGTAAAAATAGAATTTGGGCTTGCAAAGGGTAAAAAACAATATGACAAAAGGAAATCAATTAAGGATAGAGATATAAAGAAAAACATTAATATATCAATAAGGAAAAAAATATGAAAAAAATTAAATTTCCTACATTAAATGAGCAAATGGACTTAATATCTAAAGGTACTATTGAGATATTGCCTGAAAATGAATTAGAAAAGAAGATTTTTTCATCTATTGAGAATGAAGTTCCATTGTTTGTAAAATTTGGATGTGATCCTACCAATCCAGATTTGCATCTTGGCCATTCAGTAGTTCTAAAAAAATTACAGGATTTTCAAAATTTGGGCCATAAAGCTATACTTCTAATTGGTGATTTTACTGCTATGATTGGTGATCCTTCTGGAAGGAATAAGTTAAGGCCTCAAATTGATCAAAAAATAATTAAAGAAAATATGCAGACTTATATTAATCAGGCAGGTTGTATTTTAGATATGAAGCATGTTAGGATTGCTTACAATAGTAAATGGCTCAAAGAAATTGATTTTTTGAATTTAATTAATATATGCTCTAAAATTACAGTTTCTAGAATGATTGAGCGGGAAGATTTTAATAAGCGTTACAAAAGTGGCATTCCAATTTTTTTACATGAATTCTTGTATCCTATAGCTCAAGCTTATGATAGCGTTCATCTTAAAGCTGATATTGAATTAGGTGGGACTGACCAAAAGTTCAATCTATTGATGGCTAGAGATTTGCAGCGTGAGTTTAATATAAATCCCCAGGTAGTTATAACAACTCCTATTATCGAGGGTACTGATGGAAAAGAAAAAATGTCTAAAAGTTTAAATAATTTTATTGGATTAACAGAGAAACCAAGTGATATGTATGGAAAAATTTTATCTATTCCTGATGAATTAATTCTTCGTTATTTTGAGTTTTGCACTTGGAGCTCCTTGAAAGAAGTAAAAGATATTAAAAAAAGATCCCAGGGCGAGTCTTGGGATCCGAGAAATGAGAAAAGATCATTAGCTCGAAAGATTGTTGAAATTTATCATAGTAGAGAAAAGGCAAATAAAGCAGAACTTGATTTTGACAATCTTTTTATAAAAAAAGATATACCAGATAATATTCCTACTTTTTCAATAACTGAAAAAGATTTTTTAATTGATTCTATTGTCAAAAGCAAAATTATCAGTAGCAGATCTGAATTTAAAAGACTAGTCAAACAGGGAGCTGTAACTGTTGATGGAAAAAAAGTTGATGATTTTAGAGTTAAAGCTTCAACTTTAAAATTAAAAACAATTAAAATTGGAAAAAGAAAATTTTTACAGTTGATTTGATTTATTCATGTTTAAAGTAATTAATTCATTTTATGCTTCTACATATGATAGTCCAAGTTTTTTCAATTCTAATGTAGTGTCTCAAGGATTCTTTTGGGAAAGAGTTAAAGTAATTAAGCGTAAGAATAATTGGTCATTTATACGTCAAAGTGATAACTATGAAAGCTGGATAAACAATTTTTATTTAGTTGACGATTTAAGTGTTAATTCGGAATACGAATTTATTGTTATTAAAGATAAGCTCATAAAAATAAATCAAAACATTAGCAACAATAAAAGAATTATGAATTTTTTATCATATGGCACAAAAATTCCTCTATTTAAATCTAAAAACTATTCAAAAGACCCTTTAAAGAATTTATTTTACATTGATTATGAAAAAATAAATTTTGAAAGTATCAATAATCAAAAAATTCGAAACTATACTATTCATTTAAATGCAAAACTAAGAACTAAAGTTTTGAAAGCTGCATTCATGATGTTAGGCGTGAGTTATTTATGGGGAGGCAAGACTGCTTTTGGTTTTGATTGTTCGGGTTTTGTCCAAACTATTTATAATACAGAAATTGGCGTAAATCTACCAAGAGATAGTATAGATCAATTTAATTATGTTGAAGAAATCAGTAAAAGTGAACTAGAGATTGCAGATCTGATTTTCTTTAAACAGGAAGGTGTCGTTGTGCATGTTGGTATATATGTTGGGGGTGAAAAGATAATTCATTGTTCAGGTAGAGTTAAGGTTGATTCTATTAATAAGAACGATTTAGATTATAACATTGTATTTAATGGGCTAGAAATTTTTTATGGAAAAATTTAATTAATGGATGCACTTTTAAATAATAAAGTTTTATTGCTTAATGCTAGCTATGAGCCTCTAATGCTTGTTTCTGGTAAAAAAGCAATAATTTTATTGCTATGTGATAAAGTGGACAGCTTAGATGATTATCCCTTTAAGATCAGATCAACCTATATGAGTCTTAATCTACCTTCAATTATCAGGCTAAAAGAATATATTAATTATAGATTTTCTGAAATAGCTTTATCAAGGAAAAATATTTTAAGAAGAGACAATTATACTTGTCAGTATTGCGGCAAGAAGCTTTCTCCAAATAAACTGACTATAGACCATGTCATTCCAAAATATAAAGGGGGAGAAAATTCATGGAAAAATTTAGTGGCAGCATGCAAGGCCTGTAATTCTAAAAAAGGAAATTTTGTCTTGAATAAAATTAATATGAAGTTAATTAAAAAACCAATTAAACCTAATTTTATTTTTCACTTTCAAAAAGAGATTAGTAGGCATCAAAATTCATGGAAACAATATTTATTTTTAAATGAAAAATAATAAAAAAACCGTATTATCTGGAATTCAGCCTTCAGGCGAATTATGTATAGCAAATTATATTGGTGCAATGAAAAATTGGATCAAAATTCAGGAAGATTACAACTCAATATTTCTAATAGTCGATTTACACTCAATTACGGTTTCTCAAGTGCCATCAGAATTAAGAAAAAGATGTTATTCATATTTATGTCAGTATTTGGCAGTAGGAATTGATCCAGAAAAGAGTATCATAGCAATACAATCACATATTCCTGAGCATTTAGAACTAATGTGGATATTGAATACTATTACGCCATTAGGTGATTTGTCAAGAATGACACAGTTTAAGGATAAAACAAAAAAAAACAAGGAAAATATAAATTCCGGTTTATTTACATATCCTGTTCTAATGGCATCAGATATATTGCTGTACAATGCTGATTTAGTGCCTGTCGGGGCAGATCAAAAACAGCACCTTGAGCTTACAAGGAATTTAGCGGAAAAATTTAACAATAAATTCTCTCCTACATTTTCAATTCCTGATCCACTTATCCCTGAAAGAGGATCAAGAATAATGAGTTTGCAAGATCCTAATTCAAAAATGTCAAAATCAGATGCAAATCTGAATAATTTAATAAGCTTATTAGATGATCCTGATTTGATTGTAAGAAAAATAAAAAGAGCTGTCACTGATTCAAAGTCAGAAATAAACTACACAAATAGTAAAGGTTTGGCTAATTTGATTGATATATACTCTTCATTTTCAGAGAAAAGTATTGATGAAATAGAACAGTTTTATATTGGTAAGCAGTACTCTGATTTCAAAAGTGATTTAGGGCAAATTATTATTGAGAGCTTAAAGCCTATACAAAAGAAATATAGTCAAATCATCAAAGATAAAACTTATTTAGATACTATTTTAAAAAATAATTCAAGTAAAGCGAGCCAGATTGCTAGAAAGACAATTTCTAAAGTATATAGAAAGGTTGGATTGGTAAGTAAGGCTAGACTGATATATTGATTTGGAACAATTTTCTGGTTCTATTCGAAAATTAAATAATATAATTTCATGAGAATAAATAAATTTTTAGCTCGTTGCGGTATAGGCTCAAGAAGAAAGTGCGATGCCTTAATTAAAAATAGAGTAGTTAGGGTTAATAATGTAATATTAGAAGATTTTTCATATGAGATAAAGAAAAATGACGTTGTATTAGTTAATAATAAAATTGCCAAGCCTCAACCATTAATAATTTACAAACTAAATAAGCCTAAAGGATTTATTTCATCAGTAAAAGATGATAAAGGTAGAAAGTGTATTACAGATATTGTCAAATCAAATAAAAGATTATTTCCCATTGGCAGACTTGATTTTAATACTACAGGTATTATTTTGATAACAAATGATGGGGAAATAACAAATAAACTTCTTCATCCAAGAAATATGAAGAAAAGAATCTATATTGCAGAAACTAGAAATGATATTGCTTTAAAAAGCTATAGTCAATTAAAAATTGGAATTAAAATCTCATCTGGTCATATCGCAAGGGGTGAGATTGTTAAGCTAAATGATAAATTTACATGGAAAGTGATTTTGTCAGAAGGTAAAAAACACGAAATTAAAAAAATATTTTTCAAATTAGGCGCTCCAGTTTCTAGATTGCACCGCATAGAATTTGCTGGTATTAAGCTTAATAAGCTAAAGATAGGAGAATATAAGCAATTAACAGAAAAAGAGTTCAGAATACTGTTTGATTAAAAAAAACTAAAAATTTTCTTATTCATATACAGAAAAATATGTAAATTAACCGCTTTTTAAATAACAGATCAGATAAGTAAAAAAATAATAATGATAATTGTATTAGATGGTGTTGCAGGATCAGGTAAAAGCACTACAGCAAAAAAAATTGCTCATGATTTGAACTTCTTTTATCTTGATACAGGGGCACTGTATAGAGCTATAACGTATTACTTGCTGAATTTGAAAATAGATGCTAATAGCAAGAAAATTAATAATGCTTTAGAAAAGTGTTTGATTGAGTGTAGTTATGAAGATTCAATATTTAAGGTGTATATTAATAATTTTGACGTTACTGAAATGCTTAGAACTAAAAAAGTAAATAATAATGTCAGTTCTTACAGTAAAAACAAAGTTATAAGAGAAAAACTTATTGATATTCAAAGAAGTTTTTCTGACAGGAACTTAGTAGCAGATGGTAGGGATTTAGGTGCTGTTGTTTTTCCAACAGCTGATTATAAATTCTTTTTAACTGCAGATATCAACGTAAGGGCAAAGAGAATTTTTGAAAGCAAAGGATTTGATCTAAAGGAAATTTCTGACCTGAAAGAGATAAGAGATAACCTTGAAGTTAGAGACTTTATTGATAGTACAAGAAAAAATTCACCTTTAGTCAAGTCAGATCAAGCTATATTGATTGATACAAGTGATTTGAGTATTAGGGAGCAATGTGATAAAATATATAAAGTAATAAAAAAATAGGAGCTATTTTATGGCCAGTTTAGTAACTGAAACCAATAATGAAAAGACAGATCAAAATATAACTTTAGAAAATAAAAAACAATTATTTAATTATTTGGATAAAGATGTTTTGCAGATAAAAACTATTCAGTTGGATGAAATTTTATCTGGTAGTAATCTTGAAAAGCCTAATGATGATATTGATTTTGGTGATTTATCAAATTTAAAGCCCAACAACATTATAAAGGCAAAAGTTGTTTTTAAAAATGAAAAATTTGTCTATTTAGATATTGGTTTTAAAACTGAAGGCATTATTCCTATTTCTGAATTTAGCGAGTCTCCAAACGTTGGAGAAGAACATGATGTTTTTATTCAAGACCTAGAGGATAGGCATGGAAAGATGAGGCTATCTAAAGAGAAGGCTGAATTTATATCAAGGTGGAATGCAATAAAAGAAATTTATAAGGAAGAAAAGCTTATTACAGGTAAAATTATAAAAAGAATTAAAGGTGGTATGGTAGTTGATCTTGGAACTGTTCAGGCTTTTTTACCAGGTTCACAGATCGATGTTAAGCCAATCACAGATTTTGATCAATATATTAATGTTGAAACAGAGTTTAAGATAGTTAAAATAAATGAAATGAGGCAGAATGTAGTTGTTTCAAGAAAAGCAATTTTAGCTGGCTCTCTTGAAGAAAAACGTCAAGAAGTAATGGAGAGCCTTGAAGTTGGAACAGTTTTAGAGGGAGTTGTAAAAAATATAACTGATTTTGGAGCTTTTATTGATTTAGGAGGCTTTGATGGTTTGCTTCATATAACTGACATTACATGGAGTAGAATAAATCATCCATCAGAAAAATTAAAAATTGGAGAAACAGTTCAAGTAAAGGTTATCGATTTTGATGTAGAGAAATTTAGAGTTTCATTAGGTATGAAACAATTAACTGAAGAGCCTTGGAAAAATATTTCAGAAAAATATCCTGTTGATTCTATTATTAATGGCAAAGTTGTAAATATTATGAATTATGGTTTATTTGTTGAGCTAGAAGAAGGAATCGAAGGTCTGGTTCATATTTCTGAAATATCTTGGATCAAACACCTCAAGCATCCATCAGATTTATATACTCTTGGTGAGGAAATTGAGTGTAAAGTTCTATCAATAAATGAGTCTGAAAGAAAGATTTCTCTTGGAATAAAACAATTGCAAGAGAATCCTTGGGATAAAATCGAATCAAAGTTTGAAATAAATTCTACTCATAAAGGAGTTGTTAAAAATTTAACTCAGTTTGGTGCATTTATTGAATTAGAAGAAGGGATTGATGGTTTGGCTCATATATCAGACTTGAGTTGGGTTAGAATTGTAAAGCATCCTAATGAAATACTAAAAGTTGGAGAAGAAATTGAAGTGAAAATACTAGAAGTTTCTAGTAATGAACGAAAGCTTAGTCTTGGTATTAAGCAGTTATTATCTAATCCTTGGGATGAAGTAGAGTCTAAATTTACTGTAGGCCAAAAAGTTCCTTCGGTTGTAAATAAAATTATTGATAAAGGAATAATATTCACTTTAGAAAATGATATAGAAGGTATTGCTCCATTAAAGAATGTTTCAACTGAAGACAGAAGTAAGCTTAAAGATGTATATATAATTGATAAAGAATTCAATTTATCTGTTGAGGCTGTTGATGTTGAAGCTAAGAAAATCATTTTAAGTTTAGATTAATATTAACGACTTTTTAAATAGACATGTATATTCTTGCAATAGAAACATCTTGTGATGAAACTTCTGCTGCTATATTATATAATAATAAATTACTCTCTAATTCAGTCTATTCTCATTTAATTCATAAAAAATATGGTGGTGTATTTCCTGAAAAGGCTTCAAGAGAGCATGAAGTGAATATTATAGATACTGTCAACAATGCCTTAGATTCTGCTAATGTAAATATAAAAGAAATAAATGCTGTATCTGTGACCTATGGTGCAGGGCTTATTGGGTCATTATTGGTAGGGGTGAATTTTGCCAAAGGTATTTCAATTTCTCTTGATATTCCTCTAATTGGTGTAAATCATTTGGAAGGACATATATTTGCAAATTTTATTGAAAATAGTCCTCAAATTAAATTCCCTTTTGTTTCATTTCTTGTAACAGGAGGTCATACTCAAATATGGATAGCAAAAAGTTTAGGAGATTATGAGTTGGTTTCCGATACACTTGACGATGCTGCAGGTGAAGCTTTTGATAAAGGTGCTAGAATTCTTGGGCTAGAATATCCTGGTGGACCTGAAATACAAAAATTTTCAAAAAATGGTGATAAAAATAAATATAAATTTCCAATTCCATATTCAAAAAAACATCCACTTTTTTTCTCATTTAGCGGACTGAAAACTTCATTGTTATATAAGGTTAAAGATATGGATGACAATGATTTTAATGAAAATATTAATAATCTTGCTGCTAGTTATCAAGAGGCAATTGTTGACACTTTGCTTGATAAATTAAAAAGAGTACTTAAAATACATTCAATAAAAAAAATCTATATTGCTGGAGGAGTCGCTGCAAATACAAGGTTTAGGAAAAAAATAGATACGATACTTAATGAGTTTAATAATGTAGATATACAGTTTCCACCAATTAAATATTGTACTGATAATGCAGCAATGATTGGATTGATTAGTTATTATCAATTTTTAGATAATAGAATATCAAATCTAGATTTAATTCCAAATCCTAATTTAAGTTTGGAAAAATCAGTTTAATGATATTAGTTAATTTTGTTGTAATTGCAACTTTGTATATATTATTTTTTTTAGATGTAAAAAAAAATTCCAAGTATTTTCATAGACCAAAATTATTTTTTTTAAACAGATTTATAATAATTTCAATTTTAGCTTTTATGCTTTTGAATATAAACTTTTCTTTTGACTATTCAAGGCAAGTAAAAGATAAAATTTTTATTTATTTAGATAATTCTTTGAGCATTAGTTCTCAGATAAAAAATAACAATAAAATTTTTGATAAATTGAATGATTTTCATAAACTTTTAAGTCAAAAAAAATTATCTTTTGATTTTTATTCTTTTGACTCAAATGTTAAAAAAATCCAAACACTAGATGAGCTGAAATTCTCTGGCAATCAAACAAACTTTGAAAAATTACTATCATATATAAAAAAAGAAAATGCAGAACATAATATAATTGTTTCTGATGGAGTTAATACTGGACCAATGATTGATAATAAATTGAAGGATTTAAAGGATAATAAAATTTTTTCATTAGGAATTGGTGAGAATCTATTTTTTGAAGATATTTCTATTGATAATGTTTATTTTTATAATTCAAATTTGTTGTCTGACTCACTAACCCTATTTGTTGATTTTACTTATACATTAAACAACAGCTTAAATAAAGAGATTGAGTTTATTTTTGAAGATGAATCTTATAATAGGTATGATAATAATTTTTTTTTTGAAGGGACTAAAATGCATGGATCTAAAAAATATATAATTAGCCTTGATGAGGCGAAAAATCTGAATTATATTAAAATTGATCCAATTGAATTTGAAAAAGATACTTCTAATAATTCTTTCCAAGTTGAATTCAACAACTTGTTTGATTTTAAGAATGTTTTGCTAGTTTCAGGCCAATTAAATAATAATACTTCTTTTATAAAAAAACTTATTGGGCTGTTAGGAGTAGAACTTTTTTCCCATCAATATAAAATTAAATCACAATGGAACAAAGAATTTGATTGGCTTGGTTATGATTTGATAGTATTTGATAACTATCCATATAAAGTTGAAGATATTGATGAGTTCAACCAATACAAAAATTTGAATAAGAAATTTGTTTTATTTTTTGGTTCAAAGCAAGATTCAGTAATAAATCAATTTATTGCAGATATATCAAACTTAGATTATAGTGCTGGGGAAAAAAGAAATAGATTTATTGATGATGATGGTCATTCAAAAGAGCCCTTGCCACCAATTGAATACGATCTTAATTGGGTTTCAAAAGAAGGTTCCAACTGTCTACTTAGTTACTCTAATGGATCATGTGCAATATTTAAAAACAATAATATTGTCTATATTTTTATGGATAATCTTCAATCTTATTTCCTTCAACTTCAAAAAAATAAAAATGGAGATATTTTAAACAAAATTTTAATAAAAAATCTTTTTTTGGGTATGCATGAAGAACCTAATTTGGTTAATATAAAATTGACTAAACAAATTTTTGACTTAAATGAAACGATAGAGCTTCAATTAGTTCCTTTTTTGAAGACAGACTATAAATTAGTTTTTGAAGTTTTAAATGCATCTAATAAAGTAGTTTTCAGTAAAAACATTGAAAACTTTTCCAAAATAGAAAAAATTAAGTTCAATATTGCTCATCCTGGTATTTATAGTTGCTTAGTAAGGTTAATTAACGAAGATAAAATATTATTTGAAGAACAAAAGCAAATTAATATTAATAGTATAAACATTGAAGAAAAAAATCTTTTTTTAAATGAACAATATTTAAAAAATATTTCTGGTAAGACTAATGCAAAATATTATCATTTAACTGAATTAAATGATTTAATTAGTAACTTTGATAGCTTAGATAACACAAAAACATTCAAATTTAATATAAACTATTTATCTTTAAACCAATTTCTATGGCTATTAATAATATTAATTTCTTTAGATTGGTACTTACGAACTAGGAAGGGGATACTGTAATAGGATGAAGTTTTATTTATTTATTTTAGTTCTACTGCTTGAAATCGGTACTACACAAAGTATTGATCAGTTGATTGAAAGATATAAAAGTATGATAAATAGATCAAATAGTTTGAATGTTGAAAAAGAATCTATTACTCAGAATATAGATAACAAAAAAAGCTTTAAGAGAATAATTTCACTGGATGAATATTTAATTGGTCCAAATGACGTTTTGGATATAATTGTTAATTCTTCTGAAAATTCAGAGTCATATGAAAAGAGAGTCAATTTCTCTGGATATATAATGTTCCCTTTTCATGGAAAAGTCATGTTGAAGGGAGAAAGTATTGTTTCAGCAGAAAAAAAAATAGAAGAAATTTTTCAGAAACGCTATTCAAATGTAAATGTTGACATATCTGTTAGAGGCTATAGAGAGTTCTCAGTGCTAGTAAAGTGGGGTTTTAATCGTTCAGACTATATTGAAGTTAATTCTTTTTTCAGAATATCTGATATTATTGAAAAACTTTATGATAAAAAAACTCTTAAAAATAATTTTTTGATTTCGCATAAAAATATAAAACATATTAGGAATGAAGTTGTTCAAGAAATTAATTTGCAGGATTTTTATTTAACTAATAATTATGAATTAAATCCATTAATCATAGAGCGGGATATTATTGAAATTGTTAAACCATTTAATTATTTGTCAATTAAAGGTCCAGAAGATTTCAATGCTATTTATGAATTTGATACTGGGGAAACTTATTTTGAGTTTTTAAATAAAGTTAATTACAATGAAAGTATACTAGAATCAGATAGAATCTTGATATATAGATCAAACAAATTATTAATAGAAGTAATAGATCTAGAAGAATTAAAGAAAATTAAAATTTTAAACCAAGATGTTATCGTTATAAATGAAAAAAATAATCATCAACCATATGCGATAGTTTTGGAGGGGCAAGTATCTTTTCCTGGAACATATATTATAGATTTCAATGGTTTGAATAAATCTTCTACTCTGGAACAGGTTATCAGTCAAGCTGGTGGTTTGACAGACAAAGCGGATATTTCAAATATATCAATTTCAAATAATTTTATAAAAAATACTAACGATTTTGAACTTGAAAAAATAAAAACAATTTTAGAGAATGAAGATTTTAAAAAAAAAATAAGTGAATCTGATATTTCATATATAAGAAATCGCTTATTGTTTCCTAGGGGAACGATAAAGTCCAAAACTTATGGGCATGCCAGGCAATTGCTTGAAATGAATTTATTTCCAGGAGATCAAGTTTATATTCCTTCTAAAATGGATTTTATTGAAGTGATTGGTGCCGTTCAATTTCCCGGAAGAATTCAATATGCTGATGGAGTCAAAGCTAGTGAATACTTGGAAATGGCAGGAGGTTTAAATAACAATTATAATAAAAAATTTATAGTTAAAAATTCAAGTGGAGAAAAAATTAAATTTCAAAAATTCTATGTTTTGGAGCCAGGTGACATAATATTTATTTCAGATAGTATGGAATATAATAGATGGGAATATTTTAAGGAAATCTTATCAGTAACTAGCCAACTAGCAACAATTTTTATTATAATAGATGGAGCATTTAGATGAGTGAAAAAATAACAGACATCACTTTTTTCTATAAAGTAGTAAAAAGCAACTTGAAAGTTTTACTTAGTAGTATCTGCGTGCTTTTAGTTATATCTATTTTTTACTCATTATACTCAACCCAGCAGTATCTTAGTTATGTTACTTTATACCCTTCGTATAGTAATGAAAATATTATTCCATCAAATAGTATAAGTAGCGCTATGAAAAACTTTGTTGGAAATCAGTTTAGTCTAGGTTCAAATAATTCTAGTTGGGGATCAAATTCTTTTTATATACCTGAATTAGTTTATAGTAAAAAAATAAAGAAAGATTTAATTGAAAAGGTTTGGGAAAATTCAAAAAAAGATAAAGTAAAATTAATTGATTTATTTAAAACTAGAAGTAATTTTTTAGTGAAATTAAAAAAACTTTTTATTAGTATATATAATCCCTATTTAGATGACAATAAATTTTATGAAGAAATACTAGTTGAAGAATTAGATAATGCAATTTATTGTAGACAAGAAGATTCTGGTTTAATTGTTGTGAAAGTTATTTTGCCTGATGCTCAAATTGCATCACATGTAGCAAGTCATATTGCAGATTTTATTAAGCAATATATATCCTTTGAGCTGGAAACAAATGCAACAAAATTTAGAAAAGATATAGAAAAAGAGTTAAATACTTTTCAGAAAGATTTAATTGAATCTGAATCAATTTTAACAGATTTCAGGAATCAAAATCCTCTTGCATTAGACAATCCAACAAAGCAACTACAAAGAGCAAGATTGATAAGAGATTTTGAGATAAACCAGAAGATCTTTTTAAATCTTAAGCAGCAGTATGAAGTTGCAAAGTACAATGAATCTAGATTTAGACCTGTAATAAATATTTTAGATGTATCTGATGTATCAAATCAATCTAGTAAACCTAGTACAGTTTTAACCATGTTAGTTGCAATTATTTTTTCATTTTTCAGTACTTTTTTTATAAATAAGAATTTCTATAAACAAAAATAAACATTTTGGATCTTCATCTTTTAGTTAGCTCACTAATCATTTTATTAGTCACATTATCAATTAGACAACGAATTGTTAAGTTTGATAGACCTCTTGGTAATATTTTCTTTTTAGCATTTATAGTTAGGTTTATTTTTGCACTTTTTCAAGATACATATCAAATAATTCCTTATGTTTGGGATGAAAGAGCATTTTTATTGGCAGGCCAGTCATTTAAAGATTATTTGAACATGGGTAATTTTCCATTTCCTTTTAAAGAAATAAACTCCATAACATCATATGGCACATTTTTAGGACTAATTTCAAAGGTATTTGGAGATTATTCATTAATATATAGAATTATAAATGGCTTTATTGGATCCTTATTAGTTGTATTGGTTTACAGAATTTCAAGAATGATTTTGATTAATAAAATAAGTTCTTATATCATTACACTCCTAGTTGCTTTAACTCCTAGTTACATCCTTTTCACTAGTTTAGTCATGCGCGATTCAATTGTTTGGATTCTCACTCTATTTATTTTTTATTTCTTTATAAAAGGTATAAAAAATATGAAAATTTACTATGTTCTAATGGGATCTTTTGTATCTACTATTCTAATTTTTTTTAGAAAACTAAATGCCCCCATTTTAGTTCTTTTAGGTTTTTTAGCTTTGATTTTCATTCTAGTTCAAAGGAAGTATTATTTTAAGAAAATAAAATTGAAGTTTATGAAAGTATCGCTTTTAGGAATTATCGCTTCTTTAGGAGTTTTTACTTCAATATTTACATTGTTTTTCATTTTATCAACATACGGAAGATCTGATATTATTGATTATGCAAGTTCTGAATTGCTATGGAGAAATCAGGGCGGAGGTGCATATTTAGAATATATTCATTATAAAAACTTTTATGATATTGTTTACTATTTTCCTGTAAAATTTTTACACTTTTTCTTTGGACCCTTTTTATGGAATTCAAATAGTCTATTTAGTATGCTTGTCTCAATAGAGTCTTTTTTGAATACAATCTTTTTTATATTAATTTTAACAAATATTAAATATTTCTTTAAGATGGACTTTAAAAGAAAGTTACTTTTTATGTTTACATTCTTTTTTACATTTAGTTTTATAGCAGCGAATTCAGTTATTGATGCAAATTATGGAACAGCAATTAGACATAAAATGATATTTATGCCTACGTTTTATATGTTTGGCTTGTTTTTAGTAGAAAATTCTAAATTATTTAATTTTATAAAAATAAAAATATAGATTATTGGATGAAAATAGTTTTAACAGCAAATACCTCATGGTATCTATATAATTTTAGATTGCAATTAATTAAAGACTTGTTGAAGCTAAATCATGATATATATGTTTTAGCTCCTAATGATCGTTTTACAAAAAAACTAAAAGAATTAAACATAAAGCATATTCCTTTAAAAATTTCTTCTCATGGAACGAGTATTTATAAAGATTTTTTTTTAATTGCTCAATATATTTACTATTTTTTAAAAATCAGACCTTCAATAATTCATAATTTTACGATAAAGCCAGTTATTTTTGGAAGTTTAGCATCAAAATTTTTCAAAGCTTTAGTAATTAACTCTGTGCCTGGATTAGGTCTTATGTTTAATACAGTTTATCGTAATCCAATCTGGCTTAAAAAGTTTATTATATTTTTATATAAGCTTGCCTTCTCAAAGGAAAATAAAATTATTTTTCAAAATCCAGATGATTTAAATTTTTTTGTTTCAAACAAAATTTCAGATTTTAATCAATCATATTTAATTAAAGGTTCAGGTATTAATTGTGAGTACTTTAATAATTCAAGAAATATCTCAAATGGAACTGTAAGATTTGGAATAATGTCAAGAATGATATGGAGTAAAGGTATAAAAGAATTTATTGAAGCCGCAAAAAAAGTTCATGAGCGAAACAATAATACATCTTTTCATATTTTAGGTAGTCCTCCAAATGGAAATCCTGATAAGATATCTATCAAATGGTTAGAAGGTTTAAATGAAAAATATAAATTTATTCATTGGATAGCTCATTCGGATGAAGTTTACAAGTTCCTTAATGAAATTCATGTATTTGTTTTGCCAACTTATTATCCTGAAGGTGTTCCAAAATCATTGTTAGAGGCAGCTTCAATGGGATTGCCTATAATTGCATCCAATACATCTGGTTGTAAAGAAATTGTTGAAAATAATATCAATGGTTTTTTAGTAGACATTAAGGATGAAGTAGATTTATTTAATAAAATGCTACTATTATCAAAAAAAGAAAATTTGAGAAAAGATATGGGTTCTACTAGTAGAAAAATTGCTGAAAGAGAATTTGATGTTAATTTAATAAATGAACAAACCCTTAGAGTTTATTTTGACTAAAAAAATATTTATTTTTATCTTTATTGGTTATCTTTTTTCTCAGTATGTGTTTGATTCGAATTCTGATAAGAGATATGCCCTAAGGGAAATTAAATTAATTGAAGGAGAACTCGAGCCAATTGATCTTTTGCATAGTCCATATATTGACTACAAACAAAAGTTATATAGAATTGATTTTTTAAAAAACAACAAATTATCAGTTGCTCCAGTTATAGCTCTAAGATATAGCAAATCTGGTTTTGAAATGGATTCAAGTTTGACTAATGATAAAGTGTGGATGACTCCAGGAGTAAAAATTAGATCATTAATTCCTATAACCTATAATAATTTTCCTACAGGAATAACAATAATTTCTTGGTTTGATTTTTACAAGCACTCAGCATATGGATTGAAAGAAAGAATTTCTGATAATTATATATCTATTAGATCTTTATCCTCTTATTTGTGTAATTCTTATGATGATGAAGAAAGGTGTAGCTCATCGCTCCAACATGCTAACTATTATTTTAAGTACAACCCTCTTTATTTTAATGAGTATGCATCAAAATCTAAGTGGCCTGATACAGGAATTGATTTTGATGAGAGCAAGGGCGGGGTGGTAATAGATGGGAAGAACTTTGACTTATTTTATGGAAAGTTCAGGTCTAGTATTGGCCCCTTTAAATCTGGAAATCTTTCCATTTCACAAACAGCTCCTAGTTTCCAACAACTAAAGATATTGTGGACATTTAATAGCAAATACAATTTTAGCTACTTGATAGGCAGTTTAAATTCCAATGTAATAGATTGGGATAAAACAATTGGTTCATATAACAATCTCAATGGAGTTGAAAGAAACATTAATTATTTTTCATATATAGAAAGGTACATTGTCAATCATAGATTTGACTATCGAACAAGTAATTTTCGAATTGGTTTCTACGAACAAGTAATATTTGGTTCAAGGCTTCCCCTAATATATTTAAATCCAATCACATTCTACTGGTCTGCACAACATCAACTCGGAGACTTAGATAATCTCCAAATGGGTTTTGACATGGAATACTTAAATGGTAAAAATAGGTTTTACTTTGCCTTTATGGCTGATGAATGGGCACCATTTAATACATTCAGAAATGATGCTCATAATTGGTTTGCAACTCAAATTGGAATTAGCAGATTAATCAATATAAGTAGCTACAAAGTACTTCTTAAACATGAGGCTACTTTAATTGATCCTCAAGTTTATTCACATAAATTCCCAATAAATGAACCTAAGCACCATAATTACTATTTAGGATTTTGGACAGGATCTGATTCTGAAAATTATTTTTCAAGTGTAAGTATATTTAATTCAAACTATAGTATTATTTTTTCTGACAACTTTTCTCTTTTTGGACTATCAGAATATCATGTGCAAGCTAGTCAAGGGACATATAATAAAAAAAGAAGAAAAACTGAAATGAGAATTGAGATGCCATATAATGAGTATTTATATTTTGATTGTTATATTAGCAATATAAATTCCAGTGGTATATATAACATTAATAATTATATAGATGTAGGAATTAGTATTAGATTTGGAATTGATTATTAATAATTTTTATAATGTTATCAATTAAATATATTAGAGAAAACGAATCATTTGTAAGGCAGTCACTTAAAAACAAAAATGCAATTGACATTGATGTAGATAATCTTTTGTCAATTGATAAAGATAGACGCACAACAATAGTTGAAGTCGAAAATCTAAAAAGTAAAAGAAATAGTGTTTCAAAAGAAATTGCTAAACTTAAATCCTCAGGTGATAATGCTGATAAGATGATTATAGAGATGAAGAGAGTGTCATCTTCAATAAAATCTCTTGATGATCATCTGAATTTATTAAATGACCAGATAAAGGAAATATTATATTCAATCCCTAATATTATATCTCCAACAACCCCAATAGGAAAATCTGATGATGAAAATAAAATCATTAGAGAATGGGGCGAAAAACCTTCCTTTGATTTTGAACTTAAGAGTCACCTTGATTTAATTGATGAGTTAGAAATGGTAGATTTTAGTAAAGGGTCTTTATTAAGCGGATCTGGATTTCCTTTTTATATTGGTAAAGGAGCAAGATTAGAAAGATCTTTAATTAACTATATGATAGATTATCAAACGAACAATAATGGGTACACTGAGGCATTTCCTCCTTTTTTGGTTAATAGAGCCTCAATGGTAACAACTGGCCAACTTCCTAAGTTTGCTGATGATATGTACACATTGGAAAAAGATGGATTATTCTGCATACCAACAGCAGAAGTACCAATAACAAACATTTACAGAAATAAAGTACTTAGCGAAGAGGAGTTGCCAATAAAAATTGCAGGCTATAGTGCTTGCTTTAGAAGAGAGGCTGGGAGCTATGGCAAGGAGACTAGAGGCCTGCTAAGAGTTCATCAGTTTAATAAGGTTGAATTGGTTCAATTTTCTAAACCTGAAAATTCATATTATCAACTTGAAGAAATTCTAAATAATGCAGAAGAAATATTACAAAATCTTGGATTGCATTATAGAGTAGTTGAATTATGTTCAGGAGATCTTTCTTTCTCTGCCGCAAAGTGTTATGATATTGAAGTTTGGTCCCCATTTGAAAAAAAATATTTGGAAGTATCCAGTTGTAGTAACTTTCTTGACTTCCAATCTCATAGAGGTAATATTAGGTACAAGTGCAAAGAAACAGGTAAACATAAATTTATTCATACGCTTAATGGATCAGGTCTTGCTACACCTAGGTTGTTTGTCGCAATCATAGAAACATATCAAACAAAAAGTGGAAAGATAAATATTCCTAACCCATTA
>MDTB01177896.1_pt1 | contig 23842 bp, 16 predicted proteins | sample 811161 | NCBI WGS metagenome assembly MDTB01 (sample SAMN05326650, study PRJNA326480) | marine metagenome | isolation source: seawater | place: Mediterranean Sea | collected 2009
AGGGAGGTTGGTCTTGGTTAGGATCAGTTATTAGCCTCCATGGGGACTAGAGGCGGCTGATTGAGCGCCTCTCTGTAGGAGTTATGGAAGTGGTGCAGTGCAGGTTCGTTGCGACCGAATAAAATGTGCTCTAGCAAACCGCTTTGTGCCGAACGCTGTTGCATTTCCCCCATCAAATAGTCTTCCATCTCGATGGTGCTACGAAAGACCTCGAGGCTCGCTGCCAGGCTTGGGCCAGTAGTCTTTCGGCGGTCGGGACTATAAACATCGTCGGCGGTCAGAGGCGTCTCATTCTCGTTTTCAGCGTTTTCCAGCGCACTTTTTGAATAGTAAAAAGCGATGCGAGTGATCGACCGGCCGGGATTGTTCTCGTCGGGGTAGATCTTGATGAGCGTGACGCTCTCTTTGTTGACGACCATTTGAATGTTCGGAAATAAATAATACAGCACGAAAGTTGCTCCGGTGATTGACCACTGGGTCTCGGGTAGCGACTGCATATCGAAAATCGATCGATTAGCCGTTACGAATCGATGGTTTCTGCCGAATTCCTCAAGGTGTAAATTGTTTCCAAGGAAGATTTGTCCCAATGTGTTCTTGTGAAGCTTTTGAAAGTGATAGGTTTCACCGAAAGTGTCGTTGGCGAGCTTCCAGTTGAGCTGCATATCGATCACTTTCTCTCCGCCATAGACCATAGCACCTAAGTCGTAGTTGGCGATTTCGCCAGCGAGACCGCTAAGCAACTCGTCGACATTAAGCTGACCATCGGGTTTGGGATGTACCCAGAGCAAGCCATCTTGTTCAATGGCGGGTAGTTCAATCAGGCCGTGGCATGATTTGTCTATGTTACCGAAATGATCTTCATTGGGTATAGAGATTAGGTTGCCATTGTTGCCATACCCCCAGTGATGAAAGGGACATGTAAACATTGATTTTTGGCCACGCTCCTCTGATGCAACCTTTGCGGATCGATGCCGACAGGCATTTAAAAACGCATGAAATTCACCGTTTTTATCCCGGGTTGCAAGGACAGGTGTACCAAAGTTATCTAAGGTCAGGAATGATCCAGGCTCCGGTAGCTCGCCCGATAACCCGATCAATTGGGGATGACCCTGAAAAAATGTATCCCATTCCTGGGCGGCGAGGTCAGGGCAGACATAAGAGGTCGTGGGCATCGTGTATTGAACGCCGGCGTCGATGTTTTTGCCCTCATCAAGTTGTTGCATGAGTTGTTTCAGTATCTTGACCTGTAGCGCGTGCTCCATGCTCTGCGTCTCCCTATCTTTCTCTTTGCTTTTTTCTCTCTTTCTCTCTTTCTCTCTTTCTCTGCCATTCCATGATGACGTTTTTCTCGTAACGGTAACACTACTGCCTTCGCTATAAAAGGCCCCTTCAGCATGAGATGGAATGTTTTTCGTTCTGAGCATCGCGGATCGGTAAATGATCGCAATAGAGTAGATTCAATCCTCTGCACAAGGCCAGCAGGATTCGGACTCAGGAAGTAGCTGGGAAAGTGGCTTAGGATTTTCCTTTAGGTCTTGGCCTACCACTCGAGATCATCAGGAATAGGGTAGTCCTTATAAGGGTCATCCTCATCGATCCGGTCTTTGTTTCGATCATGCAAAAACAGGATCGATTCTGGACTGCGCGCTTTAATTTTCTCAGCGATGGCCTCGGGGACGAGATCATACTGGTCTGCGACTTTGACAATGGCTAAGTAGCCTTTGTTCAGCTGGACTTTGTTGTCGCTGGATAGGTAGATCTTCTTGACTTTCTTATGATCGGTAAACTGATAAGGATGATCGCCATCCTGCCGCTGGCTGTGCGATGCGACCAACTGCTTAATCTGAGCGCGTTCGGCTCTCTTCTCTTTTTCTTGGTTTAACTCCTCGTTTCTTTCGCGATCGCGCTGTAGTTTTTTGATTCGGTCCGATTCGATCCGCTGTTTGCCTTCATCGACCTCAATGCCTTTTTTGATGCGCAGCTCGCTGCGCAGTGCGCCTTTACCGGCTTTCTTGGCTTGCTTTGCAGTGATCAGGCCGGCCTCTTTAAATTGATCTCTGAGCGAGCCTAGGGTTTTCTTTTTTTTCGACATTGTGGGGTGCCTATGATGCCCGGTTTAACTAGGGCTCGAAATTCAGATACGCTCAAAAGGGTTTGTACCCGCGTCGCTAGCGAACCCTCCAATGGGAGTGATCCTAACAGGAGGCCTCACAGTTGGGCGGTCGATTGTAATTTTGCTCGTCAGCGGCCTAGTCCGCCTAAAAGCGCGTTAGTTCCAGCGAATCCGTTCACTGTCTGGTGAGGAGAGTACGACCCTCACGGTTTCGCGCTGAATTTTGAGATAGCGATCAAAGGCTGGGATCTGCTCTTCTGACAGCAATTGCTGCATTTTTGATTCAAAGTCACGCCAGCGATATTTGTTTGCCCGTTCGATTTTTTTCTTTAAGTCAACCCCGCCACGCTTCGTCACTTTATGGACGTCGGCTTGTATGCCTGAAAGGCACTCGCTGAGATGCTCTCTGAAGGGCCCACGTTGAGATTCGGTTAAGTTCATACCCATAATGCCTTTGATCACAGCATCGGTCATCCAGCTGGGTCGGTCCATGGGCTCAGCTTGTGCCAGTACCAAGGACGAAAATCCAAAGAAGACGATGTTAAGCAGGGTTTTGATGATTTTCATGAGTGTAATCTCTCAAGCAAAGTTAGTAAAAATAAGTGGCGGGTTTTAAGAGGGTTAGAGCGGTTGAATGCTCTGAAGACTCGTAACTGCCCAGAGTCGCACCCCGACTGCCCGACTGGAGGCCTCAGCGGATAAACGTACATTTCTTGGTTTTAGCCGTCAAGGTTGAGAGGTTGATTTTTAGCCCAAGGTCGATCTCCGAGCCTGGGGCATGAAGTGACTGTATCCAGTCTATGTGTGCGGTTAGCGCATCCTTAGATTGGCGGCAAGCTAGGTGGTTCAGCCCAAACGTTGTTTTCCATCAGCACAGTTTTGAGCGCTTTAGCGTCATCGGTCATCAGTCCCTCCACGCCAAGCGAGACGAGCTGGTCCATGGTGTCAGGGTCGTTTATGGTCCAGACATGGGTCTGTATGTTGAGCCGTTGCATAGCGGCTAAAAATCGCCCATCAACAATGGGGAGACGCCCGGACCGAACCGGAACTTGCGCGCAGAGTCCCTTTATTTTGGGTGTTGGAATTCGATAGCTTTTGAGGCGGGCCCAGAGAACTTCCCGGGGCGTGAGCCCCGTGCAAACCTTAGGTAACGCAGACCTGACCGCTTCAACGCGTTGACTCGAAAATGATCCAACGCAGATGCGAGACTCGCAACGTAATCTGTGCACCATTTTAAGAAAGGGCGCGACAGTTGCGTCGGCTTTTAAATCGATGTTAAAGCAAGTGTCGGGGAATTGGCCAATCAACTCCTCCAGTTTGGGAATGGTTTCGGTCTCATTAATTCTGGCTTTTTGGATTTCGGAATAATCGAGCGACGCAAGCAGGCCTGTGGCGTTTGTCACCCGATCCAAGCGCGTGTCGTGAAAAGCAAGTAGAACGCCGTCATTGCTGCAGTGCGTATCCGTTTCCAGATATCGGTAACCGAGAGCAACGGCACCCGCAAAGGCTGGCAGGGTGTTTTCTGGGCCGGACTGATGGTCGCCCCGATGTGCGAAAGCTAGGATGCCATCGTGATCAAGGAAACTATGCATCACGATCGCCCTCGTGGGTGATCATTTGGGTTCTGCCCGGATGGCTGATGAGCTGATGTCTTCTCTGAAGCGCTTTTCAGGCAAGGGCTTACAGAGATCTTTCAATGGTTGTGAAAGATCAAGATCCTCGAGGGACACGAATTGACCATCCATCAATCGACCGAAGACAAGAAAGCTGGCACCAAGGTGCGCCATCTCCTCAATTGCAGCGTCCCGGGTATCAGCATCGTTGTAATACCGGGGCGCGTCGATTCGTTCAAGTGTGTCAACCCCCACTGCAAAAACAGCGCCCGGGAACAAGCGCGCTTTTTCTACGAAAGTCGGTGCATTGGTGAGTAAAACTTGGCCACTGGATTCTAGAGACGCTAGTCTTTTGCTGATATCGAGATAGTCTAGACTGGGTTTATCGACGTTGTGGATGGACAATTCGAAATAGGTATCGCGCCCGGTGACTTCTTCAGCGATTTTCTTGATCTTCTCGTGACCTGCATGCGGGGGATTGAATGCGCCGGGGAAAATGCAAGGAAGGCCAGCTGGGATGTAGGTACTACCTTCGCTTTGGTTCATGATCTGTTGCCAAGCTGACGGGGCATCCATTCGTTCGGTTACGCGTTCAAAAGCATCGTTGGTTTCGCTCTTTCGAGGAGAGATCGCGGCGATAAATTCAGCGAGCAAAACAATGATAGCGCGACTTAGGGCTTGTTCTTGCGCGCCCCTTACCGCCTGCCGAGCAACCATTTCTACGAGTTCTGACGCTGGGTCTTCCTTAAACTCCAAGGCGTGTAGAACGGTCGATTGCTGAGACTGAATCGCGATATAGGCTCGGTCCGTCCCTTTTCGGGCTCGCTCGGTGGCAAGGGCTGCGGTACAACTGAGGCCGAAATTGGTTGCCGCCGATTCTCCGCTGAGTGCATTGGCTCTTTGGTAGGCCACCATGGCCATCTGCAAAGCGGTCTCTGAACTGACAGCGCTGACAGGGGCCCTTCCTAAATAGGACTGCATGGCTGCTTGGCTATAAGGGATCGAGCATTCCAAGACCGTATTCGAGGCGCCCGGCATTGAGAGTAATTGCTGGATTGCGCCACTGCCGCCGCCGCTGACACAAAAGACCCCGGAGTGTTCGGCGAGATGGATCGCCGCGGTGATGTCCGTCTGCTGTTTGTTCCCTGGCATGGAGGTCGATTCGCTGGTCTCTTTGAAGGGTCTAATCTAAAATGTTGGGTAAAGAAAAGGAAGTAGAGATGCTACGACGAGCATTTATTAGTTGGGTCTTCGCTATGGGATCAATGTCTCTACAGGCGGCCAACGAGAGTGTGTTCAGTACACTCACACCGGAAGAGCTCGAGCGCTACCAGTTCGACGAAACTGAAACCCCTTATACAGTGTCTGAGTTAAACATTGGACAGCGATATATCCTAGACCGTCATAGAACCAGTGCGAAGGATCTGATGGCGCGGCATCTAGGTTTTTCTCAATTTTCAGGCAACTTGGTGGATTTAGAGCGATTGCAGGCCCTGGTTGACCGCGGCGTGGTTAAGGATTCCGATGTGTCCGGTTGGCAGGCGCTGGGGGTGGTTTTTGGTGATGTTTTGGCTCGTCAGCATGGTTTGCGTTGGGTGGTTTTTGAAGACGAGGTTGGATCGAGCAAGGCGCTTCAGTGGGGTAAAACAGATAACTTTATTTTTCCAGTCACGGTTTTTTCAAAGCGGGTTCAGTTCAACGAGGCGGTGGAAGTCGAGCCTCTCTACCGTACTTTGTCGAATACAATTGAAGAATTTAAAGCCTATCAGGCCCTACCGAAGTTGCCCTAATGCCTTGGCTTAGGCGGCGTCAATGTTTTCGACGATCCGATCGCGACTCCTGATAAACAGTCGGTGCCAATGGTCATTAAGTCGGTTATAATCGGCGCTCGTTGAAGTTGGCTAAAAGGTTAAAAAATGAAAAGCCTGTTGAAATTGCTGTTTGTAGATTCGTGGTTTCCAATTGTTGCTGACTTGTTCGAGCAACCCCTGGCAATGTGGGTATTCATCGGTTGGGGATGGCTTTGTGTACTGGTGATGGTGACGAGTGTCGTACAAACCATGGCGACGCTATAGCTTCGTTTCAAAGATTTGGATATTCGTGGTCCTGAAGGCAGGGTTATTGCTGTCGTTTGAACGTGCTAATTACAGAGAGCGAAAATGTCATGAACCCGATCTTTTAATTGTCAGAATAATAGTCTTTATGATAAAATTTTCGCGCCCAGCCAGCCAAGATTTATCCAGAAACGACCATCCCGCCTGAAATTTTTATCCCCTGCCGTAGTATGCCCCGATCTCAGTATACCCCTGCGATGGTGAAGCATTTCCGCTTTTACAACGCTGCTGCCTTGCACATTGGAGGCAACGGCGGTGGGCAATTCAGTGGGGATTGAGTCTTTTGTGAGCAGTTGAGGCCCACTCGAGACAACTGAGTACGAGTCATCTGATCTATCGGCGCTTATCCAGAGAGACTGAGCAGAGGATGTGTCTGCCCGTTATTTGTTCTCCAACTCCTTGTTCTCCACCATAGATGTGCCATCGTTTCCTTTATTTTGAGGCGAGGGTGGCTCGCCTCTTTTTCTAATTCTGAGTGTTGCCAAGCTCGTAGATCTCGACCTTCTCGAGGTAGATCGCGATGGGCGTCAAAACTCAGAAAAAAGTGAACAATTTCAATAAATTGCGAATAAACAAAATGCACTAAATACCGCTTCGGTTGCGCTTAAGCGTCACAAGAAAACCGTACCTATCATGATAATGTCTTCAGTTGTCTGACCGACTTGGGGCTTGGCTTGTCTTCAACGCTACAGTTTGCAATGTGTTTGCTTGTGATCGCTTTACTATGTCCGGAGGAAGTGTCTGCAAGGAAGCCCAAGGCCAAGCAAGATACTTATAATTTGCTTCGAACTCAGATCTTAACTCGCGGCGAGAATAATCTACTTAGCAATGATCAGAGACGGCCGGATCGAGTCGAATCAATCAGGGTGGCAGGACAAACTCATGCAATTGTTGCTGGAGGTTCCTACGAGTATCGAAGGCCGCAAGGGGCGGTGCTCACCGTTTTTTCGAATGGCCATATCGAATTCGATCCTCGTTCGGACTCTGAGTACAGTCAACACAGCAATCCCGCAAACAATAAACGGAAAACCTTTGAGTTTCTTTATAGGGCGGTCAATGGCGATGGGCTTAGTAATCTAGCGAAGGTTAGAATCAAAATCCGAGGGGTTCCCCTCAGTCCTCCAACCGCTCGAGATGATGGGCCTTACACGATATTTGCGAATGAAACGCTAAACCGGCCGTCCGGTCTGGGTCTGCTCTCAAATGATACTTCAGCTTTAGAGGTCTCAAATATCTTTGCCAACGGGCAATTCAATGCCGTTCCTCCTGGAGGTGAAGTTGCGATCAATCTTGATTCAGGCGCTATATTGACGATTGGATCTGATGGAATGATTCTTTTAGATGTTTCGGGGGCTTCGATTTACCAAGCCTTGGGTCCGACAGAAACAGCTGAGATGACTTTTACGTACACAGCTGCAAATGACGACGGTGAAAGTGATCCTGCAGCCATACGTATTGTTGTCACAGGCAAACAGGGATTCACACCAACGGTTAAACCTGATGCTTTTTCAACCGTTGCTGATAACGTTTTGTCTGTGGATTCGAGCCTGGGTCTAATTCAGAACGACGTAAATCCAAAAGAGGGAAGCGCGCTTGTAGTGAGCGAATTGCGCATCGGTGGCGTCTTGTTCGATCTCAATATACTCCACGTGCTCGCAACAGGTGCTCGCTTACAGGTCAATGATGATGGTTCATTCGTTTTTGATCCGACTGGGGCCGAGATCTATACAACCATGACTCGAGACGAAGTAGGTTTGACTCAGAATTTCACCTATAACGCTGCCAATTCCGATGGAGAAAGTGAAGCGAATGCAAATGTCGCCATTTTTGTGACGCCAATTAATATTGATACGGTTACTGCCGCGATCGACGATTCTGTTACGTTGCCCGAAGATTCAGGTCGAACCTTGATCAATGTGTTGGCGAATGATTCTGGCGATGTTCCCCTGCGGTTGGTCTCGGTGGGTGGTGTGGGCAGAACCGGAACGATCGTTCAAGGTGCTGGTACTGTCTCAGTCGCGAACGTGTTTGAACTGGGCGACGATGGCAATGCTTATTTTACCGCTTGGGACAATTTCAATGGAATTGAATCATTTACCTATAGGGTCAGCGATAGTGACGGTCAGATAGCCGAAGGTTCCGTCACCATCACAGTGGAACCCGAGAATGATGTCCCTAATATCTTTTTAGGTTTGCGAGATGAGATGGACCAAGGCACGACCAAAAAATGGAATGGACGTTATGCCAGCGAATCAAAACCATTGGGCCTTGCAGCGCGGGTTTTCGATACGGACAACACCATTTACGATGGGCTGGGTTGCAACCCTGAGGGGGAGGATTGTCTCTCGATGCAGGCGCTCACTTTTTCTTTGGGCGATCCTGTAGACGATAGAGGCAATGTTGTGGGTGATTTGCTTGCTGAGGCCGCATGCGGCAATGGAAGTTTTGAGTACACGCCGCCGCCAGAGTTTACGGGTACCGTTTCTTTTGCATTTAACGCCTGTGATGGAGGTTCGTGCTCTGGATTAGCGACTGAGTGTATTTCCGGAAACTTTACCATCGCAGTTTTAAAGGTTGAGCGAGAGGCCTCATCAGATTTCAAAAGGCCTGGAGACCACGATGATCAATTAACACAGCAACCTCTGGAAATAGGGCTTTCCGCACTTCCAAATGTGTTGGTCATCACAGACGATTCGGGCAGCATGGCATTTGAAATTCTAACTGAAGAGGCAGAAAGTGAGGGTGTCTTTCGATACGAACGACGAAACCATCAATATTTCTGGCCGGACAATTCTTCTTGGCTGCTGAATCAAAGGTGGGCGAGGAAGCTTACTCAACGAGAGGAGACTAGGGGAGGTCAAGGCCTTTGGCGTCTTCAGAGTAGTGATTACAACAAGATCTACTACAACCCCATGATTCGCTACGAACCATGGGAAGGTCTCAACGAAGATGGTGATTCCTATCAAAACTCTGAATTCAACAGAGCATTGGTTAATCCTTGGAAGAACAGCGGCCGTCGAGACTTATCGCGTAACAATTTGGCGCGCTATTACGCTTGGGTCGATAAAAAGGTTGCCAATCCAAATGCAGGTGTAGCCGGCCAGCCCGATTTTATTAGAGATCCAGCCTGTCCAGGAAACGTTGTTGGGGTGCTGGATGGCCCCTCACCTTTGGGGGGTAGTGTCTGCAAAGAAGGCTGGCTAGTCAGGATTGGTGCTGAAAGCGGCGCTTCGGAGTGGGTTGCGCCAACTGGCGGCGAGGCTGCGCTTATCGACTATTCCACCAATGGATTTTCTGATGGCAGTGACTTTTTCCCTAAATTCGAGGCTCGGGTTGATTGTGTGGAATTAGATTTTTGTACTTTAGAGGAAGAAAAACAAAATTTTGCGAACTATTACTCATACGCGCGATCTAGAGAATACGCAGCCAAGCTGGCCTTGAGCACAGTTTTTTCCGAGGCTGAGAATATTCGTCTTGGCTTTACTGGTCTTCAAAGTACCGCTGAAAAATTACCGATTTCACCTTTTAACCGTTCGCCACTGATCGGCCATAAAAGAGATTTCTTCGATGCGATGTACGACGTTAATTCTGCCGGAAATACGCCGCTTAGGCGCGCGCTGCGAAACGCAGGACAATATTTTCGGTGTGAGCGTGCAAACAACATTATGAATGCTGGAGATGGGCTGCCGGGAGCGCAGGGCTGTCCTGTGGTTGCAGCTCCAGAAGGGACCTGTCAGAGCAATACTACGATTTTGATCACCGATGGATACTGGACTGGTGATAGTCCAGGGCTAAGGGGTGATCCCGATGGTAACGATGACTCCGCCTTTGACGGTGGCGCATTTAAGGGGTCTGGCAATGAGAGCAATACTCTTGCTGATGTCGCCATGAAATACTACGAAGAGGACCTTCATCCTACCTTGGTAGACGAAGTTCCGGTTAAAGCCTTAGATGTTGCGAGAGCCAATGCAGAGGTGGTTTTTCCAAACAACCGTATGCATCAACATATGAAAACTTACGTTATTTCTTTCGGCCAGGAACCAGGGGTTGAGGAGCCCATTGATATCTCGATGCCGGTTAACTGGGGCGATCCAATTCCCAGCAGTAATAAACAGCAGAGGGTCGACGATACGCAACATGCCGCTTTTAACGGCAGGGGACGTCTGTTTTCGTCGTCTAATCCCTCGCAATTGGCAAAGGACATCAATGATGTTTTGGATGAAATTCAAGAAGGAGAGGGCGCTGCTAGTGCAGTCAGCTTCAGCTCTGATGAACTAGAAGATGATTCCATTCTCTACAAAGGGTCTTACAACATTGCCCAAAGCACCGGGGCGCTAGTGGCTCAGAGATTGCGAGCTGATGGGACAATAATTGATGAACCTTTATGGGATGCCGGATCGGAGCTCAGCAAGGTTGATCCGGTCGTTCGGCCGGTCTTTACCTTCAACCCGCTTACTAATTCCGGCGTGCCGTTTTTCGTGGACAACCTGACCTGCGATCAAAAGGATGCCCTTTTGGAGCTTTCGATTGCAGGCTGCAACTTTTCCAGCAAAGCAGCTGAACTTTCCGAAAAGGTAGCTTATTTTCGTGGTGATCAGTCTAAGGAATTGGACCCTGAAAATGGTAAGCCTGATGGCCTCTACAGGCCTAGAGTATCCCTGTTAGGTGACATCGTTGGTTCATCCCCTGTCTACGTCGACGTACCGAATAGGAGGGGCCGGAGTGCTCTGCCTTATCCTCAGGGTGAGAAAGGATATTTTAATTTTAAGACCAACGAGATTTATAGCAAACGACCTAACATCCTCTATACCGGGGCTAATGATGGGATTCTTCATGGATTTGATGGAAATACGGGACAGGAGAGGTTGGCCTACATTCCATCTCAAGTCCTCGATGGGCGCTTTAATAATCGTTTAAATATGCTCTCAGCGCTGAATTATCAGCATCGCTATTTCGTTGATCTCTCGCCAGCCGTTGAAGATGTCTTTATTGGGCCTCCCACCAGTGAAGAAGAACTATCGGTAGGCAGTTCTAAGCCCCGTGATTGGCATACACTTTTGTTGGGTGGTTATGGCCTTGGTGGAAAAGGCTTTTTTGCGCTCAACATTACTGATCCGACAGACTTCGAGAGTGGCGCAAGCGGCGATGACTTGGTGTTTTGGGAGTTCACAGAAAAGGACGACGTCTATCCAGTAGATAGCAATGGTTTGGCATATGTTGATGTTGATAGAGACCTTTTTTTTGACTTTGAAATACCGCCTAAGCCCATAAAAGATCTCGGTTACACTACCGATCGTCCGTTGCTCGCTATGAGCAATATTATGGGTTCCGATGGGGAGCGCGAATGGGTCGCTTTTTTCGGCAACGGGATTAATTCAACTTCGGGCATTGCAAAGCTGTTTGCTCTGAAATTGGATGCCGGTCGAGATGGTATTTGGTGTCATCCGGACTCGCTTAGGGGCGATGAACAAGCCTATCGGGAAGGATGTGATTCAGAGGCTAAAGATTTCTATAAGATCACCACGGAAAATGGTGCCGATACTGATGGGAACGCGAATGGCCTAGGTGGAGTTAGAGGCATCGATATCGATCGCAACGGAACAATTGATTATCTCTATGCTGGAGATGTGCATGGAAACTTCTATCGTTTCGACCTTTGCAGAGCTGATTTAGAGGGTACTATCCAGGAAGACGAATCGGCGAGCGATTGGTATGGAGGAGGCCTGCGACAATGTAAATATGGCGCCGGTATTTCGGACCAGTGGCGGGTGACTAAAATATTTTCGGCCAGATCCAGCCTAGGATCAGTGCAGCCTGCGCTATCGAAACCAATCGTTGTAGCGCATCCGTCGGGTGTGGGGGTGATTGTCATCTTTGCGACCGGTAGATATTCCAATCGATCAGATATCATCGATACAGCGCTGCAGAGCATTTACGGGTTGTGGGACCGATTTAGCGATTCAGTCATTCCCAAGTCTGCATTAGTGAAGCAAAAGTACACAGCAGTGTGTGAGAGTCTAGTCAGCGGAGGTAGTGAGGTTGATGATTCTCGGATTTGTGCACGGACATTGAGTTCGAATCCGGTGAACTACGCGATACCGACGGATGATTCCGACGGTATTTTGGGTTGGTATAATGAATTGGCCGTGACTGCTGAGGGGGACCCGACGACAATCGAACATCCCGGAGAACGTGCCATAAGAAATATTCAACTGCGGGGAGGTTTGGCATTTGTAAACTCCGTGCTTCCGAGACAAGGCGCCGAAACCTGTTCATCGGTAACAGGCGGTTTTGCACTTGCATTTTGCCCGGTTACGGGTGGGTTTCAATGTCAAGAGGAAGGCATTTTTGATTTGAATAATGATGGGTTGTTCGATCAGTTGGCAGGCGATGGAACGAATCGAATATTGGCCGCTTATGGATTTGGGTCAGCAACGCCATCAGATTCAGCTTTTCTCGGTGAGAGGCGTTTCACTCAAACCTCGGACGGTACGCTTGATGCAGTCTTGACCAACACCAAAAGGACGATTCGAACTGGACGTATGTCTTGGCGCCGAATCAATTGAAGGCTCCAGAGAAGACCCGTTCCAATCACTAAAAACCCTTAAGTAGTTTGTATTTATGGCTCCAAAATTAACGTTTCTAAAAGCCTCGTATGTCGTAGTGATTTTTTTGAGCTCGATAGAATCGATCAAAGCTGAAGAGGTTTATGAATTTCTTGGAACAATCCAGAAGGTTTCTATATCCAAGCAGAAGCTTTGGGTCGATGGTGTGCCCTATGAGGTGGTGGAGTCTGGAGAAGTGCGGACGCAATTTCTTGATGTTTTGAGAAGTGGCAGGACATTGCCGCTGAGTCTGCTTCGATTTTCGATTGGAGATCCGGTAAGTGTGCAGTACAAAGAAACAAACTCTGGGCGATTGGCATTATCAGTTGAACGTTTTCCCGTAGGCACTAGTCTCGGCCGTTAGAGATTGTTAGGGGATCGTGACGTGTATTAACCGATTTCTATTTTGTTGGTCGCGAGGGCCAGTTAGTTCTTTAGAGTTCGTTAGGAGAAGCTAGCATAAGGTAAGAAGACTGGCGTTCAGCGATTTCCCCACTGCTTCCCCAGTTCCTTCGCAACAGGACTAAAGAGAAAGTGTGAAGCCTGGTGCGGCTAAGTTCTTTTTGATGGCTAGGAATTGGCGCCATTGCGAAAAGTCTCACAGGAGACCGAACTTTTTAGCTTATACAAAGATGCGCTCTCCCTCACGAGCGTGAGTGTGCACCTAGGTTCAGTGTCAGCCAGCTGAAATTTGTATCAAGATTGTCCGATTACGGAACGTAGGGCGCTATCGGGTTGGTGATGCCGCTGTGCCGTAAAACCTGAGACTAAATCCAAAGTGCCGAGCGTTAATGTCCTTTGGGATCAAGTTGTCGCGACGAGACTGCTGGTTCGACTAAGCTTTCAATAGCGCCACAAGGTTGCCGATGACTAGATCCCCAAAGACATCGGTCGTAACCGTGTTTGCGCTGGAACCGCCTCCCTTCAGGTCGGCGGTGGTGTAACCCGCCTCAAAAACGCTTTTCATCGCCTGCCAGACAAGTTCTGACTCCTCTTTAAGGCCACAGCTCATCTCTAAAAGCATCGCCACGGAGCCAATCATCGAATAGGGGTTAGCAATGTTTTGCCCAGCGATATCCGGCGCAGAACCGTGGGATGGCTCGTAGTAGGCTTTTTCAGGTCCGACGCAAGCCGATGGCATTAGCCCCAATGAGCCCAAAATTCCGCCGCCTTGATCCGACAATATGTCGCCGAACATGTTTTCCATGACCATGACATCAAACTGACCCGGATTCAGACACAATGCGGTGGCGGCGGCATCGACCAACATGGGAATGACTTCAACAGAGGGAAAATCAACCCGAACCTCATCGAGTATTTCGTTCCACAGTAAGCTCGACATCAAGACATTACTTTTATGGATGTTGTGTAGCCGCTGGGATCGCGCTTGCGCTTGCTCAAAAGCGACGTTCAGCACGCGCCTGATTTGAGCCTCATCATAGGCCAAGGTTTCATGGACATATCTTAGCCCCTCTGCATTAGTACCCCGCTCTTTGGGGCCAAAATAGAGACCCCCGACAAGTTCTCGGATGAGCAAGATGTCGATGCCATCTTTAATGATTTCTGGTTTAAGCGGGGAGAAGTGGGCCATATCAGGGCTTAAATAGATCGGTCGGAAGTTCGCGAAGGTTTGGTAACGCGCCCGAAGCGGCAAGATGGCGCCTCTTTCCGCTTGCTCCTCGGGCGGGATTTTTTGCGAATCTTCGAAAGATAAACCCACAGGCCCCTTCAAAATTGCGTCGGCTGAATCACAAATTGCTTGGGTTTCCTCGGGAAAACTTTGGCCGTGGCTAAAATAGGCGTGGGCGCCGAAGGGGGCTTCGATCAATTCGAAAGCGTGATCACGGTGCTCGTGCAATAAGTCAAAAACCCGAATGGCTTGCGTCATAATTTCTGGACCGATGGCATCTCCAGCTAATACAGCGATTTTGAATGCATTCCCCACGAGCGACTCCTGTTTAAAAAGCGGATGCTAACACAGTGTGGGGGAGCTGGCAGGAGATGGACCAACGCGCTGAGAAAGGTGGGTTGGCGTTTGCGGATTGCGGCCTAGGGGTAGAGGTAGTAAGACCGAATCTCTTGAGCCCAGTCCTCCCGGGCACTGTTTAGGCGTCCCCGAAGCTGCTCAAGGGTTTGCTTGTCGTCGTCCACCCAGGTTCGTAGGTCACCGCCGCCGTTAATCACATCAATTGGAAGTCGATCGAGTTCGTACTCATACTCGTGATTTCGCCAAAGCGCTGCACCGGGCTGCAGTTCCCGGAAGAGCTTCAGCACATAAGCCAAGATGAGAAACGGTTGGCAGTTCTCGGCATTGAACCCTGGGACCTCGGTATGGAACTGGAGTCCTTCGCAGAGTTGTCCCTGGTGCTTGTGGAATGTGGGCTCGAAAAAACAGGTTCTGATTTTCATTCCCGCTAGCTCTGTACTTAAATCTACTTGAAGTCGGCGTTTGATCTGATCTGCTGGAAAACCCGGGCTGCCAACCACTTCAAGGGGTGTTGTCGTTCCACGTCCTTCTGACAGCAGGGTGCCTTCGAGTAATACGGTGCCTGAAAACAGTCTGGCCATATTCAGGCTACTTGCATTGGGGCTTGGATTCACCCAAGGCAGACTAGACGGCCATCCAAATTCCGGGTGAGTGGTTGGATCGTAATGGGCCATTGCGATCACCGATAAATCGGCGGGTTGGGGTAGCTGATCATTAAACCATCTAGCTAGCTCGCCGGCGGTGAGCCCATAGCGGCACGGTAAAGCCGCGACCCCAACAAAACTTTCCTCGCCGGGAAGTAATCGCAATCCATCGATGCCTCGTCCTGCTGGATTAGGTCGATCTAATACCCAGACTGATTTTCCTGCAACGCTGGCTGCTTCAAGGAAGTAATGCAGCGTCGAGATGTAGGTGTAGATGCGGCATCCTAGATCCTGCAGGTCAAAAATAATGATGTCGAGATCTTCGATCATTTTGCTGGTCGGTCTGCGGTGATTTCCATAAAGGCTGATTACAGGAATTTGATGAACGGGGTCAATAAAGTCTGGTGACTCGATCATGTTGTCCTGTTTGTCGCCCCGGACGCCGTGCTGAGGGCCGAAAACCCGCAAGGGATGGATGTCGGCGTGAATCAGTGCGTCGAGGGTATGGGTCATGTCTTGGGTCAACGATCCGGGGTGGGCGACGAGACCAACGCGTTGGGCCCTCAGGGTGTTAATAAGACTCGGTGTGTTCAGTAGGCGTTCAATGCCATAACAAAATTTTGTCATAGGGATATCTCAACATATTGGTGCGGATCATGGAAATCCGGTCGCGCGCCGTGGTTGAGCGCAAAATAGCTCAGATCTTCGTTGGACCGAATCACAGCGCAGAGGCCGATTTTGAGGCTTTGTTTTTGCCAAATGGGGTCCTGGGAGCGAAACAGTTCCGCTTCAAGTGCGTAGGCATCCGCCTTGCAGTGGCTCACACAGCTGCTCAGGGTGAGTAGCTCGCTCAAGGTTCTGTTCTTTCGGTACTGGCTAAACCGAAAACACTGCCAGTGCCCGGAAGGCGCTAGGTTCCATTCCCAATAGACGTCTGATCCAGGCGCTCCGATGAACAGTTCGAAACAGTGGTCGTTCCAGAGTCCGGAACGTCGCTGCCTCGGGGCCTTGGTGATAGCGAGTTTCGAAGCAATCGCACCCGTCACGGTCACTCTGAGGACCAGGCGATCTGCGCCGACGAACGCAAGCTCAAAACCGAGTGATTGTACGATTGGGCAGGATTCAAAAGGCACTAAACTGGCTTTCATTGGGTTAGAAGCCTCCAGTCGGGAAGAGCCTAGTGTATCCTAGCGGCCTAGGTTTTGAGAAAGGACAACCGTGTGAGCACATATGACTATGATTTATTTGTGATTGGAGTGGGCTCCGGCGGAGTGCGAGCCGCCCGTATGAGCGCGCAATACGGCGCGCGGGTCGCAACAGCGGAAGAGAAGTATATGGGCGGCACTTGCGTCAATGTGGGCTGTATTCCCAAAAAATTATTTGTCTACGCCTCGCACTACCATGACGATTTTTCGGAAGCTAAGGGCTATGGGTGGCTGTCTCATCAACCTGACTTTGATTGGACGACGCTGCTCGCCAACAAAGATAAGGAAATTTTGCGGCTCAATGGAATCTATGAAGGTCTGTTAGAGGGCGCCGGCGTGACGCATTTCGACGGCAGGGCTCGAATCCTCGACGCGCACACCATCAGTGTCGGCGATGAGCAAGTGACTACGGATAAAATTTTGATTGCAACCGGCGGCTGGCCTACAAAGCAATCCATACCCGGCGCCGAACATATCATCACATCCAATGAAGCCTTCTACCTTGAGACCTTGCCAAAACGTGCATTGATTCTAGGAGGGGGTTATATCGCGGTCCAATTTGCGGGTATTTACGCGGGCCTCGGGGTCCAGACGGAGCTCGCCTATCGAGGCCCATTATTCTTGCGGGGCTTCGATGATGATGTGCGACATTTGGTCCAATCCGAGCTTGAGAAAAAAGAGATCGCGCTCTCGTTTGAAAGTACTTTAGCTGCTGTCGAGCAGATGCCATCAGGCGCTCTGCGCGGGACGTTTGAAGATGGACGTGTCATTGAAACCGACGTGATTTTGGCCGCGACTGGGCGTAAACCCGCGGTTGCGGATCTTGGCTTGGAAACGGTAAATGTTGCGCAGCGCGAGAACGGAGCCATTATTGTCGATGATCAATATCAGACCTCAGAGCCTAATATCTTTGCATTAGGTGACGTTACAGACCGAATTCAGCTGACGCCTGTTGCCATTCAGGAGGCGATGTGTTTTGCCAGCACCCAGTTTGCGGGCAAACCCCAGGTGATGGATTACAGCGATATTGCGACGGCTGTGTTTTGCCAGCCTAACATTGCGACCGTGGGTTTGACTGAAGCAGAGGCCCGAGGCCAATATTCAGCCATTCGTGTCTATCGATCTCAGTTTCGACCTTTGAAACACACCCTGAGTGGTAGTGAAGAGCAAAGTCTGATGAAAATTATAGTAGACGATGCGACGGATCGGGTTGTCGGGATTCATATGGTGGGTGCCGAGGCGGGAGAAATTATTCAAGGTCTAGCGGTTGCGATGAAGGCGGGTGTAACCAAAGCAATCATGGACCAAACTGTTGGCATTCACCCAACGGCTGCAGAAGAGTTCGTTACGATGAGAACAGCGCTCTAGTGCGTGCTTTGGGCATTGATGGGTGCAGAGCAGGTTGGGCGGTCGCCCTCGAGGTTGAAGGGGTGCTCAAAGTTCGGGTCTTTGAGACTCTAGCGCAGATGATTGAAGAGACGGGCGCAACTCGGGTTGTGATTGATATGCCCATTGGGTTGCCCGAGCACCAAGATCGTGAAGTTGAAAGCTTGGCGAGAGCCCGGCTCGGATCCCGCAAGGCCAGCGTTTTTAATGTGCCTGTGCGCTCAGCGGTGTACGCGCCAACATTTGAGGCGGCATGTGCGCTTAATTTTGAAGCGAAAGGGAAAAAAATATCTCTGCAATCATGGTACTTGTGCCCAAAAATTAAAGAACTGGATGGTTTGTTGAGACACGACGAGTCCTTGCGACGTCGGGTCTTCGAGGGGCATCCAGAGCTGGCGTTTGCGGTGCTTAATGGTTCTCCGATGTTGGCTTCAAAAAAGTGTGCGCAGGGTCACCAGGAGCGTATTGATGTGCTCAAAAGGTGTGGGATCCCCGCAGAGGCTGTCCTCGACACGGTTTATCAGGATTTCCGAAAATCGGATCTTCAAATTGATGATGTGTTGGATGCCTTGGTTTTGTTCTGGGTTGCAAAGTGTGGCGGGCAGCCGATTGCCGGCGATGCGGTGATCGACGAATTTGGCATTCCGGTAAATTTAATGGTGCCTGCGCCTTTATGTAGGGCTTAGCGGGGAGCAGATCCTGGTTCGGATCAACGATCGATTGAGCCAGGACAACGTATCTTGGTGGTACTTAATTTGCTAACTTAAGTCTTGGCGTGTTGTTGACCAAAAGAGAATGTTATGGGTGATGTTGAACTGATGCTTACCGGACTGGATGGATTCCTCCAATCTGCCTGGTATTTTCCTTATCTACTGTTGGGCACGGGGATTTTTTTTACGATTTACTTAAAAGCCCCGCAGATCTTTTATTTTCGACATGCCTGGCGGGTCGTTCGAGGGAAGTATGATCGATCGGGTGCCGTGGGAGATGCCTCGCACTTTCAAGCCCTGACGACCGCGATCTCAGGCACGGTAGGAACAGGCAATATCGGCGGCGTCGCGTTCGCAATATTTTTGGGGGGTCCCGCCGCGCTGTTCTGGATGTGGATGACCGCTTTTTTCGGGATGACAACAAAGTTTGTTGAGGTGACCCTCAGTCACAAGTATCGAGAGCAAGATGATGACGGTTATATTGTAGGCGGCCCGATGTTTGTGATGGAGAAAGGTCTGAATATGAAGTGGCTGGGTGTCATCTTTGCCCTCGCCACCATCGTCAGCAGCTTTGGGTCGGGTAATATGCCCCAGAGCAACAACATAGCAGTCGGTCTGGAAGGAACTTTTGGCATTGATCCCTGGGTAACAGGGCTTGTTTTAGGCATCCTGCTTGCCATTGTGATTCTTGGCGGCGTCAAACGAATTATCCAAGTGGCCGAGCGCATCGTGCCGACCATGGCCGTCATTTACTTTGTCGCTGGTTTGGCGGTGGTCTTCGCGAATATCGATCAGGTTGGGCCGGCTTTAGTCAGCGTATTTCAGGATGCGTTCACAGGTTCTGCAGCAGCCGGGGGCTTTCTCGGTGCGACCTTTGCTTATGCTTTTAATAAAGGCGTCGGCCGAGGACTATACTCCAACGAAGCCGGGCAGGGCAGTGCGCCGATCGCACACGCTGCGGCACGGACAGATCAACCGGTAGCTGAGGGGATGGTCTCGATTCTAGAACCCTTTATCGACACCATCATCATTTGCACCTTAACCGGTCTTGTTATCTTGTCCTCGGGTGTCTGGACCGAGAAGCATCAAAATCAGTTTCAATCCTTCGATACACAATTCGTCGAAGGTGTATGGAATGATTCAGATTCAGCCGATCGCACGGAACTGTTTGGCTTGCTCAATGGCGGTGCGACGGCAATCGAGCCATTTTCTGGAAAAATTGAGGTAGTTGAGGGACTGATGCAACCGGGCCCCTATACCTTGATTCACAATCGATCGATTGCGGAAGATGTTCAAGTGGGTGATGACGATCGACGATATACGGGCTCGCTAAATGTTGTTGATGGCAACCTGGAAACCGCCGTGTCAATTTCTGGGGCCTCGCTTATTCACTCTGCTGCGCTAACCTCTGAAGCGTTCACTCGGAGTGTGTTCGGTGATTACGGGCGGTATGTGGTGGCCCTAGTGCTGTTGCTCTTTGCATTTTCGACAGCGGTAGCCTGGAGTTATTATGGTGACCGCGCTGTGGTCTATCTTTTCGGAACGCAGTGGCTAACTCCCTATCGATTGGCGTATGTCGTGGGTTTTTTCTTCGCCGCGGTTGCGGACACTTCGCTCATCTGGTTGATCGCTGCGATTACGGTAGCCTTCATGACAATTCCTAATTTGGTTGCGATTTTACTTTTGAGGCGTGAGATGAAGGATGCTGTGGCCGATTATTGGGAAGCTTTTGATGCAGAAGCCTCCAAAGAAGTTCGATGAATCAGGCGGTCCTGGAAGCGAGAAAATTCGAGCATGTGCGGCGCCAGCGAATCGAAACTCTCGATGTCTTCATTAACGAATACGAACACTTAAAAACCGGCGCCAAGCATTTCCATTTCGAGTCCGATCATACAGAACGGGCATTTATGGTTGCGCTCCGCACGGTTCCGAAAGATTCCTCTGGTGTCGCCCACATTCTTGAACACACCGCCCTGTGCGGGAGCGCTCGCTATCCAGTGCGAGATCCATTTTTTTCAATGCTTAAGCGTTCGCTGAATACGTTCATGAATGCCTTTACCGGAAGCGATTACACCGCCTACCCATTTGCCAGCACCAATGAAAGAGATTTTTATAATCTGCTGGATGTCTATTTGGATGCCGTGTTTTTTGCGTCCCTAGACCCGCTTGACTTTGCTCAGGAGGGCCATCGTGTAGAGTTTTCTGACGCCAAAGACTTGAATTCACCCCTGGTGTTTAAAGGGGTCGTCTTCAATGAAATGAAGGGTGATATGAGTTCGCCGAGATCTGTGCTTTGGGAGACCTTGAATCGCTACTTATTTCCTACTGCAACCTATCATCATAATTCTGGCGGCGACCCGGTAGCGATTACTGATCTCACCCATACGGCACTGAAAGCTTTTTATAAAGCGCACTACCATCCAAGTAACGCTATTTTTATGAGCTTCGGCAACTTAGAGGTGTCAGCGTTGCAGGCACTCATGGATGACCGAGTGCTCAGTCACTTCGAGAAACAATCCACTCAAATTGCTGTGCTGCCTGAGCAGCGGTGGTCTGGACCGGTTCGTGTTCAAGAACCCTATGGAATTGGCGGGGATGAAGCCGAATCAGCGAAGTCGCATTTGATGTTGGCTTGGTTGCTGGGCAAGTCCACGGATTTAAAAGCCATGCTTGAAGCGACGCTTCTGGCAGATGCGCTGCTCGACACCAGCGCATCGCCTCTGCGACGGGCCTTGGAGGCGTTTCCCGGTGCCCAGGGCGTCTCGCCACTGTGTGGTTTAGAGGAAAGCCACTTTGAGATGAGCTTTGTTTGCGGACTCGAGGGCGTATCGGAGCCTGATATTGCGGCATTTGAAGCATTGGTCAATGGGGTTTTAGAAGAAGTCGCGGTCAAGGGTATTCCCAAGGAGCAGCTGAAGGGCGTCCTCCATCAAATGGAACTGGCCCAACGCGAGGTGGGAGGTGACGGGATGCCCTACGGTCTTCAGCTTATTTTCTCTTGCCTGCCAGCGGCCATCCATCGAGGAGACCCCTTTAAAGTCTTAGACTTAGATCGAGCACTGAAGGAGCTGGGTGCCGAGATTGAACGGCCAGAGTTCGTTAAAGAATTGGTTCAACGGCTGTTGTTGAATAATCAGCATCGGGTCACCTTGGCTTTAGTACCTGATGCAGATCTAGATCAGCGATCCACTGAGTATGAAAACCAGCGATTAGCAGCGCTTGCGAGGGGCTTATCCGAGGCTGACCGGCTTACCGTCTCAGCTCAAGCCGATGCACTGGAAGCGCGTCAAAACCAGATTGAAGATCTTGAGATTTTGCCCAAGGTCTCGGTGGCAGATATTCCTGGCGATCGGGATTATGCAACGCCTTCAGTTGTGGGTCCGATTACTGCCTATGGGGCTGGATGTAATGGCATTGTTTATCATCAGTTATTGTCCGAACTGCCCAGTCTTGATCCGCAGGAATGGCAGCTTTTGCCGATACTGGACCAGTCCATTGGTGAGTTGGGCGTTTATGATCGAGGTTATCTAGAGGTACAAAACCAGCAACAAGAACTCTCCGGTGGAATGAATGCATTTGCAAGCGTGCGCGCAGACCTTCAGCAGCCGGAGCTGACTAAGGCCGTGCATGTGCTCAGTAGTCGAGCGTTGCATCGGAACGCTGACGCGATGATGCAGTTGCTCGAGGATTGCCGGGGTGGCTTGCGTTTTGATGAGCACGACCGTTTGAAGGAGCTCATCGAACAACTGACCGCCCGAAAAGCTATGGGTGTTATCAACCAAGCCCACAGTTACGCGATGACAGCAGCCTCGGCGTGTTTTGCACCGGTCGCTGCTTTGAACCACCACATTACTGGTCTTGGGAGCTTGGAGTGGTATAAGCATTTAGGGCAACGTGTGCAGGAAGGCGGATTAGGAGAGGTTGCTGAGCAGCTGTCGGCATTGCACCAGCGGATCAAAGCGGCACCGCGGAGCGCGCTCGTGATCTCTGAGTCCGAGCGTCTCGAGGCACTTTCGGCAATGGTGCCAGGGCAGCGTGATTTCAGGTCGCCGAAGGATCAGCTCATAGAGCCTTTTCCCTTGCAACCTGTCGCTCGGGTTGCGTACTTAACCAGCACCCAGGTCAATTTTTGCGCAGCAGCTTATCCCTGCCCAACAGAGCGAGACGAACTCAGTGCTGCCACTCAAGTTTTGGCCGTCGTACTTCGTCATCAATACCTTCATCCTGAAATTCGAGAAAAGGGTGGCGCCTATGGCGGGGGGGCGGCATATGATGCAGCGAGGGGGGGTTTTAGACTTTATTCTTATCGAGATCCGGCTTTGGCTCGAACTCTGGATGTGTTTCGGGGGGCCGAGGGTTTTATGGCCGGACATCCGTTGTCCGAAGCGGATGTCGAAGAAGCGATTCTAGGAATCATTAGCAGCCTTGATGCGCCAGGATCGCCCGCCGGTGCCGCGCGGGGAGATTTTTATCAAAGGCTTCACGGCCGCTCCGAGACGTTTCGGCGTGCGCAGCGCCAAGCCATTCTGGCTGTAACGTCCGCAGAGGTTAAGGCGGTCGCTGCAGATATTTTGGCTCGGCAATCGAGTCTTTGTGTTGTTGCCAGTCATGAAGCCGCGAGTGAATTATCGGCTGATTTTGATCAGGTGCTCCTGTGACGTAACCGAATGAAGCCTCATTGAGTTTGTAGAGGGAAAGATCTTTTTCGTATGATTGGGGGCTTGACGACTCACCAAGCAAGGGGTTTGCAGTATCACGGATTTAATCGAGTGCTCGAAAGCTCGAGCGCCTGTGGAAAGCCCAGGGTCGCATTTAGCGCAGAGCTCTGAAGGGTCATGATGGAAATATTGCCCTGCCATGGGTTAGCCGTCTGGTGATTGGAGATCGTAAAATTTTAGACCGCCGAATAATGTTCATCCCACGGTATCACTTTAAGTGGTTTGGTTTCAGCGCTGTTAATAAAGCGCCTATATAAAAGCGCCTATATAAGGAGAAAGAAATGGGACAGATGCAAACATTGACCAGTGCGGATGGCCACACGTTTGAGGCTTACGAGGCGGCGCCACCCAGCGGGGATGCGCAGCGCAGAGGTTCATTGGTGGTGATCCAGGAGATTTTTGGTGTCAATGCGCACATTCGCGAGGTCGCCGATGGGTTTGCAGCAGCGGGTTATCGCGTTTTGGCGCCGGCGCTTTTTGATCGTGTTGAGCGGGGCATCTCCCTGGGGTACTCCGGAGCAGACATGATGCAGGGTGTTGAATTGGCTCGAGGAAAACTCAAAAGAGAGGATGCCCTAAAAGACCTCCAAGCGACCATTGAGGCTGCCGGAAGTCAGGGACCTGTAGGAATCGTGGGCTATTGTTTCGGCGGTTTAATGAGTTGGCTAGCGGCCTGTCAGCTGTCCGGTTTAAGTTGCGCCGTCAGCTATTACGGTGGGGGAGTGGCTGGAGAGCTCGGTCAAAAGC
>MDTB01201801.1_pt1 | contig 23840 bp, 23 predicted proteins | sample 811161 | NCBI WGS metagenome assembly MDTB01 (sample SAMN05326650, study PRJNA326480) | marine metagenome | isolation source: seawater | place: Mediterranean Sea | collected 2009
AATTAATATAATTAAGGAGAAATTATTTATTGAGAAAAATTTCAAAAATAGCATTTTTTTATACATGCCTATTTACTCAAGTTTTATGCTTTCTCATAAAGTAACCTATATCTTTTCAACTTTAATATTTTTTTTAATAATAAATAAGACAAAGTTGATTATGCTTTTTAAAAATAAATATGTCGTAGTTTCTTTTGTAACATTTACGTTTTTATGGCTGTTAAAAAATTATATTGAAACATCATGTTTAGTTTATCCAATTTTACAAACGTGTATTAAAAATTCAGGGTGGTATTTAACTGGTATGGCAGATCCACAAAGTGCCATGTGGTTGTCAGAAGTTTGGGCAAAAGGATTTATTGATAATCCAAACTGGGAAAACCTAGATCTAAATAATTATATCAAGAACTTCAACTGGTTTTCAACTTGGCTAAATAATCATTTTATTAAAATTTTAGAAAAAGTTGCTCCATTAGTTTTAATAATGGTTATCATTTCGGCTTATCTTCTTTTTTTTCCAAAAAAAAATAAACAGAAAATTAAAGAAAAATATCTGAGCTTAAAAGATCTATTAGTTTTATTGTTTTTAATTAATATAGGACTATTTATATGGTTGTTTAATAGTCCATTATTTAGATATGGAACATTTTATATTGTAAGTTTTATAATAATTATTTTTTTCATTATAAATTTTAAATTAATAAGAAATACAGACAATTATAGAATAGAAAAACTCAAAATATTCTTTTTAATTTCTTTAATATTTTTTGTAACCAAAAATATAAATAGACAAATTTACTCTGATAATCCTTATATTCCGTTAACAAAACCGTCGTCACATAATTATAAAATCCTTTATGATGATCCTAAAATCATAAGTCCAAGTAAACAAATAGGCGTATGTCACTTAGCTGATTATATTTGTTCTCATGAAGCTCCAGCAGGATTTAAAGTTTTAAAAAAAAACAACTATTTTCTTATTAAATAAATAAATTAATTTTTTTTTATTGTTTGTGAAAGAGTTTTTTTAAATCTTCTGCAGTCGCCTTACATACACCTTTTTCTGTAATTAATGCTGTTACATATTTTGCGGGAGTTATATCAAATGCTAAATTCATTGACTTGCTTTTTTTTGGATAAATTAAAACTTTTTTAATATTACCACTTTCATCTAAGCCCTCAACATGAGATAGCTCTTCTGAGTTTCTCTCTTCTATAGGAATATCTTTAAAATTTTTTATATTCCAATCAATTGTAGAACTTGGTAATGCTACATAAAATGGAACATTATTATCATTAGCGGCTAATGCTTTTAGATAAGTTCCAATTTTATTACAAACGTCGCCTGTAGATAAAGTTCTATCTGTTCCAACTATACACATATCAACCTTTCTTCTTTGCATTAATATTCCGCCTGTATTATCTGCTATTATTGTGTTTGGTATTTTTTCTTCATTTAATTCATATGAGGTTAAATTTGCTCCTTGATTTCTTGGTCTTGTCTCATCAACCCAAATATGAACTGGAATACCTTTTTTATGTGCATGATAAATTGGTGATGTTGCTGTGCCCCAATTAATTGTTGCAAGCCATCCAGCATTACAATGTGTTAAAATATTAACAGTATCTTTTTTTTTATTATAAATTTCTTCAATTATTTTTAATCCATTTAAACCAATATTTTCACAGAATTTTTCATCTTCATCACAAATATTTTGAGCTTCTTTTAAAGCTATTTTTAAAAGTTCATCACTATTGATACCTGATAATTTTTTCATCATTCGTTCTACTGCCCATTTCAAATTAATTGCAGTAGGCCTTGATTGAATTAATTCTTCTGAACTTTTTTTAATAAAATTAAAATCATTATTCTCTTTAACAGCCAAAGCTATTCCATATGCAGCAGTACCACCAATTAACGGTGCTCCTCTTACCTCCATTATTTTAATAGCATTAATAGCATCACTAACAGTTTTAAGATCTTTAATTATAAATTGATGTGGAAGTTTCGTTTGATCAATAATTTTTACAGATTGATTTTTTTCATCAAACCAAATTGTGCGATATTCATTTCCTTTAATTTTCATTTCATTAATACTCTACCAGCAACTGTTTTTAATTTATCTTTTGTTTTTTGAGATCTTTTTTCTGGAGAAGTTATAATTGCAACATCTAAACAATTATTGGTAGGATCTTTTGGATCAATATGTTTTTCAAAATTATCTATTAAATTTTTAATCATATTTTTAGCTTTAGCTGCATTTCCTAGAAGAACTTTTATCACTTGCTGAACATCAACATTTTCATGATCTGGATGCCAACAGTCATAATCTGTCACCATAGAAATTGAAGCGTATCTAATTTCAGCCTCTCTTGCTAATTTGGCTTCTGGCATATTTGTCATGCCGATAACATCAGCCTCCCAAGATCTATATAAATTTGACTCTGCTAACGTTGAAAATTGAGGTCCTTCCATTACTACATAGGTTCCTCCTCTTTGATAATCAATGTTTACTTTTTTAATGGACTCCTCACAAGCATTCATAAGACCATTTGAGGTTGGATGCGCCATAGACACATGTGCTACTATATCTTCATCAAAAAAAGTTTTATTTCTAGCAAAAGTTCTGTCGATAAATTGGTCAATAATGATAAACTTTCCTGGTGGTAATTCGTCTTTTAACGATCCAACAGCAGAAACGGAAACTATATCAGTAACTCCTAATTGTTTTAATGCGTCGATGTTTGCTCTGAAATTAATCTTTGTTGGAGAGATAAAATGACCACGCCCATGTCTGGGTAAAAAATATACTTCTTTGTTATTAAACTTAGTTTTTAAAATTTCATCAGAAGGATGCCCCCATGGAGTATTAAGCTTAATTAATTCTCGATCTTTAAATTCTTCAACATCATAAAGACCGCTTCCTCCAATTATTGCCAATTTATTATTTGCCATATCAAAAAAATTCTTTAAGATTTATATATTATTATCAAAAAAAATGAATTTAAAAGACCATATAAGATCTATTCAAGATTATCCTAAAAAAGGAATATTATTTAGAGATATCACTACTTTAATAAAAAATAATGCTGCTTTTACACATACAATAGATTTAATGGTTCAAAGCTCAAAAAATTTTAAAGTTGATAAAATAGCAGCAATGGAATCTAGAGGATTTGTTTTTGCGTCAGCTCTATCATATATTTTAAAAAAACCTTTTATCTTGCTTAGAAAAAAAAACAAATTACCTGCAGAAACTCATTCAATAGATTTTGAACTTGAATATGGAACTGCAACAATGGAAGTACACAAAGATTCAATTGATGAAAATGATAATATATTACTAATAGATGACTTAATAGCTACAGGAGGTACAGCTGAAGCTGCAGCAAAATTAGTTGAAGTTTCTAAAGGAAAAGTTTCTGGATTTATTTTTGTAATTAATTTGTTTGATTTAGGAGGCTCTGATAATTTAATTAAAAAAGGTTACAAAGTAAAAAACTTAATTGAATTTCCTGGCCATTAATCATCAAGATTTGGTCTATACCAAGATGATTTTCCAATAAGTGCATTAAAAAAACCAGACGCTCTATTAAAAGATATATCTTTTTTAAATTTATTATTTAATAAAAAATAAAATATGTACTTAAACATTGATCCAATAAAATTTGGAAAACCTTCAATAAAAGCTGTTAAAAATCCAAAATGCTTTTTTTTGAAATAAAATTTTGACCAAATCCAGTGCCAATTTCTCGAAAGTTCAATTTCCGTATCGTATTTTTGATCAACCGTCTTAGCGCCTAAATGATTTATTTTAGCTTTAGGCGCTACAAAAATTTTTTCACCTTTTTCAGTCAATCTTTTACATAAGTCATTATTTTCCAAATACATAAAAAAATTTTCATCAAAAAAACTATTTTGCTTTTTTAAAGAGTTGTCAAATATAATTGAATTAATTTTTCTTTTGTTAAAAAGCATTGCATAACCATCAACAACTTTAACATTAAATGGTAAATCTTTGTTTTCATTTTTTTTTTGTCTCTCATCAAGTTCATAATTTGGGTAATTATTATTTGAGGACATTGGAGACAAAATTGCAAAATCAGAAATGTTTTCTGAAGCTAAAATTAATTCTTTTATAGTATTAGGGGCTAAAATAACGTCTGGATTTATAACTAAAACATAATCAGTTTTACTTTCTTTTATTCCTAAATTATTACCACTTCCCATTCCTATATTTTGTCTAGAAAGAAGACATTTAATATTTTTATATTTATTTTCTAAATATTTAGTAAAAGTTGAATTATTTGAATTCTCTATAATTATAATTGGTAAATCTTCATTTATAGAATCAATGCATTGATCTATTACACTTTCACTTCTTAATGTTACTATTACTATTGACAAATTTTGCCTAGATATTGACATACTATAATGAATATTAGCTAATTAAATTAATAATATACTAATAGTTTTTACTAATGTATTAAATAAAAATATGCAAAGAATTATTGTTACCGGGGGTTTAGGCTTTATTGGAAGTAATCTTATAAGTTTATTACTTAAAAAAAAATTTTATGTAATAAATTTAGACAAAATTAGCTATTCCTCAAACTTTTATAATACGAGAGAATTCAAAAAAAGTAGAAATTATAAGTTCATTAAAAGTGATATTAATAATAAAAATCTTAAAAATATTTTTTTTAAGTACAAGCCAGTATGTATTTTTAATTTAGCTGCAGAAACTCATGTAGATCGATCTATTGATAAACCAAAAAATTTTATAGATTCTAATATATTAGGTACTTTCAATCTTCTTGAAAATTATAAAAAATTTTCAACAAAATTTAAAAAAACACGACTTATACATATTTCTACTGATGAGGTTTATGGAGATATATTATCTGGTAGAACAAATGAAAAATATCCTTATAGACCCAGTTCACCTTATGCAGCAAGCAAAGCTTCTTCAGATCACCTAGTATATTCATATGTAAGAACATATAAAATTCCAGCTATAATTACTAATTGTTCAAACAATTATGGACCAAAACAACATCCAGAAAAACTAATTCCTAAATTGATATATAATATTTTAAATAACAAAAGTTTACCTATTTATGGAAAAGGTCTTAATTCTAGAGAGTGGATATATGTAAAAGATCATTGTGAAGCTCTATTCAAAGTTTTTAAAAAAGGAAAATTAGGAGAATTTTATAATATTGGTTCAAATAAAAACTTTAATAACTTAGAAATATCTAAAACTTTGATTAAAGTAAGTCAAAATTATCTAAAAATGGGATCCAATGTAAAAATTAAATTTGTAAAAGATAGACCAGGTCACGATATAAGATATGCATTAGATAGTAATAAAATTAAAAGAAAATTAAAATGGTCTGCTAAAACAAAATTTACAGATGGAATAAAAAAAACTTTTTTTTGGTATTTTCACAATAAAGACTATTATAACTCATTATCAAAAAAAGATATTACCAATAGACTCGGAATCAAAAAATGATTAAAAAAGGAATAATATTAGCAGGAGGTATGGGAACAAGAATGAGTCCTTTAACAAAAGCTGTAAATAAACAGTTGCTACCTGTGTATGATAAGCCACTTATTTTTTACCCTTTATCAATACTAATGTTAGCTAAGATAAAAGATATTCTAATAATTGTAAATAAAGGGCAATTAAATCAATTTAAAAAAATACTACCTGATGGAAAAAATCTTGGAATAAAAATAACGTATGCAGAACAAAACAAACCAAAAGGTTTACCAGATGCTTTTATAATTGGTGAAAAGTTTATTGGAAAAGAAAATGTTGCTTTAATTCTTGGAGATAATTTTTTTTATGGACAAAGTCTAGTAGATCAATTGAATAAAAGTGCAAGACTTACAAAAGGTGCTAGTGTTTTTGTCCATAGTGTTGCAAAGCCAGAATTATATGGTGTAGCGAAACTAAATAAACAAAAAAAAATAATCCAGATTAAAGAAAAGCCTAAAAAATATATTTCAGATTATGCAATTACTGGACTTTATTTTTTTGATAACAAAGTTATAAATTTTTCAAAGAAACTTAAGCCTTCTAAAAGAGGAGAAATTGAAATTGTCGATTTATTAAATAAATACAAAAGAAATAACATGTTACAAGCAAATTTTATTGGTCGAGGTGGTGCATGGCTAGATACAGGATCAATCGAGGATTTTTACAAAACAACAAATTTCGTTTCGTCGATAGAAAATAGACAAGGTTTTAAAATAGCTTGTTTGGAGGAAATAGCTTATAATTATAAGTGGATTAATAAATCTCACTTAAAAAATTCAATTAAATTCTATGGTAATTGTAATTATTCTAAATATTTAGATAAATTAATTAAAAATAAATGAAAAAAATAAAAACAATTTTTGATGGATTATTTATAATAAAAGGTAAAAAATTTTCTGACAAAAGAGGATATTTTCGTGAACTCCTAGTTGAAAAAATAATTAAAAAAAAATTAATATTTCATGTCGTTTCTAAAACAAACAAAAATTTTCTCAGAGGTCTTCACTTACAAAGAAATAAAGGTCAAGGAAAATATATCTCAGTCGTTAAAGGAAAAATTTTTGATGTTGCAGTTGATTGTAGAAAAAAATCAAAAACATATGGAAAATATTACAAAATTATTTTAAGTAGCAAAAACTGCTCATCAGTTTATATCCCCCCAGGTTTTGCACATGGCTTTTTAGGTCTAGATAATGAAAATATAGTTGTTTATCATTGTACTCAATATCGAGACAAAAAAAGTGAAACTGGTATTAAATGGAATGACAAAACAATTGACATTAATTGGCCAATTAATAAACCTAAAATATCAAATAAAGATAGTAAAAATATGTCATTTGAAAGTTTCACAAAGCTTTAAATTATTATGATAAATCTGGATATGTTTTGTATTTGCCTAAATAATAATCTATTAGAAAGAGTTAAAAAGTTAAAATATATACCAGTAGGTGTTGGTCAGGATAATTTTTCATCAGAATGGCTTTTAGATAATACAGGTCAAAATATATCTTACAAAAATAAATTTTATGGAGAATATACTTTTCATTATTGGTTTTGGAAAAATATGTTAAATAAGATACCAGACAATAGATGGATAGGTTTTTGTGCCTATAGAAGATTTTGGTCTAATAAAATTAATAATAAAAACCCTAAAAATATTTACAATACAGCATTAAGTAACATTCCTAATGAATGGAATGACTATGAAGCTATAATAGGCGACCATATACATCTGGATTACATTAATTGGACCAAAGTGATTAAGTATGGAAAAATTGCTTTTATACGAAACCCTTCTGTTATATTTAGAAATAAAAGAAATATTAGATTTCAATTTGATATGTTTCACGGAAATGGAGTATTAGATAAAGCAATAAATCTTTTAGATGAAGAGGATAAAAATGATTTTAAAAATTTTATCATTAACAACACCTCTTATAACCAAGGAAACATGTTTATATGTAAGTCAAAAAAAATTATTAATAAATATTATGAAACCATATTTAAATGGCTAAATGATTGTGAAAAAATATTTGGTTTTAATTTAGAGGGTTATGGTAAAACTAGAGTTTATGCTTTTTTAGCTGAACGTTTTTTACCTTTTTGGTTTAATAAATATGTAAAAGTTCTTGAATGGCCAATAATTTTTAATGATTTATCATCAAAGGAAAATAGGTAATGAAGAATAAAATTATTGATTTTTTAGACTTAGGAGATCAACCGTTGGCTAACTCTTATATTGAAAGTAAGAATTTACGCAAAAAAGAAAGAAAATACAGATTAACTGTATGTTTTAATAAAAATAACAAATTGGTATCAATTAAAAAAACTTTTTCAAGCAAGGATATGTTTAATAATAAATACCCTTATAGATCCTCAACTTCTCAAACGATGAGACTTCATTTAGAAAAATTAGCTTTGAAAATTAAAAAAAAAAAACCTAAGAAAATTTTAGAAATTGGTAGTAATGACGGATGTTTTATCAAAAACTTTAACAAAAATAATACTATTGGGATAGAACCTTGCTCTAATGTTGAAAAAATCACAAAAAAACAAAAATATAATACTTATCCAGAATATTGGTCAACAAGACTTGCAAGAAAAATTTTAAAAAAAAATAAAAAGGTAAATGTAATATTTTCTTCAAACACAATTAGTCATATCAAAAATTTAGATGAAGTTTTTAAAGCGATAAATATAATTCTTGAAGATAAAGGAATCTTTATTATTGAAGATCCTTCTTTATTAGAATGTTTAAAAAAAAATACATATGACCAATTTTATAACGAACACATATACGTGTTTTCATATTTATCTCTTAATAATGCTTTAAAAAAGCATGATCTTGAAATATTTAAAATTGAAGAATTAAATATTCATGGTGGCTCTAATAGATATTATATTAAAAAAATAAAAAATAATTTAAAATTACATAAATCAGTAAAACATCATAAGCTTAAAGAAGAAAGATTTGGTCTTAATAATTTAATAACCTATAAAAAATTTTCAAAAAGAATAAAAAATTCAAGACAAAAACTAATATCAATCTTTAAAAAGTGTAAAAAAAATAATAAAAAAGTTATCGGATATGGAGCAACTGCAAAATCAGTTACAATTCTTAACTACTGTAATATCGATAACTCAATGTTAAAATACTTTGTCGATACAACCCCAGATAAACAAAATAAATATACACCAGGAACCAAAATACTTATCAAAAAATATTCGGACTTAATTAGAAATAAAATTGATTATGTTTTTTTAGGTGCCTGGAACTTTAAAAAAGAAATCTTTAGGAAGGAAAAAAAATACATCCAAAAAGGTGGAAAATTTATTATTCATACACCCTATCCCAAAATTATATAAAAAATATGAAATTGATTAAAAAAAGAATAGTTTTTAGTGGTGGTAATGGAAGATTTGGAAAAAATTTTAAACAAAATAAAAATAAATATAAAATTTTTTTTCCTACAAAATCTGAATTAGATATTACTAAAATTAATACAATAAAATCTTATTTAAAAAAAATTAAACCAAAATATTTTATACACTGTGCTGCTTTATCTAGACCAATGAAAATCCATTATAAAGAAATTAAAAAAAGTATTGATATAAATATAATTGGTACATGCAATGTCGTTAAAATATGTCAGGAGTATAATATTAAATTAATTTTTTTTTCAACAAACTATGTTTATCCTGGTTTTAAAGGAAATTATTCTGAAGAAAACTCTCTTCTCCCTTTCAACAATTATGGTTGGTCTAAGCTAGGTGCTGAGTCGGCTGTAAGAATGTATCCTAATTCTTTAATCTTAAGAATCTGCATGACAGAAAAACCTTTTGTCCATAAACAAGCTTTCACAGACTTAAAAACAAATTTTATGTTTCATGATGAACTTTCAATAGATTTACTTAAACTTATCAATAAAAAAGGAATTTTAAATATTGGTGGAAAAATTCAAACTGTTTATAATTTTGCAAAAAAAAATAATAAAAATATTAAGAAAATATCTGCTAAAAAGTTATATGGTAAAAAATATCCATTGAATCAATCAATGAATATACGTAAATATATAAGAATAAAGAGATAATCGAACAAATAATTTAAATGTTACCAATAGAATTTAAACCACAAAATGAATATGAGCTAATTAGATTAGGTCAAGATAACGATGGTGGATATCTAGTAGATAAAAAATCAATAGAAGACTCTAAAAGTCTCATCACTTTGGGGCTAGGTTTTGACTGGACTTTTGAAAAAAACTACCATGAATTACAAAGTAGTCCAGTATATTGTTATGACCATTCAATTAACTATTCTGCAATTAAAAAAAGGTGTAGAAAATTATTATCAAGCTATTTTTTCAGACTTTTTAAGCCAAAATATTTTTTACAAAAAAATTTTTTTAAGTTCGCGATGAGAGATGTTTTTTTATATAAAAGTTATAAAGATTTTTTTAAAAAAAAAAATATTATTCATAAACAAGAACGGATTGGAACAGGCAATCAATGTATAACTTTAAATAAAATTTTAAATGAAAGAAAGTTAGATCTGCCTGCATTTATTAAGATTGATATAGAAGGTTCCGAATATAGAATTTTTGATGAAATTTTACTAAATCAAAAAAGTTTTACTGGTATAGGAATTGAATTACATGATGTTGATATTCATTTAGAAAAAATTAAAAATTTTATCAAGAATTTAGATATGAAATTAGTGCATATTCATGCTCAAAATCCTGCTCATATAGCTGAAAATAATATACCAACACAAATTGAACTCACTTTTGCAAAAAATCCAAAAATAATTAGCTCTGAAGTTAAACTTCCCCATAAATTAGATCAACCTGCAAATCCATATCTAAAAGAAATAGAACTAACTTTTGAGAAAAAATTATAAATTAATAAAATAAGTAATTAATGAAATACTTAAAGTATAAAAATGACCTACTTATTTTTTTAATAGTACTATCATCAGTTTTTTTTGTTACAATTTTATGGTCAAAAATTAATGTACCATACTTCAACAAATATGAAGTAATTGGAATATACTCTAGCTTAAATTATTCTTCATATAATGACGTTTTAAGATATACTTTTTTTATATCTGTCCCGGTGTTAAGTTACATAGTTGCACTATATTTTTTTAAAAAAAAAGAATTTGTAAATCTAACAGATTTATTATCTTTAAAAAAAAATAAATATATTCCTCTTTATCCTACGTCAAAAATTACAGTATTTTATTTTTTTATTTTTTTTCTTTTAATAATTAATGAATTTTTTTCATTAGATATGCCTAATTTTAAAATGGATTATTGGCATGATGGAGATTATTTGACTGCTGCAAAAAATTATTCAATTACCCAAAAAATATGGGGGTCTACTTACGCTGTTCATGGAGCTTCAATGGCAATTTATCCCAGCTTAATGTGGAAATTATTTAATATAGAATCTATTGGTGCGTACAGACTTTTTCCTTGGTTCTTAATTATAATTCTTAAATTACTTTGTGTATATTTTGCATACCTATTATCAAGAATTGTTTTAATAAAAAAAATTTATAAGGATATTTTCTTCATAATATTTGGATTTTTAATCTTAAGTATGAGTAACTTTGGATCATTAGCTGATGGTTACAATTTAATATCTTTTAGAGACTTATATTTAATCTTATTTTTAATTTTTTTATTTAATATTATTATTTTAGATAAAATTAATTTTTTTAATATTTCTTCGATAACAATAATTCCATCAATCACAATGTTGCTACACACAGATATTGGAATTTATTTAAATTTTACACTATTTATTTTAGTTTTATATTTCATTTTTTTAAAACAAAAAAAAATTATATTTAATATTTTTTTTATATTTTCATGCTTTTGGTTGATAACAATTTTTTTATTAGGTTATGAAGAATTTTCATTATTTATCAGAAATATACCAATTATGGCTTCATCAATAGATTATCTTCACGGATGGGTTTATCCAGAACCCTTTTTTGATATTGGTAACTCTAAACATGCCTCAAGAGCTACAAAAGGATTATTTTTTCAATTATTAGCTGGTTTGATTATATCTTATAAAGTTTTTATTAAAGATGATCATTTTGATAATAGAAAAAAAATTTTTTTTTTATTTGTTTTTATATTAAGTTTTATTTTTTATAGAACAGCACTAGGCAGGTCAGATGCTTTTCATATCAGGATGTCCGGTGATCTACCCTTGCTTATAATTTCTTTTTTTATTTTAGAATATTTTTTAAGATATATTGAAAAAATTAAATTATTTTCTAATGAAAAATTACTCAAATATTTTATTATTTCTATATTTACAATTTCATTTTTTTACTTGTCATATGACAAATTTAACTTCAATAATGTAAAGAATATTAAGTATCGATATACAAATTTTATTAATTTAAGTAATGAGTCTTTTATGGATAAAGATGTTATTGAGTTAGTGAATTATTTTAAAGATATATCGTTAGGCGATAATTGTATTCAAAATTTTACTAACAATCATGCTATACCTTATTTTTTAAATAAAAAATCTTGTACTCCATATTATGCCTCTATTTTGGCAAGTCCAAATATTCTTCAACATGACTATGTATTAAGAATAAAAAAGTCTAAGCCTGCTTATATTTTATATGCATCAGAAAAATTTACTTTTGATAATATTAAAGTTTATGACAGACTTAAAATAGTAAATAATTACATTAACCAAGATTATATTTACCATAAAAATATAAATGGTTATACAATTTACAAGTCAATAGAACTAAACTAGGAATATAAAATATATGGAAAATAATCTCAAAACTTACAAAAAATTAAAAATTCTAGTTACAGGATCTACAGGATTCAAGGGTTCTTGGCTTTGTTTTTGGCTTAACTTGCTGGGTGCTAGAATTATTGGCGTTGCGCTTAAACCTGAACACGGATCTGTTATATTTAATAGATTAAAAATAAAAAATAAAATTAAACAATACTATGTAGATATTTCTAATTTTAATAAATTAAATAAAATAATTGCTAAAGAAAAGCCAAATTTAATTTTTCATTTAGCGGCTCAATCAATTGTTTCACAAAGTTATAAAAAACCATTGGAAACAATATCTACTAATGTTGTGGGAAGTGCAAATTTATTGGAATCTGTTAAAAAAAACAATATTAAAAATCTCGTATATATCTCTTCTGATAAATGCTATCAAAATGATAACAGAAATAGTTCTTATAAAGAAAGTGACCCTCTTGGAGGAGATGATATTTATTCATCATCAAAAGCTTCAGCTGAATTAATTTTTTCTTCTTTTTATAAAAGTTTTTTTTCAATTAAAAAAAATATTAAATATGCTTCAGCCAGAGCTGGAAATGTAATTGGTGGTGGTGATTTAAAAAAAGATAGAATTATTCCTGACATTTATAAATCTATAATACAAAATAAATCACTTATAATGAGAAATCCAAGGGCTATAAGGCCCTGGCAACACGTTTTAGAACCATTATATGGATATTTAACGCTAGGAAGTTTTTTAATAAATAATAGAATTTCTAATAGAACCAAACCTCATTGGAACTTTGGCCCGAACAAAAATAACTTTAAAACTGTTTTCGAAGTAACTAAGAATATTTTATATGTATGGAAAATTAAAAAAAAGATTAAAATAAAAAAGAATAAAAATTTTAAAGAAACTAAAATTTTAAAACTTAATAATAATAAATCTTTGAATGAACTTAATTGGAAACCAACGTTAAACTTTAATGAAACAATTCAACTAACTGTAGACTGGTATAAAGCTCTTAAATCTAATAAAGATTTAGAAAAAATAACAATAAAGCAAATTAAATTTTTTGTTAAAAAAATATAGAATTATAGAATGTATGAAATAATAAAATGAAGATAAATAGTAATAGTTTTAAAATATGAAAGTAGTTATTTTAGCTGGAGGACTTGGTACTAGAATTTCAGAATATACAAAAACTATACCTAAGCCAATGATACAAATTAAAGGTAAACCTTTAATTTATTATATAATGAAACATTACGCTAAATATGGTTATAAAGAATTTTACATAGCACTTGGCTATAAAGGTCAAATTATTAAAAATTATTTTAAAAAAAATTTTTATGATTGGAAAATAAATTTAGTAGATACAGGATTATATACAAAGACAGGCGGTAGATTAAAACGTTTAACAAAAATGCTAGGTGAAGAAACATTCATGTTAACTTATGGCGATGGTCTTTCAAATGTAAATTTGAAAAAGTTATTAAAGTTTCACAAGTCTAATAAGAAAATGGTTTCTATGACAGCAGTACGACCTCCTGCTAGATTTGGTGCAATCAAATTCAAAGGTAATAAAGTTTCTTATTTCAAAGAAAAATCAAAACTTGATGAGGGTTGGATTAATGGAGGCTTTTTTGTAATGGAGCCTGCTTTCTTAAAATCAATTAATAATGATAAAACTACTTTAGAAAGGGAGCCATTAGAAATTGCTAGTAAAAAAGGTCAGCTATTAGCTTACAAACATTATGATTTCTGGCAATGCATGGATACTAAAAGAGATAAAATTAATCTTGAAGAAATAATAAAAAATAAAAAAATTAAGTTCTAAATTAATGACCTTAGTAAATTATAAATGCAGAATTTGTAAAAAAAAGCTAAAAAAAAATTTTTGTGATTTAGGATCTACACCACTTGCAAATTCTTTTTTAAAAAATAGAAAATTAATTAAAAAAGAAAAAAGCTATCCTCTTAAAGTTTATTTTTGTAAAAATTGTAATTTGCCACAATTACCAGAACATGTTTTGGCAAAAAATATTTTTTCTAAGTATGATTATTTTTCATCATACAGTAAATCTTGGATAGAACATTCAAAAAACTATGTGAATGAAATTATTAAGGATCTTAATTTAACTAATAAAGATAATATTTGCGAAATCGCTAGTAATGATGGCTACTTATTAAAATTTTTTAAACAGAAAGGATTTAATGTTTTAGGAATTGAGCCTGCAAAAAATATCGCTGATCTTGCAATTAAAAAAAAGATTAGAACAGTAAAAAATTTTTTTAATTATGAGAATGCTAAAATGATTAAAAAAAAATACTATTCACAAGATCTTATTATTTGTAACAATGTGTATGCTCATGTGCCTAATATTCTAAGTTTTACTAAAGGTTTGAAAGTATTAATTTCTAAAAATGGAGTCATAACAATTGAATTTCCCCATCTTTTAAATTTAATCCAAAAAAACCAATTTGATACAATTTATCATGAACATTTTTCATATCTTAGTTTACATTCATTAAAGAAAATTTTAAAAAAATTTGATTTATGTATATTTAAAGTTAAAAAAATTAATACTCATGGTGGGTCATTGCGAATTTACATAAAAAACGATAAATGTAAAAAATTTAAAATCGAAAATAATTATAAAAAAATATTTGAACAGGAAAAAAAATCAAAAATATTTGACCAAACAATTATTAATAATTTTTCAATTAACATAGAAAAAATAAGAAGGGATTTTATTAACTTACTATTAGATTTAAAATTAAAAGGCAAAAGAGTGGCTGCTTATGGTGCGGCTGCTAAGGGTAATACTTTTTTAAACTATTGTAATATTGGAGAAAATTTAATTGATTTTGTGGTTGATAAAAATCCTTATAAAATTGGAAAATTTTTACCTGGCTCACATTTACCTATATATTCAATTAAAAAACTAAATCAATTCAAGCCAGATTATATAATTATACTTCCCTGGAATATTAAAAATGAAGTTATGAAACAAATTAGAAATAAATTGAGAACTAAATTTATCACAGCTATACCTAAACTTAAAATTTATAATTAAATGAAAGTAATTAGAAAAATTTTTGCTGATGTGTTTCTTGTTAAGAATGAATTTCAAAAGGATAAAAGAGGTCAGTTTATAAAATTTCAAAATGAATTCAAAATAAAAAATAAAAAAATAAAATTTAATCAATTTTGTTATTCTTCAAATAAAAATAAGTATACTCTAAGAGGTATCCACTTCCAAAAATACCCTTTTCAAGAAAAAAAACTTATTACCTGTGTTGAAGGTAAAATTTTAGATATTATCGTTGATTTGGATAAAAAATCTAAAACCTACCTTAATTATAAATTAATTAATCTCAGTGAAAGAAATATGTTCTCACTATATGTGGGAAGAAATTATGCACATGGTTTTTTAACTCTTTCAAAAAATACATCTATTTTATATTTGATTAATGGAACTTATATAAAAACAAAACAAACAGGATTATTATGGAATGATCCTGCACTAAAAATAAAATTACCAGAAAAACCAAAAATAATATCGTTTCGTGATAAAAATTTTGATAAAATCAAAACATGAAAAAAGTTTTGATTACAGGTAGCACTGGCTTTATTGGTAAATCATTAATAAAATTTTTTTTATCAAAAAAATATCAAGTTTATGCATTAACGCGAAATAAAATAAATGATTCTCATATAAAATATATTAAAACTAATTTATTTAATCATTTACAAACTGAAAAAATTATTAAAAAAATTAAACCTAACTATTTAATTCACTTAGCATGGGAAGCTAATCCAAAAAAATTTGTTAATTCAAAAAACAATTTTAAGTGGGTACATACTAGTTTAAACTTGTATTATAATTTTTGTAAATATGGAGGAAAAAGAGCTTTACTAGTTGGTTCTTGTGCTGAATATGATTTTAATCAAAAAATTTTGAAAGAAAATTTAATATATAAAAAAAAACATACACGCTATTCCCTTAGTAAAGAAACATTTCTAAATCAGGCTCTTAAGATATCTAAAAGATTTAATACTCAAATGGTCTGGGCCAGATTATTTTGGATTTATGGTCAAAATCAAAAAAAAGGAAGGTTAATACCTGACTTAATTCATTCAGCAAAATTTAAAAAAAAGATGACTATTATGAATCCTGGTTTTATTATTAATGTAATGAATGTTTATGATGTCTCTACAGCTCTTTTTAAAGTTTTTGAAAGTAAAATTATCGGCATTGTAAATATTGCGGATAAAAAAAACCTCAAAGTTATTGATATAGTTAACAAATGTAGAAATATTTTCAAAAATTACAATTTGAATTATACGCTTAACAAAATACAATATTTTAAGCCATATTCTGTAGAAATTAAAAAATTAAATTTAATCAAATTTAATAAACATTATTCTTTAGAAAAAGGTTTAAAAGAATTTTTATGAAAAAATTAGTAGTTATATGCCCCGTTTTTAATGAACAAGAGACAATACCATTATTTATTGATGAAATAAAAAAAATTGAAAATCAAATATCAAATAAATATACATTAGATTTGGTTTTTTCTAATAACGGTTCCACAGATAATACTTTAAAAATTCTGCAAGATAATGCTAACAAATATAATAATATATACTATTTAACATTAAGTAAAAATTTTGGATATCAAAAATCATTAGATTTTTCTTTAAAAAATACTAAAGGTGATCTTTATATAATTATTGATGCTGATGGTGAAGATCCACCTAGTATGATACTTGATTTTTTAAAAAAATATGAAGAAGGCAATGATATTATTTATGGATTAAGAGAAAATCGCCCAGAAAATTTTTTAATTAAAAAATTAAGAAATGTCTTTTATAGAGTTTTAAGATTTACATCTGATGATGAAATAATTTTAAAAATGGCAGAATTCAGTTTATTTACTAATGAAGTAAAGCAACATTTAATTGAAGAAAATAGTTCTTTTCCTTTTTTAAGATCCGCAATTTCTAGAGTGGGCTTTGATACTGTAGCAATTCCTTATACAAGACAAAAAAGATTAGCTGGAAAATCTAATTATAATTTATTTTCTATGATAAAATTTGCAGTAGCTGGTATTTTGGCCTCAACTACAATGCCTCTAAGATTTCCAATTTATCTTTTTCCTGTCTGGTTATTTTTTTCATTATTTCTTTTAGTAAATCACAGTTCAAATTCCTTATACTGGAACTACCTAATATATATTTCTATTTTATATATCATTATCACTATTAGTTTTATCTCTATATACGTAGCTCGTATTTATCAGAATGGTCTAATGCGGGCTAACGCTTATTTGATTAAAAGGAAATCTAAATGCCAAAAGAATGATAGTAATTAATTATTATTTATTACATAAAAAATAATGCTTTATTTATTATAAAATTATAGTATCTATTCTTTTATTTACTTTAGTTAGTTATCAAGTAGTCTATACTAATTCTATAAGGCGGGGTAGCTCAGTTGGTTAGAGCGCAGGACTCATAAGCCTGAGGTCAGTGGTTCGATCCCACTTCCCGCTACCATAATAATTTGATCAATAAAATTTAATATTTTAAATTTGTTTATTTATTTTATAAAGAAGCGATTAAACCAGTTATAACTATAACTGTGCCAACAACACCAAAAAAAACTAAATTTTCTTTCTTTTGTGATTTTTCTTTTTCTCTAACTTTTGAAAGTAAATGATTTATATTAACTCTAGCTGGTCTTTCTTTTCTTATAGGGTTACTTTCGCCAAGGTTTGCTTTTGTATCGTTTAAAATCTTTATGTTTAATGATTGTTCTGAACTCATATAAATTTAATTTAATCACCAATTTTAATTTTTGACAACGAATCAGTTGTCCGTTTTGGGTTGATTTTTCTATAATTGGTGTTCATTTTGGGCTAAAAACACTAAAATATTCATAAATGAACAAAATAATAATACCTGAAATATCTAAGCAAATTTATAAAGAAGATGTTTTGAATGTGATAAGTGATGAATACTCATTAATCGGACCAATATGGACAAATCATCAATTAGAATGGATAAATGGCATTTATCAATCATTTAAAGACCACGATAAATTTCTAATTATTATTTATCTTATTAATAAAACTCTAAATTTTTATTCAAGAAATTTTACCAAAGTAAGCTATGAAAATTTTTATGAAAAAAATACAATTGAAATAGAAAGATTTAATATAAAAGAAATAGCATTAAATCTTAAATTACCCAAAGAGTCAGCTAGACGAAAAATTATTGAATTGGAAAAGGACGGTATAATCAAAAGAGGAAAAAAAAAAATAATAATTGATAGATCTATTTACAGCAACTTTAAACCAACTAAATCGATTATAAGAACTTCACGATTTTTATCATCAATATCAAAAATTTTGAGTCAAAATAAAATTTTAGCAAAATCATATGACACAGAAAATTTGGAACTAATAATAAAAAAAAACTTCTCGTATATATGGAAATTATATTACGAGCTTCAAATTCCTTTTTTAATATCCTTTAAAAAAATTTTTGGGGACGTGGAGACATTCCATATTTTTGGGACATGTGTTGTTAATGAACACTTATCTTCTAAAAAATTTAATAAAGTTAAATTAAAAAGATTAGAATTTATTAAGACTCTTTCATTAACAAAAAAGGGAATTAATGCAATGTCAATTTCTGATATATCAGGGATTCCTAGAGCAACAGTAGTTAGAAAATTAAATAAATTGATTAAGCTTAACAGATTAAAAATTAATGATAAAAAACAATATACATCTAATAAATCATTTATAAATGAGCTTGAGCCAAAACAATATGAAGTTTTAAAGGCATTATCAGGTTTTATTACAGAAGTTTTTAATCTACTAATACAAGAAGATAATAAATCAAATAATCAATTTGAAGTTCCTGTTTATTTAAAATCTTTTTAGACTATTTAAATTTTTTTTTTAAATAAATTAAAAAAATTATAGAAGTTAACATCATTATTAAAGCATAAGCTGCAGTTGGTATAATATATGTATTTATACTTTCACCAAAAATTTGCATACCAACAACAAGTGCTAACGTTCCATTTTGAAGACCACATTCTATTGAAATACATCTTTGTTGAGAAATTCCTGATGCAAAAAATTTTGCAACATAAAAACCTATTATCATCATTGTTAGGTTTAAAATTAAAGCAACTAAACCAGCTTTTTTCATATAAGTGATAATATTATTCCATTCCTCTATATAAATAGAAATAAAAACTAGAATAAATAATAAAACTGATATTTTCTGAATTAATGAAGTTTGTTTTTCAATAAAATTTTTAGCAAAACGTCTTAAAATCATTCCAAGTATCACAGGAAGTGTCACAACAAAAAACATTTTTAATGAAATACTAGACATAGATATTTCTTTTACGAAATTTAAGTTGAAAAAATCAATAGTATTAATCATTATGAATGGAACAGAAATAATACTCAATAAACTAACAATCGCAGTTAATGTTATTGAGAGCGCAACATCTCCATCAGCAAATTTAGTAATAACATTTGATGTAACGCCACCAGGTGCACAAGCAATTAGCATTAATCCTACTGCAATTTCAACAGGTAAGTTTAGTAATAATACAATGGATAATGCTACGATAGGCAATACTATTATCTGACAAATAAAACCAACTAAAAAATCTTTTGGGATTTTAATTACTCTTGTGAAGTCCTGTATAGATAAACTTGTACCTAGCCCCAACATTATAAGAGCTAAAGCTATAGGTGCTAATTTTGTTGCTATTTCCATATTTATTCAAATTTTATTAATATTTTATATTATATAAATGTTTACCTAAATAAAAAAATTTAATTTAAATATTTTTAAATTTAGTATCTTTAAGTGTTTTTAAAAGTATAATTGCTTTATATTTTTGTTTTTCAACCTCAATATAAATATTCTTTTTTTGTAACTCTTTATTAGATAAATCTGAACTTATATATCCAAAAGATAAGTTTTTATTATAATTAAACGAATAATTTCCTGATGTAGTTCTTCCAATTATTCTGTCTTCTAAATATATTGGCTCATCATGAAGAAGTAATGGTCTCCCAGGTTTACTATCTTCCAAAACAAACATTGCAAATCTACTATTAAGTTTTTCCTTTTTTATTTTCTCTAGTGATTGTTTCCCAATAAAATTAACTTTTTTTTTATAGCTAATTGTAAAATTTAAACCCGCTTGATATTGATTTTCTTCTGGAGAAATATCATGTCCCCAATGTAAAAAACCACTTTCCATCCTCATTATATCCATTGCATGCATACCACAATTAGAGAGGTTAAAATCTTTACCTTTTTTAATAATTAATTCATATATTTTTTCTGCTTCTTTTAGCTCTACATATAACTCATAACCCAATTCACCTACATAAGACAATCTTTGAGCCCAAATTTTTACACTATTAATTGTAATATATTTTCCTGTTCCAAATTTAAAATTATCATTTTCAAAATTGTCGTTACTAATACTTTTAATTAAACCCCTACTTTTTGGACCAAACAATCCAAATACACAAAGGTCATCAGTTATATCCTTTAATTCAATTTCATTAGATAGATGTTTTTTAATATGAAATTTATCTCTTTCTCTTGTTGCAGCAGAACTTATTATTCTGAAGTGATTTTTATCATGACAAACAACTGTTAAATCAGTCTCTATCCCACCGTCTGTGTTTAACATTTGTGTATAAGTGCACTTTCCTGGTTCATTTTTGATATTTGCAGTACAAATTTTTTGTAATTCTTGATGTGCATTATCTGCTTTAATTTCAAATTTAGAAAATGGTGTTAAATCAAATAAACCTACATTGTTAATAGTATTATTTGTTTCATATTCTGCTGATGGATACCAATTTTGATATTCATAACTATAATCATATTCTGCTTTTTCTCCATCTAAAGCAAACCACATAGGTCTTTCATATCCACCTGAAACACCAAAACATGCACCAAAACTTTTTAATTTTTCATGATGAGGTACTTTTTTTATATTTCTGGAGGTTGTATGTTGTTTGAAAGGCCAGTGCATTCCGTATAAATCACCTAATGTTTCAGTTATTCTTTTTTTAATAAATCCTAATTCAGAATGAAATTTTTGAAATCTTTTTATATCATAACCAAAAATATCCTCATTTATATGACCGTTAATTAGCCATTCAGCAGTAACCTTACCTACTCCTCCGCCACTGCCAATTCCAATACTATTTAAACCACAACAAACAAAGAAATTTTTAACTTCTGTAACTTCACCTAATAAAGTATTGGTATCAGGTGTAAAAGACTCTGGACCAGAAAAAAATTTTCTAATACCTGCAGTTTCCAAAACTGGAAATCTTTTTATAGCTGAATTTAAATAAGGTTCAAAATGTTCAAAATTTTCCTGAAATTCACCAAAAGAAAAATCTTCTGGAACCACATTTGTTTTATCCCATGCAGGAATAGAATTACCCTCGAAGATCCCAACTAATATTTTACCGGCATCTTCTTTTATATAGGTTCGGTTATCAAAATCTCTTATTACAGGTAAAGTTTTAGAAAGATTTTCTATTGATTCTGTAATGATATAAAAATGTTCTGCAGGATAGAGTGGAATATTAACCCCAGCTTTTTGTCCAATTTGTCTCGACCACATTCCCGAGGCCAAAACAATGTATTCGCATTCAATTTTTTGTCCATTAACTTTTACCCCTGAAATTTTTCCATTTTTAGTCAAAATTTCTTCAACAGGAGATTTTTCAAAAATTTTAGCACCTTCGTTTCTAGCTGCTTTTGCCAACATATGAGTAACTCCCGAAGGGTCTGCCGCACCATCACCAGGCATTAAAATTCCTCCTATCACTTCATCTGTATTTATAATTGGATATTTTTTTTTAATTTGTTCTTTATTTAAAATTTGAACATCAACATTAAAAAGCTGTGCAGTTGTTGCTTGTCTTAAAAGTTCCTGCCACCTACCTTTGTGTTGTGCAATTGAAAGAGCACCGTTTAATCTCAGTCCAGCCGAATGATCAACTTTCTTTTCAAGTTCTTTATAAAGATCTAAGGAATATTTTCTTATTTTAGTAATTGCTGCTGAAGGACCTAATTGACTGACAAGTCCTGCTGCATGCCAAGTTGTTCCTGATGTTAGTTGATCTCTTTCTAGAAGAATTGTGTCTTTCCATCCAAATTTAGCTAAATGGTATGCTACTGAACATCCAATCACTCCACCACCAATAACCACTACCTTAGTAGCGTTTGGGTAATTACTCATTAAAAAGTTTGGACACCTACTCCAGTTTTTGGATATGTGTATAAATTATAATTTGCTGCTAACTCTTCACCTACTTTAATATCTTTAATAGAAATCATGTACATAAATCTTGCATAAACATTTGGGTATAAATGTTCTCTTGACCCCTCTATATTTTTAACTTCACTCTTGTCATCAGGAGACGGTGCAGCATCACCAAAACTTAAAGTTGGTAAAACATTTGTAATCATTCTTTGGACATTTGGGCTATCTGAATGATTATAAAAACCTCCTAAAGGAGTTCTTAAATAATTATTTTCAAATCTTTCATCTAAAATATGAGTTAGTCCAATAAATGTATTAGCTTTAATATTTTTTGTAGCATAAAGACCCAATCCTTCGATTGGAGATTTCTTGATTGTTAATCCATCAGGTAAAGGTCTATACATAATTTTTTTCTTCCTAAAAATTTATCAAGAGAAATATGAATTAAAAAAAATAAAATACAAACACTTTTTAAGTGCAGTGCTTAAATTTTTATCAAAACATTGATAAAATTTAATAAAAATTACTAATTTTCGATTGCTTTTTCCGGAGAAACAAATTCATGACCAAAAACATCGGCAACTGCTTTATATGTCACATGACCTTTATGAACATTTAATCCTGCTAAAAAGTTTTTATCTTCCCCTAAAGCTTTTTGATAACCTTTGTTTGCAAGTTTTATTAAAAAAGGAAGTGTTGCTTTATTTAATGCAAATGTTGAGGTTCGAGGAACACCACCAGGCATATTCGCTACACAATAATGTACTACATCATCAACAATATATGTTGGGTCTCCATGTGTCGTTGGTTTGCTAGTTTCAACGCATCCACCTTGATCTATTGCAACGTCAACAATTACGGAACCTCTTTTCATTAATTTCAGCATATTTTTAGTTACTAATTTAGGTGCCTCTGCTCCAGGGATTAGTACACCCCCAACAACTAAATCTGCCTCTGAGACTAGTTTATTAAGATCTATTTTATCACTTTGTTCTGGAATAATTTTATCTCCAAACATCTGAGTCAATTGTTTTAATCTTGCTTCAGATTTATCAACTATATGAACTTTGGCTCCCATACCTGTAGCTATTATTGCTGCATTCTCTCCTACTACTCCACCTCCAAGAATTAATACATTTGCTGGCTCACCTCCTGGTGCTCCTC
>MDTB01116897.1_pt1 | contig 23838 bp, 25 predicted proteins | sample 811161 | NCBI WGS metagenome assembly MDTB01 (sample SAMN05326650, study PRJNA326480) | marine metagenome | isolation source: seawater | place: Mediterranean Sea | collected 2009
AGCAGATTTTGTAATTGCAAATTCAAAATTTACTAAAGAGTTAGGTTTAAAGCTAGGCGTAAAAGATATCACGGTTATTAATCCAGGATGTAACTATCCAATCACTGTAAGTGAAACAGCCAGAAAGTTTTCAAAAAATATTTATGGCAAAGCTTCACCAAAATTAATTACTATTTCGAGATTAGACAGACGTAAAAGCCATAAGAACATTTTAATGTCAATCAAAAATATTTTACCTAAATTTCCAAATTTAAAATATGTATCAATTGGTGATGGAGATGAAAAAAAAAATCTTGAGAAATTAAGAAAAGAATTAGGATTAGAAAAAAATGTAGAATTAATTTTTAGTTCTACGGAGCAAGAAAAAGTTGGTTTGCTTGAACAATCAGATGTATTCGTCATGCCCTCGGTTGTTTATAAAAAATCAGTTGAGGGATTTGGTATTACTTATATTGAGGCAGCTTCGTATGGTAAGCCATCTATCGGCGGTATTTATGGAGGAGAAAGTGATGCAATTAAAAGTGGGAAAACTGGCTATCTTTGTAATGGCAATGATTTAAATGCTATTTATGAAACTCTTTTAAAAATATTACTTAATGAACAATACAAAGTGTTGGGAGCAAATGCATTTGAATTTTCAAAAGATTTTGCTTGGGAGAAAATAATTAAAAAGTATATCAATCTAATTTAATCTTGACTTCATTTAAGACCATTTCAACACTAAGATCTTTTAAATCTTTAACACTCACTGCTTTAAAATTTTCGTTTCCGATACTTACTTTTTGTGCAGTAGTATGACTTCCAAATAAAACTATTCCATTTTTTTTTAAGTGAGAAGCTATATGCGCTGGACCTGTATCATTAGCAATTATTAGCTTAGCTTTGCTTATCAATGAAATTAATATTTTTATACTAATGGAACTGTTTTGATCTAATACTACTTTGCCGCCCAATTTATTTGCTTCATCAATTTCATTTGGACCTGGAGCTAAGAGTATTGGATATTTCTGTTTATAATCTTGTTTTAACCTAAATATTAAATCTTTGAAATATGGCCATTTTTTTTGTGGAAGTTTTTTTGAACAAAAAGGAAATAGTAAAATAAATTCATCATTAGCATATTGTTTTGTCAGTCTGGAAATATCAGTTAAAGCCCATTCTAAATCTAAGTGTTTAATAAACTTTGTCTCAATTCCACTTTTATTCAATTGAATTTCCATACGATCAAGCACTGGTTCTTTATCAAAGTCTTTCTTGGTTTGCCCAGCTTCTAAAGATGACTCAGATGAAGACCATTCAACTTTTGAAATAATAAATTTTTTATAAAATTTCGTTCTACTAGAATTTTGTAAGTCAAAAACTTTAGAAAAATTATATTTTTTTAGATTATTTTTTAATTTATTTAAGTAAAAAATATTCCATCTCGGCAATCTTTTGTCAATTATAACACCATCAATATAAGGGCTTTCGGACATAAAAACTGCATAAGGCTCTGAAGTAAGTAAAAATACTTTTCTGTTCTTATAAAAATTTTTTATATCTTTAAATGCACCATTGGCTTGAATTAAATCACCTAGTGAGCCATGTTTAATTATTAATATATTTGACATTATTAAATTCGAGTATATTTAATATTATTTATAGTCAAATATTAATATGAGCGATAAAATGGACAAAATATTGGCAGAAATATCAGCAGGAGAATTAATTGATAAAATTACAATTTTAGAAATCAAAAAAGATAAAATTTCAAATAAAGAAAAGCAAGAGAGTGTTAACAAAGAGCTTGAGTCTTTAAATATTACAATGAAAAAATATATTCCAGATCAAAATAAGATTATGAATTTTAAAAACGATTTAAAGAAAATTAATCTAAAACTATGGTATGTTGAGGATCAAAAAAGAATTTCAGAAAAAAATAAGCAATTTGACGAAAAATTTATTAATCTTGCAAGAAATGTTTATAAATTAAATGATCAGAGAGCAAAACTGAAATTAGATATCAATGAAACTCTTGGCTCTAATATTAAAGAGGTTAAATCTTACGAATAATTAATCATTTTTTAAACTCGGTATCCTTGCTCTTAATTTCTTTGGAAAATTTTGATCAATTTTTGCTGTAATTATTCCTTGATTTTTTTTTAATTCTTTTAGAATTTTTCCATCTGGAGAAATAATTAATGAATGACCAAAAGTTTTCCTACCATTATAGTGCGTCCCACCTTGTGCAGGAGCGAATACATAACTAAAGTTTTCTATTGCTCTTGCCTTTAATAATGTATGCCAGTGTTTTTTACCTGTTGTCTCTGTGAATGCAGATGGTATTGATAAAAAAATTGATCCTTTTTTTGATAATTTTCTATATAAATTTGGAAATCTTAAATCATAACAAATACTTAAACCAATTCTGCCCCATGGTAATTTAAATGATTTAATTTTTTTTCCCGCATAAAAATTTTTTGACTCTAAATATTTCTCTTTTTTACTTAAAATTACATCAAACATATGGATTTTGTCGTAGAAAGACTTTATTCTCCCATTCTTATCAATAAGAACTGATCTATTAACAAGTTTGTTTTTACCAATTTTTATTATTAATGATCCAATAAGAATCCATTTTTTATATTTTTTTGCAAGTTTTCTAACACCATTCAGATAGATATCTTTATCCATAAATGTGCAAACTTTTAATAATTCTTTTTTATTTAAAGAAAAGTGGGAAGAAACTTCTGGTGTAATAATAAGATCTGATTTTTGTTTAACCGCTTTTTTTATAAATTTAGTTGTTTGATCTAAATTATATTTAATATCATTATTTGATCTTAATTGGATACAAGAAACACGAAACATTACTTCATTATAGATGAAGCAAAATTCCATTTACAGTCAAAACTAGGAATATAAGCACCAGATAATTTAACATTTCCAAAGCTATTCCCTAAGACTTTACACCAATTATCAACTTGTTTTGGTTTTTTGTCCTGACTACCTACTTGAGCAGTAATAACACCGCCTTTTTTAAGAATTCTTTTTAATCCTTTCATGTTTTTTCTAGCCAAATCTATACAGTATTGATCATCATTTAAATCAACAAAAATTTTATCATACTTAGAATCTTCAATTTCTTTAATGCTTTTAAATGCATCGCCCCAGAAAGTTTTTATTTTGTTACTTTTTTTTACTTTAGAGCAGACTTTAGGTAAATGACGGTAACATACGTCTACTATTTCTGGATCTAGTTCGAACCAGTCGATGTAATTAGAGTTATTTTCTAAACAAGCTCTAGCTACTCCTCCGTCTCCCCCTCCAATAATTGCAACATTATTATTTTTTTTACTTAAATCATAACTAGATCTAAAAAAGTTTGAGCTGTAAATTTTTTCATCTTTTTCAGCTACTTGTATTTCATGGTCTATAAATAATGCATGACCGAACTCTTCTATATCCATAATCTCAACAAATTGACCTACTTTTGAAGTAAATTTTTCTAATACATCTTTTACAACATAAAATTTCTTTTGACCTGGTGTGCTATAAATATCATCATAGAGACCTACACTACTTCTGTCAAAAGCGTTAGTTACAACTCTTTTGTGATCTATTTCTTTTCTTAATATTTTTAACGCAACTTTCGGATTTACTTTTCCGCAAGTAAAAAAATCAAAGCTTATTACACCTCTCTCAGGAAATGTATGAAAACTAAAGTGACTTTCAGATAATAAAGCTACCAAAGTAAAACCTTGAGGTTCAAATCTATGAGATGCGACATTCAATATTTCTACTTTTGCAGCTTTTGCTATTTTATAAATGACTTTCTCGTAAAACTCTGGGGAATAGTCTTTTTTAACACCAAGGAAATCAATGGTAATATGCTCACCAACTTTTATCATTAAAAACTACTCCTTCTTATAATTTTTAAATTTTTCTAAGACTATTTTCATTTCTTTTTTTGAAAGTATCTTAGGTATTCCAATTCTTAGGCTATTTATATATTGATGGCAAATATTTTCGATCTCTTGAGCAAGCTCAAAAGTCTTTTCTAAATTTTCTCCAAAAGCAACCTGGCCGTGATTAGCAATCAAACATGCCGTTCTATTTTTTAAAGCTTTGATAATATTTTTTGAAAGATTTTTTGTTCCAAAAGTTGCATATTTACTGCATTTAATGTCTTCTCCACCAGCTACTGCAACCATGTAGTGAAAAGCTGGAACACTTTTTTGATGAGAAGATACTGCTGTTGCGCAAGTTGAATGCGCATGAACTATAGCTTTAGCCTCTTTTTTATTCACATAAATATCTTGATGGAATCTCCATTCTGATGAGGGTTTTCCATTTTTTTTATCATACACGCCTTTGAGAGATACGAAGATAATATCTTTTGGTTTTAAAGATGAATATTTTCTCCCTGATGGAGTTATATAAAAACCATTTACACCTTTCTCTTTAGCTCTTACAGAAATATTTCCTGATCTTAAAGAAGATAGACTAGTTATATTTAATTTTTTTGAATATTTAATAACTTCAGATTTTAATTTGCTCATTTAAATAAACCTTTCAAACCTTTTTCTGAGGCTTCACAAACACCTTTTTCAGTAATTAAACCTGTTATTAATTTAGCAGGCGTAACATCAAAGGCGAGGTTTAAAGACTTACTTTTTTGGGGGTAAATTCTTACAGTTCTAATTTCATTATTTTCATCTACTCCAACAATGTGTGATAACTCCTCTGAATTTCTTTCTTCTATAGGAATTTTTTTATGATCTTTAATACTCCAGTCTATAGTTGAGCTTGGCAAGGCTACATAAAAAGGAATATTATTATCATTTGCGGATAAAGCTTTAAGATAAGTTCCAATTTTGTTACACACATCGCCATTAGATAAAGTTCTATCAGTTCCAACAATACACATGTCCACTTGACCTCTTTGCATTAATATGCCCCCGGCATTATCAGTGATTACTGTGTTAGAAATTCCCTCTTCGTTCAATTCATATGAAGTTAAGTTAGCTCCTTGGTTTCGCGGTCTTGTCTCATCAACCCAAACATGTACTTTAATTCCTTTTTGATGAGCTTGATAAATTGGTGAGGTAGCCGTCCCCCAATCTATAGTTGCTAACCATCCTGCGTTACAATGTGTTAAAATATTAACTGTATCTTTCTTTTTTTTTGCAATTTCTTCAATTATCTTAAGACCGCTTAATCCAATATTTTTACAAAATTCTATATCCTCTTCTGTAATAGCCTTTGCTTCTTCTAAAGCTATTTTCAAGATATATTTATTGTTTACACCAGATAATTTTTTCATCACTCTGTCTACTGCCCACTTAAGATTAATTGCAGTAGGCCTTGTCTCAATTAAATCCTCGCTAGATTTCTTTAAAAATGATAAATCATTTTTTTCAATTATTGATAAAACTAAACCATAAGCAGCTGTTGCACCTATTAATGGAGCGCCTCTTACCTCCATTCTTTTAATAGCATTAATTGCGTCCTTTACAGTTTTTAAGGTTTTAATTACAAACTTGTGAGGAAGTTTTGTTTGATCTATAATTTTTACTAAATTATTTTCAAACCAGATAGTCCTGTAATTTTTTGAATTAATTTTCATTTATCTAAATTATTAATAACTGTTTTGTACATTAAATAGGCACCCTTTTCATTAAAATGCTCATCGTTCAAGAAATAAAGATCGGTGGACCAATTTATGTTTTTGCTTCTATAATTTTGAAATACAGGAATTGAGTCAATTACTTTACATTTTTCATTCTTACAGAAATTTTTTGCAAACATTGACCAATTAAATTTTTCTTGTCCAAATTCTAGAGTTTCTGACCATGGGTATACAACTAAGTAAAATTCAGCATTATTTTTTTTTGAAATATTTGATATTTTTGTCAATCTTTTTTTCAAAATATCAATGCCTCTTAAGAAAGTATCATCTTTCCAGAACCTTTTATCTAACGATTCTAATGAGGTATAAGTAAAATTACCTTGAATACTTGTTTTAATTTTTCTCTGTTTATTCAAGTAATTGGTTTGAATTTTTTCTTTGAAACTTCTAAGACTAAAATTAATGTATGAAAAAATATTGTTTAAAATTTTAAAATTTGTCTTTAAAAATTTTTGCTCTTTAATAGAATTTTGATAAATATAGTCATTTTTTAATTTTACTACGTTATTAGTTTCATCATAATCCCATCTTGTGGCTTCATCTATAATATCAGTTAAATCTAGAAATAAAATAATTTTTTCTGGAAAAATATTTTTTTTTAATATTTGATTCAATTTAAAAAGGTGAACTGAAGGACTATAAGATCCCACTGCAAAGTTGTATACATTGAAATCTTTAAAATGATTTGAAATTAAACCTGCATAAGTTTTTTCAAATTCTATTCCAACTCCATAAGTAAAAGAATCTCCAAATAAAAATATATTTTTTTTGTTTTTATCTTTAGCTGGAGTATTTTTTCCAATCCTAAATCCGTTTTTATCAGTTATTGTTTCAACTAGGGGAAAAGATTTTTTAAATCTATATTTTGATTTACAGTTTTTTTTTAGTTCATAATAAAATTCTTCGATCTTTAAACAATTTTTGTAATTCAAAACTGTGTTGCTTAATACAAAATCTGCTGAGATAATAATGAGTACGCTTATTAATATAGATAGCAGATAATAAAGGCCTGTTCTCATTAACTTTTAAGTCTTTTACGTAATTTTGAAGATAAAGATTTAAACCATTTTTTTTCTTTTCCTGATTTAGGTAGAATTTCTCCATACTCTATCATTTGATCTGGGCTAAGTTCCTCTATGTAAATCCAGATATAGTCTTTTTTTAATCTAGTTTTTTCAATTAAGACTTTTCTTAAGCCAAGAATTAATTTTTTTTTTATTTGTGAAGTACGACCACTTCTGATTTGTCCATTTAAAAAAATTTCTTTACTCTTTACAGGCTTTCCTCCCATGAAATGGGAAGTTTTTTCGTTTTTTTGAAAAATTACTTGAGCGAAAAAAGCATCAGCACCAGTTACATTGCTATGAGTGTGTGTAATGCTTTTGGCAATTATTTTTTTTTGCTTATTTGATAAATTAAAATTTGAATATTTAACAATATATGTTGGCATTTAAGATTATAACTTAAAATCTATTTTTTTAAAACTCGACCAGCTATGTTTTGTAATTTTTTTATAGTCTTTTTAGTTCTAAATTTTTGATCAGTGATAACGGCTACATCTAGACAATTATTTGCTGGATCATCGTCAATTGAGTAGTTTTTGAATGTATTTATTATTTGCTTAATCATATTTTGTGCATTATTTGCATTTTTGAGTAAAGTTTGAATTACAATATTTACATCAACTTCCTCATGATTTGGATGCCAACAATCATAGTCGGTAACCATAGCTACTGTGCAATATCTTATTTCTGCCTCCCTAGCTAACTTCGCTTCTGGCATATTTGTCATTCCAATTACGTCTGCACCCCAAGATCGGTATAATTTTGACTCAGCCAAAGAGGAAAACTGGGGACCTTCCATAACCATATAAGTGCCTCCTAAATGAAAATCTATTTTAAGTTTTTTAAGAGCATCTTCGCAACACTTTGAAAGTCCTGGGCTAGTAGGTTTCGCTAAAGATACATGTGCCACAATTTCTTCATCAAAAAAAGATTTTTTTCTAGCAAATGTCCTATCAATAAATTGATCAATTATCACAAAGCTTCCGGGTTTTAAGTTTTCTTTTAACGAACCAACTGCAGAAACTGAGATTATATCAGTTACTCCTAGCTGTTTCATTGCATCAATATTTGCTCTGTAATTGATGTTTGATGGATTTATTTTATGTCCTCTTCCATGTCTCGGTAAAAAACAAATTTCCTCTTTTTCTAAAGAAGCCAATAAAATCTCATCTGAGGGCTTACCCCAAGGTGTTGAAATATTGCTCCATTTTGCTTTTTTAAAACCCTCCATTTTATATAAGCCACTGCCGCCAATTATCCCTAATTTTCTTTTTTTCATTATTTAATTATTAATGCTTTTTTGTTAGAACTTGAAGCTAAATTATGGATCTTAAAAAACATATCCGGTCTATCCCTGACTATCCTAAAAAGGGAATTTTGTTTAGGGATATAACTACTTTAATTAAAGATACAAAAGCATTCAAGTTTGCAAATGATCAAATTATTGAAATTTCAAAAAAAATAGATTTTGATAAAGTTGCGGCTATTGAGTCTAGGGGATTTGTATTTGCCTCAACTGTCTCATATGTTTTAAAAAAGCCTCTTATTTTGTTAAGAAAAAAAAATAAATTACCTGCTGAAACTTACTCTGTAGACTTTGAATTAGAATATGGAAAAGCTACAATAGAAGTACACAAAGACTCGGTTCAAAAAAATGATAAAATAATTGTAATTGATGATCTCATAGCCACAGGTGGTACTGCGGAAGCTGCCGCTAAACTCATTGAAATGTCTGGTGGTACCGTGAGCTGTTTTATATTTATAATCAATCTTTTTGATTTACCAGGTAGTAAACTACTAGAAGATAAAGGTTATAAAACTAAAAGTTTAATAGAATTCCCTGGTCATTAATTTAAATTTCTTTATTTTTCCAAGTTGAAGGCGTCAAATCATTATTGATTTCAATATTGATATTATAATCAAATGGCCTAACTCCTCTTGATTTTATATATTCAAATGTTTTTTGAATACCGTCTCGTAGATCTACTTTAGTTTTATAGTTTAGAAGGTTTCTGGCCTTTTCAGCAGAACAAGTGGCATGCTTTACCTCTTTTGGTCTATCTTTTTTATAGACTGGATTTAAATTTACTCCAGTTATATTTGAGCAAATTTCAGAAATTTTATTAATAGTTACAAATTCTTCGTCTGGACCAATATTAATAATTTCTTGATTAAGATTTTTTTGGTCGATCATGGGGATTAGGCAGCTTAAACAATCATCAATATAAGAAAAGCATCTAGTTTGACTCCCATCTCCGTAAATTATAGGCGGTTTACCTTGGAGCATTCTATTGATCATAATTGAAACAACATTTCTAAAAGGGTCATCATACTTTTGTCTTGGACCAATAATATTATGAGGTACAGCTATAATCCATTCCACGCCATTAAGATCACAAAGATTTTTTAAAACCTCTTCTGAAGCTACTTTTGAAATGGCATAAGGATCAACTGGTTTTGGTTTCATTGTCTCAGTAAAAGGAGCTTTTTGATCCCCATACCTTGCCATTGAAGAACAAAAAATAATTCTTTTGACTTTTTCATTTACTGCAGCAGAAAAAATTGAAACTGATGCTAGATAATTATTTTTGGTTATTTCATAAGGTGAAAAAACAGATAACCCCTCATGCGCTGTAGCTGCACAATGATAAACAACTTGTACACCTTTCATTAAAGATTTCACTTTATTAAAATCACAACAATCTACTTTATAAAATTTGATATTTTTTGGAATGTTATCTTCATAACCTCCTCCCATATTATCTAGACCTATAACTTCATAACCAAGATCTGCTAGTTTCTCGGCAAGGTGAGAACCTAAGAAACCTGCTACTCCAGTAACCAGAACTTTATAATTTTTTTTAAGCATGAGATTACTTATACTAACCTAATTTTTTCAATCAATAGAAATTTTAGGTCTGTACCAAGATTTTTTTCCAATCATTGAATTAAATAAACCCGAGAAACGTTGAAAATAAATTTTTCTTTTTTTTGAGTTAAAAGTAATTGTATAAAAAAAAAATTTAGTAATAGAGGAAATAAAATTCTTTGATACTTTTCTTAATGCATTTAAGTAACCAAAATGTTTTTTGTGAAAGTAAAATTTTGACCACATCCAATGCCAATTTCTAGAAAGCTCCATTTCAAAATTTATTGTGGCATTATGAGAGCTTCCGCCCGAGTGACTTATTCTAATATCTTTATCGAGATAAATATACTTATTTCGATCTCTTAATCTTTTACATAAATCTATTTCCTCAAGATAGATAAAAAAATTTTCATCAAAAAATCCAATATCTTTAAATTGATGAAGATTTAAGAACATAGCAAAACCTTTTAATTGACTCACTTGAAATAAACTTTTTCTGTCAAAATTCTCATCTTTGTCAGTAAACTCATTTTGTTTTGCAGGACCAATTATAGAAAAATTTACTAATTTATTAGCAGAAATAAAAAAATTTTTAATTGCATCTTTATCTACAATAGTATCTGGATTTAAGATTAAAGCATATTTAGTATTAACACTAGATAAACCTAAATTATTTCCTTTGGCATAACCCAAGTTTTCCCCAGATAAAATACAATTTACATTTGAAAACTTGGTTTCTATATTTTTTTTAAAATTTAAATTTTTAGAATTTTCTACAATGAGAATTTTAATCTTTGGGTCGATTGATTCAAGACAATGATAAATTTTATCATCACTTTGAAACGTATTGATTACCACTGTAATTTGATCATCTATCATCTAAATTTTAAGTTATTGATTTAAACAAATTTCTATCTTATTACATTATATATTAAAAAATGTCTCTCTTATCTAAATTTTAATGAAAAAAGTAGTTGTAACTGGTGGTAACGGATTTATAGGAAGTAACTTAATTAAATATTTGTTGGATAAAGACTTCTGTGTAATTAATATTGATAAATGTAAATATTCAAGAAACTCATATTTATTAAAAAATATTAAAAATAAAAAGTACAATTTTTTTAAAATTGATATTAAAGATCAAAAAATTTATAAAATATTTTTAAAATTTAAACCTGATGCAATTTTCAACTTGGCTGCAGAAACTCATGTCGACAGATCTATTGATAATCCGAAAGATTTTATAAATACTAATATCTTAGGGACATTTAATATTTTAGAAAACATAAGAATATATGAAAAAAAATTTAAAAAGAAAATCAAACTTATTCATGTTTCAACAGATGAAGTTTATGGAGATCTTAAGAAAAATATAAGATCATCTGAGTCAAGTCCTTATCAACCAAGTTCACCTTATTCTGCAAGTAAAGCAAGTGCGGATCACTTAATTAAGTCTTATGTTAGAACATATAATATAGAGGCAGTAATTTCTAATTGCTGTAACAATTTTGGACCAGGTCAATTTCCAGAAAAACTAATACCAAAATTAATATTCAATATTCTTAACAATAAACCTCTTCCTATTTATGGAAAAGGCTTAAATACAAGAGAATGGATTCATGTAGAGGATCATTGTAAAGCTCTTTTACTGATCTACAAAAAGGGCAAAAATGGTGAAAGCTACAACATTGGTTCTAAAAATAATATCACTAACCTTAATTTAACCAAAATCTTATTAAAGATTATTGGAGATAAGATTAATATTGGAAAAAATGTTAAAATAAAATTCGTGGAAGACAGACCAGGACACGATTTGAGATACGCATTAGATAGTAACAAAATTTTTAAAAAGCTCAAATGGCAACCTAATAAAAAGTTTGAAACTGGATTAAAAGAGGTTTTTGAGTGGTATTTAGAAAATTATGAATTCTTTAATTATTTTTCTAAAAAAAAATTTTTTAAAAGATTAGGATTAAAGATATGATTAGAAAAGGGATAATTTTAGCTGGAGGTTACGGTAGCAGGATGAGTCCTCTGACTAAAGCTGTAAATAAACAACTTTTGCCAATTTATGATAAACCCTTAATCTATTACCCTCTTTCAGTTTTAATGTTAGCAGGGATAAAAGATATTTTAATTATTGTAAATAAAGGTCAGTTAAGACAATTTAAAAATCTTCTTCAAGACGGAAAAAGATTTGGAGTTAAACTTTCATTTATAGAGCAATCTAAACCTAAGGGTCTTCCAGATGCATTTTTAATTGGACAAAAATTTATTGGTAAAGAAAAAGTTGCATTGATACTTGGTGATAATTTTTTTTATGGTCAGAGTTTAACTAAAAAACTAAAAAATTGTGTTAATTTGAACTCTGGTTGCAAAATCTTAGTTCATCCTGTTAAAAAACCAGAGCTATATGGAGTGGCTGAAATTAATACTAAAGGTAAAATAAAGTCCTTAAAAGAAAAACCAAAAAAAACTCGCTCTAATCTAGCGGTTACTGGTCTTTATTTCTTTGACAATAATGTAGTAAATTTTAGTAAGAGTTTAAAATATTCAAAAAGAAGAGAGTTAGAAATTATAGATCTATTAAATAAATATAAAAAAAAAAATAAATTAAAAGCAGAACATCTTGGCCGTGGAGCTGCTTGGCTCGACACTGGCTCCATTGAAGATTTTTATAATACTTCAGCTTTTGTTTCAGCATTGGAAAATCGCCAAGGTTTAAAAATAGCTTGCTTAGAAGAAATCGCATTAAAATATAACTGGATAAATAAAAAAAACATTAAAGAATCTATTTCGTTCTATGGAAATTGTTTTTATTCAAACTATTTGAAAAAACTAATAAAGTAATATGATAAAGAAGATAGTTGTTACTGGGGGAGATGGTAGATTCGCTCAAGAATTAAGAAAAATTAAAAGTAAATACAAATTTTTTTTTAGAAATAGAAGGCAATTAAATATATTATCACCAAGATCAATAAAGAAAAACTTTACAATTTTTAAACCTGATTGTGTGGTCCATCTTGCAGGATTATCAAGACCAATGTCAATTCATGAAAAAAAAATTAACTTAAGTATTGATTTAAATATTATGGGTACAGCAAATTTAGTAAAAATCTGTAATGAAAAAAAAATTAAAATAATTTTTTTTTCGACTAATTATGTCTATCCAGGTAAAAAAGGCAATTATAAAGAGAGTGACGCTGTATTGCCATGGAATAATTATGGATGGTCTAAATTAGGAGCAGAGTCAATTGTGCAAATGTATAAAAATTCTCTTATAATAAGAGCATGTATGACCGAAAAACCTTTTACTCATAAGTTTGCTTTTACTAATGTTAAAACAAATTTTATTTTTCACGATCAGTTTGCGAAAATTTTTTTAAAAGTAATAAACTTAAAAGGTGTCATAAACATTGGTGGAAAATCACAATCAATTTATCAGTTTGCAAAAAAAAACAACAAACATATTAATAAAATTAAGTCTAAGGGTGAAATCCCCCCAAATATATTTATGAATTTAACAAAATTAAAAAAAGTTTTAAAAAAATGAAAATTTTTAAAACAAAATTTAAAGGATTGTTTATAATTAAACAAAAAAATAATTATGATAATAGAGGCTCTTTAAGGGAAACTTTTGATCAAAGAAAACTAAAAAAAAAATTTATTTTTGAATATAGTACTTTATCAATGGCGAATACTTTAAGAGGTTTTCATTTTCAGTATAAATTTCAACAAGCGAAATATGTAAATGTTCTTAAAGGTAGAATTTTAGATTGTGTAATTGATTTAAGAAAAAACTCAAAGACTTTTGGAAAAGTATTTAAAATTATATTGTCAGAAAAAAATTGTTTAAGTCTCTATATTCCTGAAGGTTTTGCTCACGCTTATTATAGTTATGAAAATTTAAATATAATTTACTATAAATTAACAAATTATTACAAACCTCGCTATGAAAGTGGAATAAATTCTTTAGATAATTATCTAAAGATTAAATGGCCAAGTAAAAACTTAAAGATTTCAAAAAAAGATAAAAAACTTCGAAGTTTTAAAGAATTTTGTACAAATCAAAAATATTTGTAATCAGATAAATCTTTTCCAATAATTGGGAGTTCTTTTACTTTATAATTATTATTAAACCAGAAAGATAGAAATCTTTCAGCTAAAAAACCATAAATTCTTTTTAATCCATAATTTTTGGTATCGCTAAAACCAAAAATACTTTCACACTTTTCAAGCCATGGAAATACTACGTCGTAATAATTTTTGAGAATTTTAGTTTTACAAAAAAACATATTGTGCGGATTAAATGATGTTTCTGAGTTTACGTAATTTTTAAAAAGTTCTTTATTGGCATTGTCTAAAGAATTAATTGCCTTATCTAAATTTCCTTTTCCATGAAACAAATCAAAATGAAATTTAATATTTCTTTTGCTTTTATTTAATAAAAAACTAGGCCTAGATAAAAATTCAAAAAAATGATGTTTTAAAATTTTTGAAATTTTGTAGTTTTTTACAGAGAATTTTTCGCCAAGTATGCAATCGAAAGACTTATCGTTTTCATTTACATCATATATCAATAAATCTTGAAGTTCCTCTAATTTAAGATTTGTATTGTTAACAACCTTTTTTACAAAAAACTTTCTATACTGACAAAACCCTACCCATGGTGTTTGAATTTTATGCAAATGATTTTTCCATAACCAATAATGGAAAGTATATTCACCATAAAAAGGATTTTTTTCATTAATAGAATTAGCTGTCTTATCAGTTAAGCAGTTTTTTGAAAATTTTTTTTCTCCAAGTCCTACTGGAATTAAAGATAACTTACGTATTATTTCTTCATGCGAAGGATCTAATGTTAAACAATAAATTGAGACATTTTTCATAAATTAATTAATATCTTATTTACCTAAGATAAAATATTTTTGGTAGCGAGGGGCGGATTCGAACCGCCGACCCCAGGCTTATGAGTCCTGTGCTCTAACCAACTGAGCTACCTCGCCAGAAAAAAATCTATAATACTTTTGGCAAAATGAATCAATCTTAAACGAATTTATCTATTTTAAACAAATTTTTTACAAGAAAATTTAGTTTTTTCTCAGAAATTTTTCTTGTTGGTAAACCAATAAAAAAACCTCTATCATCTATTTCTTGAGAACCCTTAAAAATTTCTTTTTTTTTAAGATTGTATAATTTAATACAAGGCTGATTTAAAAAGTTTCCGCTTATTATAGGCCTTGTTTCAATATTATTGTTATTTAGCTCTTTTAGAAACTTATTTTTATTCTTTATAAATTTTTTATTTACTAATATAGGAAATCCAAACCAGCTAGGACTTAAATTTTTTACCGGATTGATAAATATAAATTGATTTTTCCATTTAATTGATGTTTTCAAGCAATGAATTATTTTTTGTCTATTCATAATCCTTTGTTTCTTAAATCTCTGGAGTTTGTTGAGTTGGCTCAAACCAATTGCTGCAGTGAGGTCAAGTGGTCTTAAATTAAAACCTGAGTTGATAAAATTAAAACTTTTATTATTTTTGGCATTAAGACCCCTATCCCAACCATGGGCTCTTAAAGAATGTAATATCTCATAATCTTTTCTGTCATTACATACAACCATACCACCTTCACCCGAGGTAATTTGGTGAGACGGATAGAATGAATAAGTTCCAAATCTACCAAAAGTACCTAATGATTTTCTTTTAAATTTCGAACCTAAAGATTCACAAGTATCCTCTACTAAAGTGATTTTATTTTTTTGACAAATTTTTAATATTTCATCCATATTAGATGAATTTCCAAGAATATGAACTGCTAAAAATGCTTTTGTTTTTTTTGTAATTTTTTTTTTTAGATCATTTAAATTAACATTTAAAGTTTCAACATTTACATCAACAAATTTTGGTTTAAGACCAGATTGGACAATCGGCCATAATGATGTTGACCAACACAAAGCAGGAATTAAACATTCATCATTTCTCATTAATTTTTTTTTATTTTTCGGATTTATTAACGAAAAAAAGGCTAGAAGATTTGCAGATGAACCAGAATTAACCATTAATGCATATTTTGATCCAACGTATTTTGCAAATTTTTTCTCAAATTTTTGGGTAATATCAGACATTGTAATTTTTCCTTTGAGCAAAACATTTATGCCTGACATTAAATCACTTATTTCAAACGCATTATCTATTAACGGAAATTTATTGTTACTGTAATTTTCTTTTTTATTTTTAGCTATTAACTTCTTTAAAAAATTTTTTTCTTTTAAATTCATTTTTTTCTGAGTCTTTTTAAATCTGTTTCAACCATATCTAACATTAAGTTTTTAAAGTTAATGCTTGATTTCCACTTTAACACTCTTTTAATCTTAGATATATCAGCTAATTTAGGCTTACTGTCTTTTTTTCTTTTAAATTTATTATCAATTTCAACAAAATCTTTATAATTCAATTTTACATGCTTAAATGCCATTTTCAGAAAATCTTCAACACTATGAAGTTTGCCTGTACCAATAATATAATCATCTGCTTTTTTGTGTTTACAAATTAACCACATTGCTTTGGCAAAGTCTTTTGCATGTCCCCAATCTCTTTTAGATTTTATGTCACCCAATTTAATTTTTTTTTGAAGTCCAAGTTTAATTCTAGCCACAGATGAAGATATTTTACGCAAAACAAATTTTGAGTCTTTAAACGGAGACTCATGATTAAAAAGAAAGCCTGTGGAAGCATTCATATTCAAGTTATCTCTATAACTTTTTAATAAGTAAAAACTTGCTAATTTCGCTATTCCATAGGCGGTTTTTGGTTCAAAAGGTGTTTTCTCACTTATCTTTTTATTAAAATCGTCCTTGTACATCTCAGATGACCCAGCAAAGAAAAATTTTGTATCTTTATTCACTTTATAAACAGCTGAAAGTAAAATATGAGTAAAATTAAAATTTGATTTAAAAGTATAAAAATCGTTTTTAAATGAATAACTTTGACTTAAATACGCAATCGGTTGTGCGGCTAAGTGATATACTTCATCCGGTCTTACTTTTTTTATCAATCTCTCTAATTCATTAAAATTTGATATATTAACTTTATGTAAAGTTAATTTTTTCTTGAGATGATTGATTCTCCAATTATTTTTTAGAGCATTTTTTTTATAATTTTTTCTTACAATTCCATGTACTCGATATTTTTTTTTTAATAGAAGTTCAGATAAGTACGATCCATCTTGACCAGTTATCCCAGTTATTAATGCTATTTTAACCATGATTTTCTTTAGATAAAATACTAACAAATTTTTCAAAATGTGGTTGATAATAAAAATCGTAAGCATTTTTTCCAACAGGTTGCACTACAGGGAACATAGGTTCTGCCTCTAATAATCTAGGAACTTTAAGACCTTCTGCCATAGGGTAAGCTATTGATTGATTGCCTATAAAAAATTTACAAGATTTAATTATTTGTGCCATTTCTAAAAAATCCTTACAATTATAATGTTGCAAATTAGAAATATCTTTTTTCAAATCCTCGAATTCATCTTTAGTTCCAATGAAAATTAAATCATTGTACTCTTTTAAAAATTTGTAATTTATAAATTGATTTCTGTGTCTAAAAGTTCGGTGTATTATTATTTTGTTCTTAATATGATCATGACTACTTACTTCTAAGTAAGGAGCAGCAAGATCTACTTGTATTCCGGTAATCTGGAAATACCATCTAGGAGAATTGAAGCAAATATTTACTGGTAATTTTCTAAAAATATTTAAATCAATATCTACACTTTGATTTTCGTATTTTCTTACTTCATTAAAAAATTTTTGTTCCCTCATTAAAGGAAGAAAAAGATTAAGCATTCTATCATCTATATAGACTCCACCTGCTGGATGTTTAAAATATTTAATAGGTATTTTTTCATTTGTTTTAATGTAAAAATTGCATCTATGAGTTTTTGCTAATTCTTTAATTACTGGAAGAGCATAAATTAAATCTCCTAAATTTCCAGAATGCAAAAAGTTTAATGTTTTTTTTTCATTAATACATTTTTGGATATCAATAATTGTTTTTTCAAAGTCTTTTTCAAAAATTATAATTGACTCTTGAATTTTTTTGTTAGCTTTAAAATTTAAATAGCCCTTTTTATCAAAATATTTAATAAAATATTTTTTAAACAAATCTTTCATATTATTTGTATATTATATTTTGCATATCAATTTAATAAATTTTTTCACTGCCCTTGCAATAAAATTTAATTTTTCTTCAGAAAAAACTTTCTTATACTATTATTTAATGGTTTTTCATAAAATATAAATATTGTCTGAGAAATGACAAACAATAAAATAAAGTAAAAAAAGAAAAAATAACCTGAACCAAAAACATCAAAACTAATATTGAGTTTATTTAGAAGTAGAATCAAAGTTAATTGAATAGGTACATGCATCAAGTACAGGCTGTACGTCATATTTCCTAATTTAGTGAAAATATTTTTAATTTGAAAACTTTTAATGTTATTTTCAAAACTTAAAAACATCATTAAAATTCCTGGACAAAAGACATAAGTTTTAAAGTTTCCAATAAATGCTAAAAATAATAATAAAAAACTACTTAAAAAAAATAAAATTTTTTTTGCAATAAATCTCTCGTAAATATAATAGATAACTATGCCTGAAAAGAAAAGCCTTGCACATTCAATAAAGAGTGTTTGAAAAATTTCAGATTTATCAATAATAATTAAAATAATTGAAAAAATTATTAAAAATAGCAAATTATATTTTTTTATAATATTCAAAAGTAAGAAAAATAAAATATATATTCCAATTTCAACTGAAACACTCCAAATAGGAGCATTAAATGAATTTCCGTTTTCAAATCCCCAAGCTGAAATGAAAAAAATTTGAAGAAAAAAATGGTACAAGTCGTTTATATAGCCTAATTGAAAATTTCCGTAATCAATCATGTATAAGATTTGAAAAGATGCTACGTAAATCAGAGTGATAAAGTGGAGTGGATATAATCTAGCAAACCGATTTACAGAATACTGTTTAAAAGAAGATGCTTTAGTCGAAGATAAATATACATATGCAAAAACAAATCCTGAAATAGTATAAAAAACATGTACTCCGTAAAAACCAAACTCGTAAAATAAAGACGCTACAAAAGAAAAAGGTAAATCATTTTTTAATGTAGAATAGTTTTGGTCAGACAAAAAGTTTAAAGGATAATAAAAATGTCTATAATGATATAGCAAGACACTTAATGAAGTTAAAAATCTTAGTAATTCAATACTGTTATATCTCTTCATAGATTATAACTTCTCAACTAGATTTTTTATATTCACTTTTATGTGTCCCATCTGATTGTTAAAATTATACTTTTCTGGAACAATTGAAATACAATCGTAATTTACTTTACACTTTAAGGCTAAATTCTCTATCATTTTTCCTGCGCCAGATGGTTTTAACTCTAATATTTCTAAGTTATTATCGCTAAACATAATATTTGCGAATCCAGCTCCATGTAAGCCTATAACTTTTTTAGCGTTTCTAAAAAGTTTCATTTGGTCTATAAATGAATAATTCGAAAGTCTAATTATTTTATAATTATGTTCAATTAATTTTTCTACAACTTCCCTCTCATTTATAATTTTTCTAGACTCTGAGCTACTTTTACTTGCATCTCCCCTGTCAATAAAAAATTTAGTCGGAAATAGATTATCATGAAGATTTAAGTTCTCTGTTAATGAAGATTTCAGCCAATCAATTATCCAATTGGGTAAATTTTGGATAGCTGATGTAGCATTGTTATTTGTTACGTAAGGATGATCAGTTGAAATTATCTCATCACATTTTACATGTCTATATCTCAAGCTTGATAATTGTTTTTTTTCAGGAATTCCCAATATTTCGAGGGTTTCTTTTTGAAATTTTTTATCATTGTTAGGAAACAGAAAAAAATCAATTTCACTTAAGTTTTTTTTTTCGGAAAGTATCCTGAGCCTAGGCAAAATATCAAATAGCCAGTGCCAATAATTATAGTTTCCAGCCCCGCCCGAGAGTAATGAAAAAACTTTACCTTTTAATTTCTTTTGAATCCTAGGAGTTCCATTTTTAAGGACTATATTATTATCAACAGAAGAAAAATTTAAATTTCTTATTTGAAATGACGGTCCATTTATTAATTTATTATTTTTTATGAAAGCAGCATCATCTACAGTATTAGTATATAATCTTCCATCACGGATAAGGTATATCTTGTATTTAAAGTTTTTATCTATTTCTGATATAAAAACTTTTGTTTCACTTGTGCTAGAAATATCCTCAAAATCATTTATTCTACCGTAAAATAGTTTAAAAAGTCCATATGAGAACTTTTTGAATAGTAATTGTAATTTTTTTTTTGTAGTATGAATCAAAATAATTATCTATTAATTGATAACATTAATTTGCAATTAAATAATGAAAAAAAAAGCCCTAATTACTGGAATAACTGGCCAAGATGGATCGTATCTTTGTGACTTTTTATTGAGTAAGGGGTACCAAGTAATAGGAGTTAAAAGAAGATCATCAAGTTTTAACACAAAAAGAATTGACCATATCTATAATGACGTTAAGCAATCAAAAAATTTTATCCCATATTATGGAGACCTTACAGACTCAAGTAATATTCTTAGAATTATTCAATCGACAAAACCTGATGAAATTTATAATCTTGCTGCTCAGTCTCACGTTCACACAAGCTTCGAAATTCCCGAATACACTGCTAACGCTGATGCATTAGGAACATTAAGAATGCTAGAAGCCATAAGAGTACTTAAACTCCAAAAAAAAACAAAATTTTATCAAGCGTCTACATCAGAAATTTTTGGAAATACCGAGATACCACAAAATGAAAAAACACCTTTCAGACCTAGAAGTCCTTATGCAATTGCAAAGCTGTATGCTTACTGGACAACTGTAAATTATAGGGAAGCGTATAATATATTTGCTGTAAATGGTATTTTATTTAATCATGAAGGGCCAAGAAGAGGAGAAACATTTGTCTCAAGAAAAATAACAAGAGCTGTTGTTGAAATTTACCGAAACAAAAGAAAATTTTTTACACTAGGTAATCTAAACGCAAAAAGAGATTGGGGTTCTGCAAAAGACTATGTAGAAAGTATGTGGTTAATGTTAAAAGCAAAAAAACCGTCGGATTACGTAATTGCTACAGGAAAAAGTTATACTGTAAAAAATTTTGTAGAAGAAGCATTTAAATATATCGGTAGAAAAATTTATTGGAAAGGGAAAGGACTTAAGGAATTAGGTTGTGATAAAAAAACAGGTCAAGTATATGTCAAGATTGATAAAAAATATTTTAGATCTACTGATGTTGATGAGTTAAGAGGAGACTCATCAAAAGCAAGAAGAGAGCTTAAATGGCGACCAAAAACTAATTTTAAAGAATTAGTTGCTGAAATGATGAAATCAGATCTTAAAGAAATTAGATAATTTGAAGATTAGGCAAAGGAAAAATGAATTTTACCCCCTTTTTTCGAATATTATTTTCTCTTAACAATATCTCATTTTTAAAATGCCAAGGTAGAACTAAATAGTAATCAGGTCTTAGAGATCTAGAAACTTTTTCAGAAATTATCTTAATCCTAGAGCCTGGTGTGTAAAAATTATACTTTAGTTTATTTCTTTCAGCAGCATATTCAATTAATTTATTATCAATTCCATAATACTGAAGTAAAACATTTCCTTTAGTAGAAGCACCATAACAGTGAATTTTTTTCCCCATTCTATTAAATAATCTAATTTTTTCTAATAATTGATGTTTTGATTTATCGATTGATCTAATGAATTTTTTATAAGTATAAATGCTATTTAATTTAAGACCCCTCTCCTCTTTAAGAATTTTATTTATCTTGATTGCATTTGTTTTATATTTTGCATTTTGATGAGATATAAAATATTGCTTACTCCCGCCATTAATATTATTTTGAATTATATCGAAAACTTTTAAAGAGTGATTTTTGCATAATTCTATAATTACACTTGAGGAATAATATTCTAAGTGCTCATGGCAAATTGTATCAAACATTTTAAATTTCAAAATGGATACTAAGTCTGCAAACTCAAGAACAAAAATTCCTTCTGCTGATAGTATTTTTTTAACATCTTGAATGAATTTATTTGGATCTTTGGCATCATAAAAAACTGAAAGTGCTGTAATAATTTTAAAATTTGTATTTGTAATTTTTCTAATTTTTTTAGCTGAAAAAAAATCATTTATTTTGTAATTAATTTTTTTATAGTTGTTTTTGTATTTATTTAAAATTGGATCTATCCCAAATGTGAGAATATTTTTACCGTAAAAATTTAATAAAGAAGCATCGTTGCTAGCAATATCTAAAACAGAGTCTGATTTTTTTAATTTTGTTTTAGTTGAAAGTTTTTTTACTACAGCTTTAACATGATTTAACATTGTTTTATTAATTCCTGTTCTATAGCCATAGTCTGGTCCATATAAGTATTTGAGATCGAAATTATGACCTAACTGAACTAAACCACAATTCTTACAAAGAACGAGTGTAATCGGTTTTTTTTTTATTTTTTGATTAGCTGATGGAAATTTTCCAGTAAAGCAAAGGTTGCCCAAAGAAAATAATTTTTTTAAATTTTTTTTTTTGCAGATTCTGCATGAACTAATCCTCATTGATCTTTTATATCAACGGAATACATACTATTGAATTGAAAATATTTCTCTAAATATATGACTTATTTGATGATTGAATTATTAAAGTGTTAAAATAATACCAAAAACTGTAACTGCTGACACAGCGGCTACACTTAAAGCTAAATTTTTATTTCGTTCGATTCTTTTTTCTTCGTTAATTCTGGATAGTAAATCTGTAAGCTTAACTTTACTTTGCTCTCTGATTTCCTCCGACTTGTTTTCAAAATTATACTGTGTACTCATGCTTTCATTAAATCATAATTACGTTACTTTAGAATAAGTTGCTTGATCAATTTGGTCTATCTTGATTGATTTGGCCCAAAATGATTAAATTTCAATTATTTGGAGAGTATTAATTAAAAATAATTATTAAGATTTAATATGATTTGAAATGCCAGCTCTCATTTTTTCTATAATTTCATCGATATCTTTTTTTTCACATACAAATGGTGGAGCAATAATTAAAGCATCTCCAGTTGGTTTTATATTTACCCCGGCATCGTAACATTTTTTGTATACGTTAAAACCTGCTTTACCAGGTTTGTTTCTCATAGAAATATCAATCCCTCCTAATAATCCATAGTTTCTTATACTGTCAACACAACTTAAATCTTTAAGAGAATGTAATCCCTCTTGGAAATAATTTGATAATTGCTTTACTCTTTTAAAAATATCTTCTTTCTCAAATATTTTTTGCACTGCAATTGCTGCTGATACCGCAACGGGAATTCCAGAATAGGTATAGCCATGAAACAATTCTACTGCACCTTCTGGAGAAGCATCCATAACTGACTCATAGATTTTTTCTCTAACAGCGACTACTCCCATAGGAACAATTCCATTAGTAGTAGCTTTGGCCATTGTGATAATGTCAGGTGTCACGCCGAATTCTTGAGCAGCAAACGCGGAACCTGTTCTACCCCAACCGGTTACTACTTCATCGAAGATGAGAAGTATACCATGCTTGTCACAAATTTTTCTCAATTTTTGCAAATAATTTTTAGGGGGAATAAGTGTGCCTGTGGATCCTGCGATTGGTTCAACAATACATGCTGCTATATTTTCTCCACCTAATTTTTTTGCAATTATTTCTAAATCATCAGCAAGTTCAGATCCTGTATTTGGCTGGCCTTTGACAAATTTATGATCTGGTAGAAATGTATGTCTCATATGCTCAACACCTGGCATTAAAATATTTTTAAATTCTTTTGAATTGTTTGGTATTCCGCCAACTGTTAAAGCTCCTATGTTCATGCCATGATAACCTCGTTCTCTTCCAACAAATTTAAATCTATTAGATTGACCGATTGATCTAAAGTAAGCTACTGCAATTTTGATTGCTGTCTCTACTGCAGTAGATCCACAAATAGTATAAAAAATTCTATTTAAATCCTCAGGAGTTTTTTGAGCTATCATAGTTGCTAATTCGAAAGATCCACCATAACCTTGTTGAAAAGGCATTGTGTAATCTAAATTTTCTAATTGATTTTTAATTGCTTCGATAATCTCTTTGCGA
>MDTB01041512.1_pt1 | contig 23831 bp, 21 predicted proteins | sample 811161 | NCBI WGS metagenome assembly MDTB01 (sample SAMN05326650, study PRJNA326480) | marine metagenome | isolation source: seawater | place: Mediterranean Sea | collected 2009
CCGGAGGTATAAAACCACAAATTGTGTGCGTTATTAATTTCGTGATATTTACAAATTTATTCTAATTAAAACAAGTGTTTTTTTAATTAAAATTAGCTGAAATATTCTTATTTTTTATTAAATTTATTAGTTTCCTATCTATATTTCGTTTATTTTTAAGTTTAAAGGTATAATTTTCATTATTGTTATTTACGTTGACTAATACTTCAGTTTTTCCTTCTTCGCTAATAATGTCAGACAGAATTTGTATTTTATCTACATTATCAAGTTGAAAGGTAACTGCATTAATATTTTGATTATACAAATTTTTTAAACTTGCAATTTTTTTAACATTTATCCTAGTAAACCTATTTCCTTGATCAATGTTTTTTACAATCGTCAATAATAATGAATTACCTTCAATTAAAATTTCTCTATTTAAATCTAAAATATCTGAAAAAATAAAAAGTTCAAAAACACTTGAAAGATCTGTAAGCTTAATTATAGCGTATGAATTACCTTTTTGAGTTTTTCTTTCCTGAATTTTTAGAAGAGTGCCTGCAATATTAATTTCATTGGATGTACCAAGTTCCTTAAATTCTAAATAATTTTTAATTTTATATTGGTGGTACATGTCTTTAAATTGACTTAAAGGGTGGTCTGAAATAAAAAAGCCAATAGACTCAAACTCCTTTCTTAATTTTTCTTCAAAATTCCACTCTTTAATATCTTCAATCAAGTAATTATCATTGTCATTTAAATTCTCATCGTTGAATAAATCAATTTGGTTTGTAGCTTTATTTTCAAAAATATTTTTAGATTTTAGAATTAAATTTGGTATTGATAAGTAAATCGAATTCCTGTTTGGACATAGATCATCAAAAGCTCCAGCTTTAACCAAACCTTCTAATTGAAGTTTGTTTATATTCTTGGGATCTGTACGATTTATAAAATCAATAATTGATTTAAATGGACCATTTTTTTTCCTTTCAATTACAATATTTGAGATTGCTTCATAACCAACATTTTTAATTCCCCCTAAAGCATAATGAAAGGAACCATTTTTTGAATAAAAATCTGAATATGAAGAATTTATATTTGGTCTAACAATATTAATTTTTAATCTTTTCAATTCTTCATAGAATTCACTTAATTTATTTTGATTTGAAATATCCATTGTCATTGAGGCAGAAAAAAATTCATGTGGAAAATAAGTTTTAAGATACGCTGTCTGATAGGCTATAATTCCATATGCAGCTGCATGACTTTTATTAAAACCATATTCTGCAAAAGGTTCTATTTTTAGAAAAATCCCTGCAGCAACGTCTTTTCTAATACCATTATTAACCGCACCTTTAATAAAGCCCTCTTTTTGTTTTTCAACTTCGGTTCTTTTCTTTTTTCCGATAGCTTTTCTAAGTATGTCAGCTTCTCCTGCGGTAAATCCTGACAATTTTTGCGCTATTTGCATTACTTGTTCTTGGTAAATAATAACACCATAGGTTGGTTTAAGTATTTCTTCTAACATTGGATGTATATAATCAGGCTCTTTTCTATTATGTTTACAATCGTTATAAGTTGTAATATTGCTCATCGGACCTGGTCTATATAAAGCAACTAAAGCTATTATATCTTCTAGATGGTTTGGTTTCATTTCTATTAACGCTTCTCTCATACCAGCACTCTCCAACTGAAATAAACCTACTGTATTGCCACTTGAAAGATAATCAAAAACTTTCTGATCAGAATAATCAATCTCCTCAAGTTTAAATTTAGAGTGTTTTTTTTTTATTAATTTCTGAGTTTTGTCAATAACTGTTAAAGTTTTAAGACCTAAAAAATCAAATTTAATTAGACCAGCATTTTCTGCAGAATACATATCGAATTGGGTAGAAGGTAAAAATAAATCCGCAGACTTATCTTTATATAAAGGAACACTTTCAGATAATTTTTTATCAGCTATTACAACACCTGCAGCGTGAGTTGCGACATTTCTATTTAATCCTTCTAATTTTAACGACAGATCAATAAGTTTTTTTACTCTTTTATCCTCTTGAATAAGTTTTTGAAGCCTAGGTTCTGAACCAATACATTCAGATAAAGTTTGTGGTCTTGATGGATCAAATGGAATCATTTTAGAGATACTATCTACAAAACCATAAGGAAGACCAATAACCCTTCCTACATCACGTATTACCATTCTAGCTTTTAATTTTCCAAAAGTAATTATATGAGCTACACTATCTGGATACTTGCTTGATAGATATTTTAAAACCAAATCTCTTTTTTCCTCACAAAAATCAATATCAAAGTCAGGCATTGATATACGATCAGGATTAAGAAACCTCTCGAATATTAAGTTAAATTTTATTGGGTCAACATCAGTTATCTCTAAACACCATGCTACTAACGAACCCGCACCTGATCCACGTCCTGGACCAACAGGTATATCGTTATTTTTTGACCATTTTATATAATCTGAAACAATAAGAAAATAACTTGAATATTTCATTTTGGTAATAATCTCTAACTCATGATCAAGTCTTTTCTTATAAAGATTATATTTTTCACTTTTTGTTATTTCGTTCTCTGAGATTTTAAATACATTCATAAATTTATTTTTTAACCCATCCAAGGAATCATTTTTAATCATTTGGTTAGCATCGCCACCTTGTTCCGTGCTAATATTTGGTAGTATAGGTTTTGAAGTTAAGGTTCTATAATTACATCTTAAAGGTAAACTATAATTATTATCTAAAGCTTCAGGTAGATCTTTAAAAATTTCCTGCATCTCTTCTGTTGATTTGAAATAATGCTGATCTGAGTAATTTAATCTATTCTTGTCATTCACATACGATTTTGATCCGATACATATTAGTGCGTCATGCGCTTCATGATAAGATTTGTCAATATAGAATACTTCATTAGTTGCTATTATTGGTATATCTAATTTACCTGATAAGCTAAGGTTAAATTCTTCAAATTTTCTTTCGTTTAAATCTTTATGCCTTTGTATCTCAATATAAAAATTATCTTTGTAATTTTTACTAAAAGATTGATATATTTTTTCAATATCATCAATCTTGCCTTTATTAAAAAGCTTACCAATAAGGCCATTAATAGTACCTGAAAGAACAATTATACCTTCATTTAATTTAAGAATTTCCTCAATATCGCAATGAGGATCTGACATGGCATCATTTAATAAATAAGATTTTGATGATAAAGAAATTATATTCTTATAACCTGATTCATTTTTGGCAATTAATGGAATTAAACCTGTTTCATTCTCAAATCGAAAATTTATTTGCGTACCTATTATTGGTTGGGTTCCAGCTTTAGATAAATTTTCAGAAAATTCTAATGCTCCACATAAATTTGAGGTATCAGAAATTCCTACACTCTTAATTTTATTTTTTTTGCAATAATCTTTTAAATCATCAATTTTAATAGCTCCTTCGCATATAGAGTATTGAGAATGAACTTTTATATGATTAAAGGTCTTTATTAGATTTTTTTGCATTAATGGCAGCTATTTTACCATCATTTAATTCAATTTTACAATCTGCCATGTTAGAAAAAAATCTATTATGAGTTGCAAAAATAATTGTTCGGCTCTTTGATTTTAAATTAAGTAATATTTTAAATACTTCTTTTGCATTACTGTGATCTAAACTTCCAGTTGGCTCATCAGCTAAAATTATTTGTGGTGAATTTATAAGAGCTCGTGAAATAGCAATTCTTTGCGCTTCACCACCAGACAATTCAGCTGGATAATGATTAATTCTAGACATTAAACCTAGTTTATTTATTATTTTCTTTGAATCATTAATGGCATTATGTAAATTATTGTCCGAAGTTAATCTGGCAAGATATACATTTTCTAATGCTGTAAAATCTGCTAATAAATTTTTATTCTGATAAATTATTCCTATCTTATTTGATCTTAATTTATCATTTTTTATCTTTTCTTCGTATTTTATTAATTTATTTTCAATTTTAACTGACCCACTGGTTGGTCGATCTATAAGTGATATTAAATTTAATAATGTTGATTTGCCCGAACCAGATGGTCCTATAATTGAATAAGATTTACCAGTTTCAAAATTTAAATTTATTTTTTTTAGAACTTTAATATTATTTTTTTTATAATAAGTTTTTGTTACATTAGTAAGTTGAATAATATTAGTCATAATAAAGTCCTTTTACAGGGTCTAGTTGTGATGCTTTTGAGGCGGGGTATACAGACACTAGACAGGTTATGAAAATCGAACATAAACTTATCAATATAACAGACCCTACATCAATCTCGGATGGCATTTTACTTAAGAAATAGATTTCCTCTGGAAACAAATTTAAATTAAATAAAGAGCTTAATAATACTCTTATTTTTTCAATATATATTGAAAAAAGTACGCCTAGTATAACACCAAAAATAGTTGCAAAGGTTCCAATGAAAAAACCTATAAGAAAAAATATTTTTTTTATAGTAAAAGTTGATACACCTATTGATTTAAGTATTGAAATTTCTCTAGTTTTATTTTTGACAAAAATTGTTAAGCCAGAAATTATATTAAACGCAGCAACTATAATAATAAGTGACATTATTATAAACATTACATTTCTCTCTACTTTTAAAGCTGAAAAAAGTGATTTATTTAAATCTGCCCATGTGTAAACATATTCATCTTTATAAATATTTTGCAATTCATTTTTTAAATAATCAATTTTTTTGAAATTTCTAAAATATACTTCAATATGTCTCTGACTTTCATCTAATTGAAGAAAATTTTCTAAATCATTTAAATTTACAAACACTATATTTGTATCAAAATCAACTATATCTGTACTATATATTGAAGAAATTGTGAAAGATTTTTGTGATGGAAGATTTCCTATGATTGTTCCAACTCCTGTTGGTGACATAATTGTCAACTTATCTCCAATTTTTACATCCAATAAAAAACTTAATTCTTTACCAATGGAAATTGAGTCTTTAATTAAATAATTACTACCTTGAAAATTACTATTATTAACTAATGTTAAATTAGAAAAATCTTGCTCAAAATATCCTCTTATATGAACACCTTTTGTATAATCTTTGTTTAATATTATAGCTTCAGCGTTATTACTAAATACATGCAATAAAATATTTTTTTTAAGTAATGACTTATTTAATTTTGATGCATCAATAGGATTGTTATAAGACTGAATGGTAGCATGAGAACTAAAACCAACTATTTTATTTATTAACTCATTTCTAAAACCATTCATCACTGACATCACAATAATAAGAACAGCCACACCCAAACCTATGCCAACAAAGGAAAAAATTGAAATTATATTTAAAAATCCATCTCTTTTTCTACTTTTTAAGTATGTGAAAACAATCTTTTTTTCTAAATTAGATATCAATTTAATATTTACTTTTTAAAATTTCTAGTATTTTGTCAATTTTGTAATTATTTGAGTCTTTGCCTACCTCACGGAATTCAATATCATCACTTTCAGTATTTTTACCTAATATTATTTGAAAAGGAATTCCAATTAAATTCAATTTTTTAATTTTTGATGAAAAATTCTCGTCTGTATCATCTATTATCGCTTCAATATTATTTTTTTTAAATAGCTCATACATTTTAACTGCCTTGTCTAGGTTTGAAGTATCGTTTTTAGAAATACCAACAATTATAACACAATGATATGGTGATATAGATAATGGCCATCTCATTATACCATTTTTATCATCATATTTTGCTTCAATTATTGCTCCAACTAATCGTGATACACCAATACCGTATGAGCCCATTTTAACAAATTCTTTTTTTCCTTTATGGTCAACAGAAGCATTCATGGATTTTGAATATTTGTCACCAAAATAGAAAATATGACCTACCTCAATGCCTTTTGCATTTAATCTATTTTCAAATTTAACATTTTTTTCAAATTCATCTTTATTATATTTCTCGTCAGTAACAGCATAAAATTCTTCATATTCATTTCTTAAATTAGAAAGTGACTTTATGTCATTTTGTACATTCTCACTATTTACATCAAATATTCTTTTGTCAGTATAAATTTTGCTTTCACCTGTATCTGCTAGAATTATAAATTCATGAGATAAATTTCCACCTATTGGACCAGTATCAGCAGCCATTGGAATTGCTGAAAGCTCTAAACGTTTAAATGTTTTTAAATATGATATAAAAAATTTATTATATGAATATTGCGCTTCTTCATCATTTAAGTCGAATGAGTACGCATCTTTCATATAAAATTCTCTACATCTCATGATTCCAAATCTAGGTCGGAGTTCATCACGAAATTTCCATTGTATATGATAAAGTAATTGGGGAAGAGACTTGTAAGACTTAATGCTTGATCTAAAAATGTCAGTCACCAACTCTTCATTAGTTGGTCCATAAAGTATTTCACGATCCTGTCTATCTTTTATCCTTAACATTTCCTCACCATAATCCTGATATCTGCCACTTTCCTTCCAAATCTCACTTGATTGTATTGTTGGCATTAAGATCTCTTGAGCACCAATATTATTTTGTTCTTCTCTCACTATTTGCTCTATTTTTTTCATTACTTTAAAACCAAACGGCAACCAAGAATATATTCCCGCTGAAGATTGCTTAATCATGCCGGTTCTTAGCATCAATTGATGTGATTTAATCTTGGCCTCGGTTGGGTTATTTTTTAATATTGGAACAAATAATTTTGAAAAAAACATTTTGTCAAACTCTTACTAAATTTATATTGGTTAAAGGTTTTTTACCAGTCTTTTCCCTGCTATATCGTCTACATGTTACTTTTATAGCATCTATTAAATTACTTTCTTGTTTTTTATTTTTTAATGAAAAGCTTTTTGAGGTTTCAAATATTTTCTCTTGAAGTTCAAATTTAAATTCCTCTAAGCTGTATATAGGCAAACCTCTTATAGTTAATAATGGGTCTTTAATAATATTACCGTTAGATGATAAAATAATTGTTACATCCATAAAACCATTGTTTGAAATATTTCTTCTATCTTTTATTGATTGGTTATCTTCTTCAACGCTAACTGATCCATCGACATATAATCTACCATGTGGGGCTTTATCGTAAACCTCAGGTTTGTCTCCTGGAAAAATTTTAACAATGTCTCCATTTTCAACCAAAACGGTATTTTTAATTTGCATTTCTTTCGCAAACTTAACATGCTCAATCATATGTCTATGTTCACCATGAACAGGAATAAGGCATCGTGGCTTTACCCAGTTATACATATCCTTTAAGTCCTCTCTATTTGGATGCCCAGAAACATGAACAAATTCAGTTTCCTCTGAGATCACTTCTATGCCCTCTTTAACTAGCTGATTGTGTAACTTGTAAAGTTTTTTTTCATTTCCTGGAATAATTTTGGAAGAAAAAATAACAGCATCCCCTTTTTCGATATACACATCAGGATGAATATAATTTGAAATTCTCATCATAGCTCCCATTGGTTCACCTTGGCTACCTGTGCAAAGATATACAATTTTATCTCTTGAAATATTTTTTGCATCTCTAGGGTCAATAGGTTCAATCACATTTTTTAAATATCCACATTGTCTTGCAGCTTTATAAATTCGATGCATAGATCTACCAACTAAGGAAATTTGTCTACCAGTTTTTTCTGCACAAAAAAATATTGTTTCCATTCTGGCAACATTGGAAGCAAAAGAAGTTACAATTATTCTTTTTTTTAAATTAGACATTAAATTTAAAATACTTTTACGAACATCTAGCTCTGATCCTGATCTGCCTATACTAAAAACATTTGTTGAATCGCAAATCATAGCCAGCACTCCTTCACCACCAATCTCTTTTAATCTGTCAGAATTTATTTTTCCACCAATTAAAGGGTTAGGATCTACTTTCCAGTCACCAGTATGAAGTATTACACCTACAGGAGTTTCAATTCTTAATCCATTAGGTTCCAAAATTGAGTGTGTCAAAGTAATATATTCAATTTTAAAAGGACCAAGGCTTATCTTTCCATTAAGCTCAACTATCTGAAGAAAATTAGTAATATCTATACTTTTTTCCTTAAATTTTTCTTTAATTAGTACCGCTGTAAAAGGTGTAGCATAAATTTTACAATTTAGTTTTTGCCATAAATGAGTTATAGCCCCAACATGGTCTTCATGTGCATGAGTTATAACAATGCCCAATAAATCATCTTTTCTATCAATAATAAATCCAGGATCAGGATAAATAATATCTATACCAGGTATTGTGTCATCAGCAAATGTTACTCCAGTATCAATAATTATCCATTTTTGCTCACTTGGTTTTCCATATGCGTAAAGATTCATATTCATACCAATTTCTCCTGAGCCACCTAATGGACAAAATAATAATTCATTTTTTTGCATTTTATAAATTTTTATCAGTAATTATCTTAATCAAACCTTTTATTGTAATATCCTTATCAATTGAAACTCTATAATCTAAAGAAGATTTAAATAGATGTGAATAGCCTCCTGTAGCTATAATTGTAAAATTTTTTTTTGTTTCAAACTTAATTAACTTTATAATGTTATTAATTAGACCAGTATAGCCCCAAAAAAAACCTGACCTTAGTGCTGATAATGTGTTATTTCCAATGACCTTTTGCACTTTTTTTAGTGTGAAATTCGGTATTAAACTAGCATTATTTTCTAGTGATCTTGCAGATAAATTTATACCAGGAGCAATAACGCCTCCATAATAAACATTTTTAATTATTACATCAAAAGTTGTGGCTGTGCCTAAGTCAATAATAATATAATTTGAGTTCGTATTTGAAACTGAAATTGAGTTGGCTAACCTATCAGATCCTATCTGTTTTGTATTTACTTTTACTTTTATTAAATTACTTAATTTAATTTTTTTTAATTCATTTACATGAATAGAATAATTTTTATTTAAAACATTTTTAAGTATTGCAAATTTTTTTGGAACAACGCTACAAAATAATGAATTGGTTATTTTATATTTATTAATAAATTTTATTTTTTTATTGAAATATGACATCGTTAACAATTTTGTTGGTAAAATAATTTTCTTAATTATTTTCTTATTATCTATAACGCAAATTTTTGTATCAGAATTACCAATGTCCCCTACTAAGTTCATATTAAACCTTTTTTGAGGAAAATCCTATATAAATTAAAAAGATCATTTGAAATCTCTTTAATTTCTATTTTTTTATTAATTAAATCTTTTAAGCAGATAGTTGGATAATTATTTATTTTTGGCTTATTATTAACATTCAATCCTATTCCAACAATAAAATAATTATTTCCTCTTTTGCTTACAACTTCTTGTAATATTCCACAGATTTTTTTTTTATTTATCATAATATCATTTGGTTTTTTAATATAGATTTTTTCCTTAGTATACATAGATAATAATTTTTTAATTATGTTTAAATTAATTGATGTTAATTTTGATATACTTAAATCTATTGATTTTAAAGCAAAAAAAATAGTCACAAAGAGGTTTCCTTTTTTAGATATCCAATTATTTCCATGTCTACCTCTTCCTTTAATTTGATTGCTTGCTATAATAAAACCAGATTTATATCTAGTAGTTCGAATTAAATTTAAAGCCAAATCATTTGTGCTATTAACTTTACCGTAATTAAATTTATTAATAATCATTTAAACAAAAGAAATATTTTCCACAAATTTGATTAAGAAACTTGGATATACAAAATATAATATCAATATAATTGTTGTAATGAATAAAGTTATTTTTAAACTTATGTTATCAGATTTGTCAAAGACTTCTTTTGAATTATCAAAATAAATAACTTTTATAATTCTTAAATAATAAAATGCTGATACCACAGTTGCTAGTAAGCCAACTATAGCTAAAAAATACATTGATTGCTCAATTACAGAAATAAATATATAAAATTTTGCAAAGAAACCAGCTAATGGAGGAATTCCTGCTAAAGAAAATAATTGTATTAGCATGCATAGAGATAATATTGGATGATTTTTTGATAAACCAGATAAATCATCAATGGATTCATAATAAATATCGTTTCGCTTAAACATCAATAAACAAGAGAAAAAACCTAGGTTCATTATCAAGTAAATTGTAATATATGTTATAGAACTTTGTATACCTAAATTAGTACCAACAGCTAATCCTGCTAATGCATAGCCTATGTGACCAATGGAGCTGTACGCGATAAGCCTTTTTATGTTTGTCTGACCAATGGCAGCAAAAGAGCCGAGTAACATAGACGCAATGGATATAAATATTATTATAGACTGCCATTGTTGAAATAAATCAACAAATGGTACATACAAAAACCTAATAAACACAGTTAATGCAGCAATTTTTGGCACAACTGAAAAAAATAAAGTTATTGTAGTTGGAGAACCTTCGTAAACATCAGGAGCCCACATATGAAAAGGAACTGCAGAAATTTTAAAAGATAATCCAACTAGAATAAAAATTATTCCAAAAATATTTCCATATTCTTCAGAACCAATATTTGAAGAAATTACATCAAAATTAGTAGATCCTGAAAAACCATATATTAATGAACATCCATAGAGAAGTAAGCCAGATGATAATGCACTTAATACAAAATACTTTAGACCTGCTTCAGATGATTTAATATTATTTGTATTTATTGCAGCCAATACATACAGTGGCAAAGATTGTAATTCTAAACCCATATAAAAAACCATTAGATCATTGGAGCTAATCATTACTAGCATCCCTAAAATTGCTGACAATATAAGTATAGGGTATTCAATTTTAATAATTTTAGTTTTTTCAATGTAAGAATATGACATTAATAATACAAATATACCCGATAGGATTGTTAGTAATTTCATATAGAATGATAAATTATCAATTTTGTAACTATCTAAGAATAAATAATGATCTAATTTATCAGAAAAAACTACAAGTAGACCTAATGTGATCATTAAAGCAATTGTAGATAAATTATAAACAATCTTCGAGCTATTTTTTTTAAAAACTCCTAAAATTAATAAAAACATTACAGACAATGAAATAAAAATTTCAGGTAAAATTAAATTATAATTAATCATTAATCATTACTAATCTTAAATTATAGTCCTCTATTAAACTTGATAAAGAATTTTCTATAGTACTTATCAATGGTTCTGGATAAAAACCAAATAAGATTATAGGTACTGCTAATGATACAAAAATTACTTTTTCAGTATTTGTTAGATCTAACATTTTTAAAAGTTCTTCTTTTTTAATATTTCCAAAAATTACTCTTTTATATAACCACAACATATAAGCTGCTGATAACACAACTCCAAAAGTTGCAAAAAGCGCTACAGCAAAACTTTTTTTAAAGGCCCCCATTAAAATTAAAAATTCTGCAACAAATCCACTAGTTCCAGGTAATCCAATTGATCCAAGTGTAAAAATCATGAATACAATTGCATATTTTGGCATTATTGAAACCAGTCCACCATAATCTGATATCATTCTTGAGTGTGCTCTTTCATAAACTACTCCTACACATAAAAATAACGCCGCTGAAATAAATCCATGACTTATCATTTGTAATATACTTCCTTCTAATCCTTGCTGATTAAATGTGAATATTCCTATTGTAACAAAACCCATGTGAGCAACTGATGAGTATGCAATTAATTTCTTCATATCATCTTGCATCAATGCAACTAAGGAAGCATAAATAATCGCTATAACTGATAAGATAAAAATAAGTGGAGTAAAAAAATCTGAGGCATGTGGAAAAAGACCAATAGAGAATCTTATAAATCCATAGCCTGCCATCTTTAATAGAATAGCTGCCAATAATACTGAACCAGCTGTAGGGGCCTCAACATGCGCATCTGGTAGCCAAGTATGAACAGGCCACATTGGTGTTTTTACAGCAAAAGAACTAAAAAATGCTAACCATAACAAGTGCTGATATTGGACATCTATACCAAGTTCATATAATTTATTAAAGTCAGTAGTTCCATATAACCAATAAATACTAATTATAGCTATCAGCATAAGTACAGATCCTAATAAAGTATATAAAAAAAACTTAAATGCTGAATACACTCTTCTAGGACCGCCCCAAATACCAATTATTAAAAACATAGGTATAAGTCCAGCTTCAAAAAATAGGTAAAAAATAACTAAATCCAAAGAGCAAAAAACTCCAATCATGAAGCTTTCCATTATTAAAATTGCTAAAAGATACTCTTTTAATTTTATCTTGACAGTATTTGATACAGATAAAATGCATAAAAATGTAATCAAAGTTGTAAGAACTACGAAAAGTATTGATATACCGTCAACTCCAACCTTATAATTTATGAATCCATCTAACCAAGGCCTAATTTCTAAAAACTGAAAATGATCAGTAGATTTATCAAATATAAACCACATGTATAAAGAAATTAAAAAATTTAAAAAAGATGAAAAATAAGCAACATATTTAACATTCTTATTATTACTATTATCGGATGATTTTGATAAGAAAATAAATATCGACCCAACTAAAGGTAGCAGAATCAGTGATGAAAGAATAGGAAAATTCATTAATAAACCATTAAATATGTAAGTAAAATTGATACACCTATTAGCATGACAAAGGCATAATGATAGATGTAACCACTTTGAAATTTAATAGCCTTAATTGATAAATATTTAACAAAATTGGATATTCCATCTGGACCAAATCTATCAATAGTTCTTATATCAATTATTTTCCAAAAGAAATTACCAATATTTTTAATAGGTTTTACAAATATATGATTGTATAATTCATCAAAGTACCACTTGTTAATTAAGAAATCATATAAACTTCTATTTTCTTCAATTAAATATTTTGTAATATTTTTATTTAAAATAAATAAATAATATGAAAAAGGAATCATAACTGTTACTAAAATTGGCGTTATAACTAAAATCCATGTAGGAGGATGCTCTTGTGAAATTTCAGATACAAAAAAAATAGAACTTTTCCAAAAATTATTGTAGCTATCGTAACCAATAAATAAATCTTTGAAGAAAAATCCAGCAAAAATTGATCCAAGTGCAAGTATAATTAAAGGTATCATCATTAATTTTGGACACTCGTGAATTTTTTCAAACATACAATTTTTATTATTATATGTGCCATGAAATGTTTTAAAAATTAATCTCCAAGAATATATTGAAGTTAATATTGCAGTAGAAATTCCAATGCTAACTGCTAAATATGCTAAAGAACTTCCTTTTAAGAATGCAAACTCAATTATTGCGTCTTTTGAATAGTATCCTGATAATAAAGGGAAACCTGTTAATGCTAAAGTCCCTATAATCATTAAAATCCAAGTGTATGGCATTTTTTTCCATAAACCTCCCATTTTATCTAGATTTTGTTCGTCATTTAAAGAATGAATAACTGATCCGGCTCCTAAAAAGAGTAAGGCTTTAAAAAAAGCGTGGGTAAATAAATGAAATATGGCAACGTTATATGCCCCTATCCCAACGGCTATGAACATATAGCCTAACTGACTGCAAGTAGAATATGCTATTACTTTTTTAATATCTTTTTGAACCAGCGCTATAGTAGCTGCAAAGAATGCAGTCATCATTCCAATTATTAAAACAAAATTTAAAGCTACTGTGGAATATTCAAAAATTGGAGAACACCTTACTGATAAAAATACACCAGCAGTAACCATAGTAGCTGCATGTATCAGTGCTGAAACTGGGGTTGGGCCCTCCATAGCATCAGGTAACCAAGTATGCAATAGAAATTGGGCAGACTTACCCATGGCACCAATAAATAACAATAAACTTATTATGGTTATTGAATTTAACTGGAAACCAATAAAGCTAATTTCACTATTCTGTAAATTAGAAATATTTTTGAATACTTCATCATAATTAACTGTGCCTAATAAATAAAAAATAAGAAAAATTCCTAAAGCTAATCCAAAATCACCTACCCTATTAACTAGAAAAGCTTTCATGGCAGCTGCATTAGCAGAATTTTTTTTATACCAAAAACCTATTAAAAAATATGAACATAGACCAACACCCTCCCATCCAAAAAATAACTGTATAAAATTATCTGAAGTAACCAAAACTAACATTGAAAATGTAAATAGTGATAAATAAGACATGAATCTTGGTTTGTGTGGATCATGAGACATATAGCCAACAGAATAAATATGAACTAATGATGATACTAAACATACTACTACTAACATTATAGAAGATAAGGCATCTACTTTTATTGACCAATTAACATTTAATGAACCTGAATTGATCCAATTAAAAATTAATAAATTATTTTCGTAATTAAATGATATTACTTGATATAATAAAATAATTGATAGAATTGCTGATATAAGAACTAAGACACAGGGTATTATCAAAGAAATTTTTTCACCAATATTTTTTGAAAAAAAACCAGTTATTATAGATCCTATAAGAGGTAAAAATAATAATGCATATTCCATATTAACCTTTTAATTTATTTATTTCTTCTACTCTAATTGTTTGAGATCCCCTGTAATAAACTACAATGATTGCAAGCCCAATAGCAGCTTCAGCGGCGGCAACAGTTAAAATAAATAAGGTAAATATTTGTCCATTTATATCATTTAAAAATATAGAAAATGAAACAAGGTTTATATTAACAGCTAAAAGTATTAATTCTATGCTCATTAAAATTACTATTACATTTTTTCTGTTCAAAAAAATTCCAATAACACCAATTGAAAAAATTATTGTTGCTAATGTTAGATAATGTCCTAAACCTACTTCAATCATCTATTTTTACACCTTTCGCAGTTTCAACATCTACAATTTCTACGCCTTCAGATCTTTCTCTGCTAATTTGTGCAAAATAACTTTGTCTTTTAATATCTTCTCTTTTTTTAAAAGTAAGCACTATTGCTCCAATCATTGCTACCAAAAGAATCATCCCACTTAGTTGAAATAAATGAATAAAATCAGTATATAAAATATTGCCAATCTGATGTGTATTACTTATATTTTGATCTAGATATATCTTATCCAATGTTAGAAAATCAGGTTTATATTTCCATCCACCTATTACAATAATTAATTCAAAAAATATAATAATACTAACTAAAATTCCAATCGGTATATGATTTGAACTTTTATTAAACCACTGACTTTGTTGTCTTGAAACATTGAGCAGCATAACAACAAACAAGAAAAGTACAGCAACAGCTCCAACGTAAACTATAAGCATAATCATTCCTAAAAACTCAGCTCCAATCATAATAAAAAGAAATGAAATACTGACAAAATCTAAAATTAAAAAAAAAACAGAATAAACAGTATTTTTTGAAACCGTTACCATTACAGCAGAAATTACTGCTATTGTTGAAAAGGTAAAAAAGAAAATAGAATGAGCAATCATTGTTATCTAAATGGTTTATCAGCTTTGATATTTGCTGCTAAGATACTTTCCCATCTATCCCCATTATCTAAAAGTTTTTGTTTATTGTAGTAAAGCTCTTCTCTTGTTTCTGTAGAAAATTCAAAGTTTGGGCCTTGAACTATAGCATCAACAGGGCAGGATTCTTCGCATAAGCCGCAGTAAATACACTTCATCATATCAATATCGTATCTGGTAGTCTTACGGCTACCATCATCACGTTCTGATGACTCTATTGTAATTGCTTGCGCAGGACATACCGCTTCACATAATTTGCATGCAATACATCTTTCTTCACCATTTGGATATCTTCTCAATGCATGTTCACCTCTAAATCTTGGACTGATTTTTCCTTTTTCAAATGGATAGTTTATTGTTTTTTTTGCTCTAAATATTTCTTTAATTGCAGATATCAAGCCTGAGATAAAATCAGTTAAAAATATAGTTTTTAATATTCTGGAAAATTTCATAATTATATCTTGGGTAATAGATCAAAATAAAGAAGAAAACTTGCTGTTAAAATCACCCATGATAAAGAAAGTGGTAAAAATATTTTCCAACCCAATTTCATTAATTGATCATATCTATATCTTGGAACAATGGCTTTTACTAATGCAAAAAGAAGAAATAATAATAAAATTTTCATAATAAGCCATATAGGTGAAGGAATAATATTTAATGGGTATATATCAACTGGCGATAGCCAACCTCCTAAAAATAAAATCGACCCTAGGGCGCACATTAATAATATATTTGCATACTCACCTAGCCAAAACATTGCATACATCATTCCTGAGTATTCAGTTTGATACCCTGCTACAAGCTCGGCCTCTGCTTCAGGTAAATCAAATGGTGGTCTGTTAGTCTCTGCTAATGCAGATATAAAAAATATTATAAACATAGGAAATAATGGCACTACAAACCAAATATCACTTTGGGCTAATACGATGTCTTTCAAATTTAATGATCCGACGCATAATAAAACATTAATTATTATTACACCTATTGATACTTCGTAAGACACCATTTGAGCAGCAGATCTTATTGCGCCTAAAAAAGGATATTTTGAGTTAGAAGCCCATCCACCCATAATGATTCCATAAACACCTAATGACGAAACAGCAAAAATATACAAAATACCTACGTTAATATCTGCCAAGACATAGTTTTCGCTAAAGGGTATTACAGCCCATGCAATAAGAGCTAGGGTCATTGTAACGATGGGTGCTAATACAAAAATTACTTTATTTGAACTAGCTGGAATTATTATCTCTTTAAATATATATTTTAATGCATCAGCTAAAGATTGAAATAAACCAAATGGACCAACAACATTTGGACCTCTCCGTTTTTGTACAAAAGCCCACACTCTTCTATCTAACCATACAATCATTGCAACAGCTGTGAGTACAGGAATTAATAAAAAAAATATTTTATAAATTTCAGTTAAAATTATATTGATATATTCTATCATTTTTTAATTTATTTGATCTTTCTACACTCAGACATTGTTTTGGAAGCCCTAGCAATTACATTTGAGTAGTAATAATCAATTTTTCGAGTTTTTATTGCCTCTTTAACAAAATCTAAATTATTAATTAATTCAAAACCTTTTTGCTTTTCCTCTTCATGAAAAATATTTAAATAACTCATCATTGTTTTTTCAAGTTCATTTTTATCATTGAATAATTTTTTACCTGAAATTTTTTCTGATAATTCATTAATTATTTGCCAATCTTCTTTGGCATCACCTGGCGGGTATGAAGCTTTAAAAGCTTTTTGTAATTTTCCCTCTAAATTAGTAAAATATCCATCTTGCTCTGTGTAAGCACAGCCTGGTAAAATAATATCAGCAATTTCAGCACCCTTGTCACCATGACTTCCTAAGTATATTATGAATTCATCCTTTTTTTTAAAATCTAGATTATCTTGTCCAAACAAAAAGACAATTTCATATTTATTATTTTTTAAATTAGTCAATAAATTATTATAACCATCATTTGTGCTATAGATACCAAGATCTAAACTTCCAATACTTGATGCATGTAATGTTATTATGTTTAAAGGATTCCAGTCTTCTGTTATTTTATTTTTGTTTACTAAAAATTTTTTTAGTGACTCAAAAATATATTTTCCTGACTGTTTTTCAAACACAGAAGGACCTAATATAATCATAGGTTTTTTTGAATTATATATTAATTCTGAAACATAATGTTTGTCCTCAATAATGTTTCTGATTGTTTCACTATCACCACTTAAATTTTCATATGGAAAAGTTAAATCACCCTCATCATTTAATGAAATAATTTTTGTATTATTGTTTAGGTGAGCTTTTCTAATTCTTGAATTTAAAATTGTTGCCTCATGTCTAATATTTGATCCAATTAAAAAAATAAAATCACTTTCCTCTATACCGTTAATTGATGAGTTAAATAAATAATTTTCCCTTTTTGAATAATTAATATATTGATTGTCGCTTCTATAGTCATAGTTATTATTTTTTAAAATTTTATTAAAAAAATCTTTTATAATAAACAACGACTCCATATTATTTAAATCACCAGTAAAACCACAAATTTTAGATTTTTCTGTTGCGTTTATTTTTGAACTAATAATGTTGAAAACTTCTTTCCAATTAGATTTGTCAAATTTATTATTATATTTTATGTAAGGTGTATCTAATCTCTGATTTAAAAGACCATCACAGGCAAACCTTGTTTTGTCTGATATCCACTCTTCATTAATATCTTCATTAACTCTGGGTAAAATTCTTTTAACCTCCCACCCATATGTATCAACTCTTATGTTTGATCCAATTGCATCCATAACATCAATACTTTCAGTTTTTTTTAATTCCCAAGGTCTTGCCTCGAATACATATGGTTTTGATGTTAATGCTCCAACTGGACATAGATCAATTACATTTGCTGATAATTCTGATTCCATTGATTTTTCAAGATATGTAGTAATTTCCATATTTTCACCTCTGCCGATTGCTCCTAGTTCGGTAACTCCAGCAACTTCAGTTGCAAACCTAATGCATCTTGTGCAATGAATACATCTGGTCATTTGTGTTTTTATCAAAGGTCCCATATTTTTTTCTGGAACAAATCTTTTATTTTCTTTAAATCTAGATTTGTCTACACCATAAAACATAGATTGATCCTGTAGATCACATTCACCACCTTGATCACATACAGGACAATCAAGTGGATGGTTTGCTAGTAAAAATTCCATTACTCCTTTTCTTGCCTTCTCAACTTTTTCAGTATTAGTTTTAATAATCATGCCTTCTGTTGCAGGCATTGCACATGAAGCTACTGGTTTTGGCGATTTATCCATTTCAACTAAACACATTCTGCAGTTACCTGCGATTGATAGTTTTTCATGATAGCAAAACCTGGGTATTTCAGCTCCAGCTTGCTCACAAGCTTGTAAAATGGTTAAACCTTCTTCAACCTCAATATCTTTATCATTTACTTTTAATTTCAACATTATTCAGTATCTAATAAGTGTTGATCAACCAAATATGGTATATTTTTTGGTTTTTTTATCACAGGATCAAACTTATTCCTTTCTAATATCTCGTCTTTAAAATTTCTAATTAATCCTTGGACTGGCCAAGATGAACCTTCACCAAATGCACATATGGTATGACCTTCAATTTGTTTAGTTACGTCCATTAGCATATCAACTTCGTCTACTGTTGCTTCTCCTTTAGCCATTCTTTCAAGCATTCTCCACATCCATCCTGAACCCTCTCTACATGGTGTGCATTGACCACAACTTTCATGTTTATAAAATCTTGCTATCCTAGCCATGCATTTAATAATGTCTTGATCTTTATTGATTACAACTATACCTGCGGTACCTAGTCCTGTTTTATTTTCAACACATGCATCAAAATCCATCTTTATTGTATCGCAAACTTCTTTTTTTAATAAAGGCATTGATGATCCACCGGGAATTACTGCTTTTAAATTATCCCATCCACCTACAACTCCTCCTGCATGTTTTTCAATTAAATCTTTTAAAGGAATTCCCATCTCCTCCTCAACATTGCAAGGATTGTTTACATTCCCTGAAATACAATATATCTTAGTTCCTGTATTCTTAGATCGGCCTAAAGAGGAAAACCATTTACCGCCTTTTCTCAAAATAGTAGGTACAACTGCTATAGTCTCAACATTGTTAATTATCGTGGGACATCCATACAAACCTATTAAGGCTGGGAATGGTGGTTTTAACCTTGGCTGACCTTTGTTACCTTCTATACTTTCTAATAACGCTGTTTCCTCTCCACAAATATAAGCGCCGGCTCCGTAGTGAATATAAATGTCTAAATTCCAGCCAGTTTCAGCTGCGTTTTTTCCTAGCAGACCATTTTCGTAAGCTTCATCTATAGCTTTTTTTAGTTTTTGACCTTCGTTATAATATTCACCTCTAATGTAAATATAGCAGACATGAGCATTGACTGCGTAAGAGGAAATCAAACAGCCTTCAATTAATTTGTGAGGTTCAAACCTTAGAATATCACGATCTTTACAAGTTCCAGGCTCTGATTCATCAGCGTTAATTACCAGATAATGAGGTTTTGAACCAACTTCTTTAGGTGCAAATGACCACTTTAGTCCTGTTGGAAATCCAGCTCCTCCCCTTCCTCTTAATTCAGAGGATTTAACCTCATTTATAATCCATTCTCTTCCTTTGCTAAAAATATCTTTAGTATTAATCCAATCACCCCTTTTTTTAGCTGATTTTATATCTGAACCAAGATCATTATAAAGGTTTTTAAATATTCTATCTTCGTCTCTAAGCATTTTTATTATCCAACAACGTTTTTCTAATATTCTCTGGTTCTGAACTCGTACGACCTCTATAAGAACCAGGTTTGAGTTCTTCATTATTGTTTACCTGATCAATTATTTTTTCTAATTTTGATGGGTTTAAATCTTCAAAATAGTTATCGTTAATTTGTACCATTGGAGCATTGACACATGCACCCAAACACTCAACTTCCATCCATGAACAATTACCATCAGGGGATATCTCAGACTCTTGCTCTGATATTTTTTTCTTACAAACATCAACTAATTTATATGCATCTCTAATCATGCATGGAGTTGTTGTACAAACCTGAAAAAAATATTTTCCTACAGGTGCAAGATTGTACATTGAATAAAAAGTAGCAACCTCATAAACCTTTATGTAAGGCATTTTCAACATCTTAGCGATATACTTCATAGCTGCTAAAGGTATCCAATTATCATTTTGCCTTTGAGCAATATAAAGTAATGCCATAACTGCACTTTTTTGTTTGTTAGATGGATAATTAGAAATGGCATTTTCTGCCTCTCTTAAATTTTTATCATTAAAATTAAATATCTCTGGTTGAAGCTTTGATATTTTTTTAATACTCATCTGTCAATTTCTCCAAAAACAATATCTAATGATCCAAGAACAGCAGGCACATCAGCTAACATATGGCCTTTAATGAGGTAATCCATGGCTTGTAAATGTGCAAAGCCTGGGGCTCTAATTTTACATTTGTAAGGCTTGTTTGATCCATCAGAAATTAGATAAACTCCAAATTCTCCTTTGGGCGCTTCAACCGCGGTGTATATTTCGTCTTTATCTACTCTATAACCTTCGGTAAATAATTTAAAATGATGTATTAAAGCTTCCATAGACTCTTTTAGTTCTTTTTTAGGTGGTGGTGAAATTTTATTATCTTTAGATTTTATCGGTCCAGTTGGCATATTTTTTATACATTGATTAATTATTTTTAAACTTTCTTTCATTTCTTCAATTCTGCATAAATATCTATCATAACAGTCTCCATTTTTGCCAATAGGTATTTTAAAATCAAATTGATCATAACAATCATAAGGCTGTGATTTTCTTAAATCCCATGCTACACCAGACCCTCTTAACATTACTCCAGAGAATGAATAACTAAGTGCATCATCTACGGATACAATTCCAATATCAACATTTCTTTGTTTAAAAATTCTATTATCTGTTAAAAGATTCTCAAGTTCATTTAAAACTTTGGGAAATGTAAATGTAAATTTTGAGATATCATCAATGAGATCTTGTGGTAAATCTTGGTGTACACCGCCAGCTCTAAAATAATTAGCATGTAATCTTGATCCTGATGCTCTCTCATAAAAAGTCATTAAAGTTTCTCTTTCCTCAAAACCCCATAAAGATGGTGTTAACGCTCCAACATCTAATGCTTGAGTTGTTATGTTTAAAATGTGAGAAAGAATTCTTCCAATTTCACAAAACAATACTCTTATGTATTGAGCTCTTATAGGTACATCAATTTTTAATATTTTCTCAATGGACAGAGCAAAAGCATGCTCTTGATTCATTGGCGCTACATAATCGAGTCGATCAAAATATGGAACAGCCTGCATATAAGTTTTGTTTTCAATCAACTTTTCAGTGCCTCTGTGGAGTAAACCAATATGTGGATCAGCTTTTTCAACTATTTCACCATCAAGTTCAAGGATAAGTCTAAGAACACCATGAGCTGCTGGATGTTGGGGCCCAAAATTTAAATTCATCGTTTTTCTAGTATTTTTCTTCATTCTTTTTTTAATTTTTCTCTAATATATTTTGTTCCTTCCCAAGGACTTTGATAATCAAAATTTCTGTAATCTTGTTCTAATTTTACTTTCTCATAAATAACTTTTTTACTTTCTTCACTATATCTAACTTCATTATGACCTGTTAAGGGAAAGTCTTTTCTTAATGGATGTCCTTCAAAGTTATAATCTGTAAGAATTCTTCTTAAATCTGGATGATTTTTAAATGTAATCCCATACATATCAAAAACTTCTCTTTCCATCCAATTCGCTGAAGGGTAAACATTCATTAAAGTATCTATTTTTTCATTTTCATTAATTAAACTATTAATAATAATTCTCTGATTAAACTGATGACTAAGTAAAAAATAAACTATTTTAAATCTTTTTTCATTTGATGGATAGTCTACTGCCGTAATATCTATTAATTGTTTAAATTTTAATTTTTGATGAGTTTTTAAGAACATCATCACTTCAATTAAATCATTAATGTTAATTGAAATTAAAATCTGCTTATGCTTAATTTCAGAAGATTTTATCTTAGTACCAAGCTCAGAGTTTATTTTTTTTTCAAGGTCAAGTGCTACGTCCATTAATTATCTTTCTAAAGAACCTTTGTTTCTGATTTTTTTTTGTAATTGTAAAATCCCATACAAAAGAGCCTCTGCAGAAGGTGGACATCCTGGAACATAAATATCTACTGGAACGATTCTATCACAACCTCTGACTACAGAATATGAATAGTGATAATAACCACCACCATTAGCACAACTGCCCATAGAGATAACATATCTTGGTTCTGGCATTTGATCATAAACCTTTCTAAGAGCTGGAGCCATTTTATTGGTTAATGTTCCAGCTACTATCATAACATCAGATTGTCTTGGAGAGCCTCTTGGAGCTGCTCCAAACCTTTCTAAATCATATCTTGGCATAGAGGTTTGCATCATTTCTACAGCGCAACAAGCTAAGCCAAAAGTCATCCAGTGTAATGAACCAGCTCTTGCCCAATTAACCAAGTTATCTAATGACGTAGTAATATAGCCGTTATCGCTAAAATCTTTTGCAATTTGTTTAAATTCATCTGGAATTTTGTTATCCACACTTTTTAAATTCATACTATTCCCAGTCCAAAGCGCCTTTCTTCCATTCATAAATAAATCCTATTGTTAATATGAAGAGAAAAATCATCATAGATGCAAATCCTGCTATACCGATATTTCCCAAAGATATAGCCCAAGGAAAAAGGAAAGCAATTTCTAGATCAAATATGATAAATAATATTGCTACTAAATAAAATTTAACATCAAATTCCATTCTTGAATCTGTAAATGGCTCAAATCCACATTCGTATGATGATAGTTTTTCTGGATCGGGGTTTTTGGGGGATAGAATAAAGTTCATTAAAATAAACGCACAGCTAAGTCCTAATGCTATTATTAAGAACACAACTATAGGTAAATAATCTTTTAAAAATTCCGCAACCATCAAGGAACATATAACACTTTTTGCGAGTTCTTGAAGTGGTCATACGTCACATTTTTAATAATAAAAAAGTTAACAAAATCAATAGCTTACAATCATAGTATAAGCTAACATAATAAAAAGTTAATAAAATCAATTATTTACGAATCAAAAGTAAATAATTCTAATAATTAGACATTTATTATAATAAAAGCCATATATTACTTAAAGAATGGCGGGAGTGAAGGGACTCGAACCCTCGACCTATCGCGTGACAGGCGATCGCTCTAACCAACTGAGCTACACCCCCATTTTTGGTGGGCAGTAAAGGACTCGAACCTTTGACCCCCTCGGTGTAA
>MDTB01135543.1_pt1 | contig 23829 bp, 22 predicted proteins | sample 811161 | NCBI WGS metagenome assembly MDTB01 (sample SAMN05326650, study PRJNA326480) | marine metagenome | isolation source: seawater | place: Mediterranean Sea | collected 2009
CGGAGAGTTAGACGATCAAGAAATTGAGATTGAATTATTATCTAACTCCTCATCCTCAATGAAGTCGATGGAGATTCCTGGAATGCCAGGTGGTATGATGGGTATGATAAATTTAGGAGAAATTTTTGGTAAAGGTTTTGGACAAAAAAAAGAAAAAAGGAAGCTTACTGTTAAAGAGTCTTATGAATTTCTTCTCAATGAGGAATCTGATAAACTAATTGATAACAACAGCTTAATTAAAAGAGCAATTAATAACGTAGAACAAGATGGTATAGTGTTCATTGACGAGATTGATAAAATCTGTGGTAAAAACAGTCGGGGCACCGCTGAAGTAAGTAGAGAGGGAGTGCAAAGAGATCTGCTACCTTTAATTGAGGGCTCAACTGTTTCAACCAAGTATGGTACAGTAAAAACAGATCATATACTTTTTATTGCATCTGGGGCCTTTCATGTTGCAAAACCCTCAGATTTACTACCTGAGCTTCAAGGAAGACTTCCTAATAGAGTAGAATTATCTGCTTTAAACCAAGAAGATTTTATTAGAATTTTGAAAGAACCAGAAAACAATCTAATAAGACAATACGAAGAATTAATTGCAACTGAGGGGGTAAATTTAAAATTTTCTGAGAATGCAATATCAGAAATTGCAAAAATCGCCACTCAAGTCAATGATGAAATAGAAAATATTGGTGCGAGAAGACTACATACTATTTTAGAAAAAGTTCTTGACGAAATTAGTTTTTCGGCTTCGGATAAAAAAAATGATCAAATAAAAATTGATGACAAATATGTAATAAAACAAGTTGGAGAGATTTATAAAAATAACGACTTATCAAAGTTCATTCTTTGACTTTTTGAGGTAAATCATAAGTGCTCCTTCTCCTCCGTTTTCCGGAATTGCAGAGTCAAACCATAAAATGTACTTTGATAATTGAACAGATCTCAGCCATATGGGAACATTTTTTTTTAACTTTCCAGTCCCTTTCCAGCCTTCAGTTACGCCGAGTCTTTTACCCTTTCCAGTTATAATAAGCAGTAGTCTTTTTTTATATTCGTAATTTTTCAAGATAAATTCTGCTACTTTTTCTTTAGATTCTTCTATAGTGAAACCATGAAGATCCAGCTTAGACTGAATTTTCAACTTACCTTTTTTTATTTTCCTTAAAGTATTCTTTTCAAGAAGTTTTTTCTCTTCATTTCCTTCATAAAAAAAAACTGTTTCAAATTTTTCTTCCTGTTCTTTGTGATTAAAAGCTATTTTTTCATTATTTTTTTTTAGCAGGTTATTTTTTTTTTCTAGTGGGGTTACTCTTTTTTTAAATTCTTCCCAATCTTTTTCAGTCATTATAATCTTTCGGAACTAATACATATATAAGCAGTTTTTTTTTAAGTTCTCCAGCAATTTTTTCTGCTGCTACTCCTCTTCCGGTAAAAAGGTCGGCTCTGTTTTTTCCAATTATAGCCCCTCCAGTATCCATAGAAATTACAGGAAGAAGTTTTTTTTCAGAGACTTTATGCAAAACTAAAGGCATCCCCAAAGGGTAGTATTTTTTGTCTATTGCAACACTTGTATAAGGACTCAAGTTTAGGCCAATTGAACCTACGGAACTTTTTTTGGTATTTTTTTTATTAATATCAAAAAAAATGTATCTCTCATTTTGATTAAGGATTTGATCAGTAATATCAGGGTTTTGCCGTAGAAATTTTTTAATTGAAAATAAATTAATTTCTCCTTTGATGAGTTTTTTTTTTTTTAAGAATTTTCCAATTGATGAATATTTTTTTTTATTATTTCCACCGTAATTAATTTTTACTTGTTTTTTGTTTTCTAATGTTCCTATACCCGACCCCTGAATTTGCAAAAAAAATAGGTCAATTTTATCATTTGTCCATATTAAAACATCCTCCATTCTAAAGTTTGACTCAATTTTTTTTCGCTCAAGCATTTCATAATCTTTATTATATTTAAGAAGAGGAATATTAAATTTCTTTGTTTTTTTAAATGATACCATAATTTCTGGTTCATAATAACCTGTCAAAATACCTACTTTGTCTGAAAGTTCTTTAAATCTGAAATTTTGTAATAAAAATGACTTGTTTAAAGCTTTTGTTTTCATGTTGTTGCATACTAATTTCCATTGATTTGCTGTTCCTAGGCTTGGATAGGAAGGATGTTTTTGGAGGTTTTGTAATAATTTTTTCTCACAAACTTTTTTTAACGATTTGAAGAACTTATTAATATCCCCTTCAACTAAATTATATTTTAAGAGCTTGTTAGTATTTATTAAGTTTTCTGAATTTGTGTCCTTAAAAAGAAAGACAAGGGAAAGAACTAAAACTTTAAATATCAATTATTCTCTTCAATTTTATCTAAAACCCAGTTGGGATCATTTCTTTTTAAGTCCTTGGAAAAAAACCAACTTTCAACTATTGACAAAATTTGGTTTCCGTCTCCACCTATAATTTTTCCCTTGTCATTTTTGATTACCTGCACTTGTTCTGATGAAAATTTAACTTTAATTGAAGCGACATTATTACTTTTGAGTGATACATCTTCAATTTCTGCTTCTTTTATTCCTATTATACTTACATCTAAGTTTTCTTTTTTCTTTGCTCTGTTATTAATTTGTTTACTAAACATTTTGAAAATATCAGCTGATAATAGGTTTTTGAGGGGTTTAATATTTTCGTCAGAATATTTTTCTATTATATATTCAAAGGCTTTTTTTGCCCCAACTATGAAGTCATCAACTTTGAAGGAGGGGTCAATCTTATGAATTTTAGATAGCTCACTAGATATACCTGGGTTTTCGTGAAAAATATGTTTTGATTCTTCTAACTTAATTTGATCGACACTGGACTTTGAAACTTTGTCAGGAGAAGATTCTTTAAGGTCTGATTTTCCTCTTGAAAATTTATTTGCTATGTCGTGCTCGTTACCAGTTTTTTTACCAAGTGTATTTCTCAGCCTATTTATTATAAAAATGGCAACCATTGCTAAAATGAGAATATCTATGTATGGTATGTTGTTCATTTTTTTTTATTATAGAAGTTTTAGTGCATTTTATGTATTATTATGTATTATATTGTTTTCCATAACATAATGAAACATTAATATGGCAAATAAAAAAAAAAATTCAAATACAAACAATCTAAAATTCATTATTAATGCTCAATATCTGAAAGATCTATCTTTTGAGAACCCACGTGCCCCTGAATCTTTGCGAAACTTTTCTTCTAACCCATCTTTTAATATTGATGTAGATGTAAAATCAAAAGCTTTAAATGATCATGGAAAAAATATTTTCGAAGTCGAACTTTTAGTTAAAGGAGAAACAAAAATTGAAGATAAGCCTCTATTTTTGATAGAAGGAAGCTACTGTGGAATTTTTACTATAGAAAATGCAGAGTCTGATGTTTTAGAAAAAATTCTTCTCATAGAATGTCCTAAGTTTTTATTTCCGTTTTTAAGGTCAATTATTGCTAATTCTACAAGAGAGGGTGGGTTTCCACCATTGATGTTAAACCCAGTCGATTTTGTTGGTATGTATGAAAGCAAAAAATCAGAAGGAAAAAAAAATTAATTAGAGCTTAACCTTTTTTTTAAGCTCTTTTTTAATTGCTAAACTTTCATTAACAATCTCTTCATTAATTTCAAAAGTTGTGAGACCTTTCTTCCATTTCTCAATAAACTTTTTCATATTTTTCTCTTTAGGAGCATTGGTTTTCTGGGATTTCTTAAATTTTTCTCTTACACTTTTTCTATCCAAGAGTTCTTTTACTTCATCGATCTTTAGCAACTCATCTTCTCTTAAGTAATTAGTGATTACAAAATTAAGCCTCTGGTTTTCATTTTCTAATCTTAGATTTTCTTCTTTTATTTTTATGAAGTGATCCTGAACAGTGTTGATGTCCTCTTCTTTGTACAATTTTATCTTTTTGTTAAATTTTTGAAGAGCTTCTTCAAGATTTTGAAGTAAAAGGTCCTTAATTTTAATTATGTCTGCTTCATTATAATTATAGTGACTCTTATCACTTAGTTTAGCAAGACTTGAAAACGCTAAAAATACTTTATTAATTCTTTTTTTTGATAAGACAATAAAATTGCAAATTTTAAAAATTGTTCTCTCGTCTTTAGTCCATTCATTTCTGGGTTTGTATCTAAAGTTTTTAAGAAATGTAAAGGCGTCTACAAAAGAAAGATTATGTTTTTGTGCTTTTTTACTCATAATTTGTACTATATGCATAAATACTATATTTTTAACAAAATATAGGGGATAATTTTATAATATATAACATGATACAACGCAAGGATTCTTTTATTATTCTGTCTTAATATTGTCTTCTAACTAGATCAGAGTTTCTCATACAATAAGTTATAAATTATTATATTTGAGAAATACAAAATGGAGTGGGTAAAAGATATGCCTTGACCGGTTTTTGGCATGTAAAATGCGTAATACAGGGTTATGAGAGATGTCAACATAAGTATAAAAGATAAGATCCGGGCACTTGCGGAAAAGTCGTTAAGTTTGAAAGAATATCAAGTCAAAGAAAAAGATAGTTTTTTTACGAATTCCTTTAGTCTAATGAATGACTTTAAAAATAAGCAGGAAATATTCTATCCACTAGCTCAATCATCTTGGGATTATACTGAGCATAATGCAATAATTGACCAATTATACACTGGTAATTTAACAATGGGAGAAAAGGTAGAAAACTTTGAAAAAAGGTTTGCTGAACATTTTGGAGCTAAATACGCTGTTATGGTTAATTCTGGCTCATCGGCGAATCTTTTAATAGTAGCAGCTTTAACTTTATTATCTAAATATGATTTTAAAAGTGGTGATGAAATCATTGTCCCTGCTCTAGGCTGGAGCACAAGTTATACTCCATTTGCACAATATGGATTAAAATTAAAGTTTGTAGATATTGATTATCAAACATTAAATATTGATCCTGAAAAAATCAATAATGCGATTTCAAGAAAGACCAAAGCAATACTTGCAATAAATATTTTAGGAAATCCTATTGAGTTCAAAAAAATTAAAAAAATATGTGAAAAAAACAAATTACTTTTGATCGAAGATAATTGTGAATCACTGGGAGCCAAATATGGAAACAAATATTCAGGAAATTTTGGGGTTGCAGCTTCTTACAGTTTTTTCTTCTCACATCATATTCAGACAATAGAAGGAGGCATGATAACAACTAATGATAGAGATATATGTGAGTATTCAAGATCTCTTCGTTCTCATGGATGGAATAGGGATTCATTAGAAAAAAATTCATTTAGTAAGAGCCCAACTGCTAAATTTAAGAATTCCTTTAATTTTGTTCTACCAGGATATAATTTAAGACCCAATGAACTCAATGGAGTTTTAGGGCTTACTCAATTAAAAAAATTACCTCACTTTCTCGAAGGGAGAAAAGAAAACGCACGTTTTTTCAAAAAACTGTTTGATAATCAACCTTATTGTAGTATTCAAAAATGCGATTATGATTCTTCTTGGTATGGCTTTAGTATTTTGCTAGAGGGAGCATTAAAAAATAAGAGAGATTATGTTCTTAATGAACTTCACAATGTCGGTATCGAGACACGACCAATAGTAACTGGGAATTTTTTAAAAAATTCAGTTTGTGATTTTATGAATTATGAAATTTCAGGAATCTTAAAAAATGTAGAGAGCGTAGATAGAAGGGGTTTTTTTGTTGGTAATTCTCATATAAACCTTGAAAATCAGCTTTTAAAGCTATCAGAGACCATTCAAAAAATTTATAATAATGTAAATTAAGAGAAAAAAAAATTTATGATTATTAATAACTTAATGGGAGGTATAGGAAATCAGTTATTTCAAATATCTGCGGGATTTGCTCACGCAAAAAACATTCAAACAGACTTTGCAATAAATTATAAAATTGGCTTAGGAAATGGTCAAGGGTACCCTCCTAGAAGATACAAAGATACACTTTATAAAAATATTCCAGAGACAAACCACAACGTTTTTATTCCGTACCAAGACCCAAAATTTAGTTATACCCCAATATCAAAATTAAATAATTTGTGTTTAATTGGATACTTTCAATCAAAAAAATATTTCTTAGGGTACGAAGAAGAGGTTAAGAACCTTCTCTATTTTCCCATTTCATTAATAACAAAAGTTCAGAATAGATTTGATGCAATTAAAAAAAAAAAAGTAGGAATACATCTTAGACTTGGCGATTACCGCGCTAAGAGTACAGAGGGGGTTTTCCACAAAATTGACTACTCATTGTACCTTAATGAAGCAAAAAAAAAATTTGGAGATGAGTATGAGTTTTTAATTTTTTCAGATGATTTAAACTTACTAAAGCAGGAAGTAAATCTCAAAAATTTTGTTAATTTAGAAAATGATAATGAGCTGGAAGATTTATATTCTCTGTCTCAATGTGATAGCGTAATCATGAGTAACAGCTCTTTTTCTTGGTGGGGAGCATTTTTAGGAAAAACTAAAGAAAAAGTTATTTGTCCAGATAAGTGGTTTGGACCAAGGGGACCCCAGGATTCGTATGACATATACGAGGACTCTTGGATAAAAATAGTTGTGTAATAAAAGCTTTGATGCTTAATTGGAAATATTGATAAAATTATAAAAATGGAGCGGGAAACGAGATTCGAACTCGCGACCCTCACGTTGGCAACGTGATGCTCTACCACTGAGCTATTCCCGCAGGATAAAAAAACATTAATATACTCTTAAAAAAAGTTAATTACAATATTACCAACTAAGAATAAAATTTTTAATTATTTATTTTAAATGTGACTAAAGATTATCATATAATATCATATGCCATATAATTTTAATAAAAATTTTGAAGAACTTCCTGAGACACTTCCACTTTTTCCATTGAGTAAAGTTCTTTTATTACCGAGAGCAAAATTACCACTTAATTTGTTCGAAAACAGGTATTTACATATGCTTGACTATGCTTTAGCAAATGGCAAATCAATTGGTATGATTCAACCAAATGAAAAAATTAGAGATCGTAAATCAAAAAAAGAACCTAACCTTTATTCGATTGGTTGTGCAGGCTATATCACGGCTTTTTCACAAACAAACGACAATAGATACGAAATAATTCTGAAGGGTTTATGCAGATTTGAATTAAAAAGTGAACTTAATTTAATGAATGGATTTAGAAGAGGAAAAGTTTTGTGGAAGCCATTTAGGAGTGATTTTGAACCCCTAGTTTTAAAAAGCAAAGAAAAAAGGTCTGTTTTCATTGAGAATCTGAAAGGTTATCTTAAAAAAATGTCTATTAACGCTGATTGGGAGGCAATTGAAGTTTCGAGTGATGAAGATTTGATCAATTCTATTTCAATGGGCTGTCCATTTGATGTTAACGAAAAGCAAGCATTGCTTCAAGCACAATCACTTGATGAAAGAACTGACATATTAATTTCATTAATGAAAATGAGTATGAGTTTTAGTTGTAGCTCAGACGAGAGTGCTAAGCTTTCTTGAACTATGAATGATTTTGATGAAAGTATTCTTCCCTTTTTAATTTGTCCAAAGACAGGAAAGGATCTTTTTTACGACAAAAAAAAAAATATCCTACATACCGCTGATAAAAAAAATATTTACAAAATTAAAAAAGGAGTCCCTTTGCTTGTGGCTGAATAACAACAATGATTCCAGATTCCATTAAATTGTCTAATGACAAAAGGTCTTTACAAATAGCTTATGATAAAAAAAATTTTTTAATATTATCATCATCTTTTTTGAGAGCTCATACACCATCAGCTGAAAATAAAAAGAACCTCGATTCTCCAGATGTCAAAAAGTTCTCAGAGGTTCTAATAAAAAAAATTGAGAAAGTCGGTAATTATGCCATCAAAATTTCCTTTAGTGATGGCCATAACACAGGGATTTACAGTTGGGAGTTTTTGTATGAGATTGGTCTCAAAAGTCAAACTTCAAAAGACCCATAGCAAACATCATACTTTTTTTTTTAAGAAACTCTGATTTATTAAAGATTTTTAATCCATTCTCTCTAATTGTTTTTATTATAATGGAATTATTTGAGAACAACTGATTTAGTCTATGAGTAGCCTGAATTAATAACTTCTTGTCAATCAATCTTTTTAATGAATAATCTCTGAGAATATACGTACTGCCAATATCTAAACCAAGCTCTAAACCTTCAGAAATAACTTTTGCAAGATCATACGAATCTCTGAGTCCTAAATTTAAGCCTTGTCCAGCAATAGGGTGGATTGCTTGGCATGCATCACCAATAAGAACAATTCTTCTTTTAAAATACTCGTAGCATGAAATTACATTTAAATTATATTTCACTGGCTTTGAAATTTTTGTAATTTTACCAAAAGCTCTTGCATATCTCTCTTCAAAGGCATTATTAAATTTTTTGTTATCCAACAGTTTATTCTCAATCGCTGAGTCAACAGTCCACACGACGGATGAAGATTTTTTATTATTATCTTGCATCGGAAGTAGTGCGAGAGGCCCTGATGGAAAAAACCTTTCCAAAGCTATGGACTGATGAGATAGTGTGTGTGAAATATTAAATACGTAAGCTACTTGATTGTAGTCGAAAAAGAAACTTTTAATGTCAGCAAAAAATCTCATTCTAGAGTTTCTTCCATCAGCACCAATTATTAGAGATGCTGAAAAATTTCCTTTATCTGTCAATATTGTTGCATTGTTACTTGTTCTTTTAATATCCTTTATTTTTATTCCCCCAATAAATTTAATAAAACTTGATTTCAATACTTCTTTAAAAAAAGTTTTTTTTAAGTATGTATTATCAACAATGTAGCCAAGAGGACCCTCGTTAACCGATTGTGACTTAAAATTAAGCTCATTGGTATTTATTCCTTCCGAAACATTGATTTCATTAATCGGTTGGGCTTTTTCTTTAATTTTATCCCATATGGAAATATCTTTTAAGATTCTACTAGAGCCTTGTGATATGGCTGATGTTCTTGAGTCCTTTAGCTCAAGCAACTTTTTTTTACTATTTTTATCTAAAATTATTACTTTATGTCGTAACTTTGATAGCTTAAGGGCTAAGGTCATTCCAACTAAACCTGAGCCTACAATGATTATGTTGTGTTGATGATTATCCAAAATCTCTTATAATTTCCAAAATATTATGTAAATATTAATACATTAATTGATGTTTAAAAATTTTAAAGCCAATTTCGAGAAATTTTTAATTTCTTTCGTACTCTTTTCTATCGGTTCTATAACTTTAGTTTCTTTAATAACATATAATAAAGCAGATAATAGTTTTTTTAAATACGACTCCAATATTCAAGGAAGCTCAAATATTTTGGGTGCTTTTGGTTCATATTTATCGTCGTTTTTAATAGATATTTTTGGACTTATTTCCTTTTTGATCCCTATGTTTTTTATTCTTCACTCCTTAGGTATTCTTTTGGGTAGATTAGTAACCTGGTATAATTGGACCTTGCTACCTTTCTTACTAATTTTTTCCACTCTTCTTGCAGAATTCATTTCCCAAAACTACATCACTAATGGTCTAGGTGCCGGCCTTCTTGGAATTGGACTTTATAATTATCTAAATTATTTTCTAGAAGAGGTTTGGAGCCCACCAATAATATTGTTTGTTTTGTTAATATTAACCATAGGCTCCGTTTACTTTTCATTGAATATCAAGGTAAAGCAAATAGGAAAAATAACCAATATTATTTATAGTTCCCTAGTTTTTGTTGTCTTTATTTTTGCTAAATTTTTTAATTTTGGAAAGAGTGTAAATTTAGATAAAATTTTGACACCAAAAAAAAAGAAACTTTTATCATCAAGTAGAGTAAACTCTAAGACTACTGAGCAGAAAAAGAAGGTATCATTAGATTTTAACTTTCCTTCTATAGAACTTTTAGAAAAACCGAAAAAAACACCTGGTGTAGAAGTTGAAAATAGAAGAAATACTGAGGTAAACAAAGCGTTATTAGCAAATGTTTTATCTGACTTTAAAATTAATGGTGAAATTACTGAAGTAAAGCAAGGCCCGATAGTTACTTTATTTGAACTCACGCCTGCTCCAGGAACTCAGTCATCTTCAGTAATTCGTCTTTCAGATGATATTGCCCGATCAATGCGTGCTAATTCTGCACGAATTTCAACAATTCCAGGAAAAGATGCTTTAGGAATAGAAATTCCTAATAAGAATAGAGAGATGGTCTATTTGAGGGAGTTATTGGATGATGATCTATATAAATCAGCTAATTGTAAGTTACCATTGGCTTTAGGTAAGGATATTTTTGGAAGACCAGTGATTGTCGACTTAGCAAAGATGCCTCATCTTTTAGTTGCGGGAACAACTGGCTCTGGAAAGTCAGTTGGAATCAATGCTATGCTTCTTTCAATTCTATACCAACTTTCGCCAGAAGAATGCAGATTGATATTAATCGATCCCAAAATGTTAGAGTTATCCATTTATAAAGGAATTCCACATCTCTTAACAGAAGTTGTAACTGACCCAAAAAAAGCAATTTCTGCTTTAAAATGGATTGTTAAAGAGATGGAGAATAGATATCAGATGATGGCACATTTGGGGGTTAGAGAAATTGAGGATTATAATATTAAAGTTAAGAAAATTTTAGACGAAGGTAAAGTAATATTCAAAGAGACTCAGGTTGGTTATGACTCAGAGACTGGTAAACCAGTTATGGAAAAAAAACCTTTAGACCTGAATATATTTTCAAAAATCATTGTTGTAGTAGATGAGTTGGCGGATTTGATGATTACTTCAGGAAAAGAAATTGAATCAGCTATTCAGAGATTATCGCAAATGGCAAGAGCATCTGGAATTCACCTCATTGTTGCAACTCAGCGCCCGTCAGTTGATGTTATCACTGGTACAATTAAATCTAATTTTCCAACACGAATCAGTTATAAAGTTGTAAATAAAATAAACAGTAGAACAATCCTGGAAGAGCAGGGTGCTGAACAACTTTTAGGTCAGGGAGACCTCTTAATTTCAATGATGGGAGATCAATTATTGAGAGTTCATGGTCCTTTTGTAAAAACTGAAGAGGTTATTGCTGTCGTTAATCATTTAAAATCACAAGGGGAACCAGAGTATTTAGATTCGGTTACCAGTGACGACGATGAAAGTCAAAGTATTTCACTTGGATTTAATGAATCAGGAGATGATCTTTATGACAAAGCTGTTTCAATTGTTTGTAGAGAGAAGAAAGCTTCTACTAGCTTTATTCAAAGACATTTACAAATTGGGTATAATAGGGCAGCTAGAATTATCGAAAAAATGGAGTCAGAGGGAATAGTTAGCCCAGCCAATCATGTTGGGAGAAGAGAGGTTCTCGTTGGGAAAGATAACTAACCTTTTCTTTATTTTATTTCTTGCAAATTCTTGCGCAATTGTAAGCACCGCTGGATCATTAGTTGGAAGTGCGTCAACATCAACTAGGGGCTTTTCAGGAACTATTGAAGATAGCTATTTGATGACAAAAATAGTTTCTAAAATTACCTTAATGAAGCTTTCCAATTTTTCAAATATTAATGTTTCGGTTGTAAATGGTAGAGTTCTTATAGCAGGCAATGTACAAAATCAAAAAAAAAGACTAGAATTAATTAAAAAGGTCTGGGAAGTTGATGGTGTTAAAGAAATTTTCAATGAAATTGAAATTGGTGTAGACAGGTCGTTTTCTGAAAAAGCAGAGGATTTTATTTTTGAAACTAAAGTTGAAAATAGATTGTTACTTGAACCAGGAATATACACTAATAATTATAGTGTTGATGTTGTTAATGGTAATGTTTATGTAATCGGAATTTCTTCTAATATTGAAGAAAAAACAAAAATAGAGAATTTTTTAAATAAAATGACTGATATAAAAAAGCTTATTCTATTAATTGATCTTGAAAAGAATAATAAAAATGGCAACTAAAAATTTGTCTGTTTTTTTTCAAATGGATTCTTTTGATAAGTTGAATAAAAAATCCGATTCCACAATATCAATTATTAAAGAGGCCTTCAAAAAAGATATTGAAATATGGGTTGGTTCTCCTAATGACATTTGTCTTAGTGAAAAAAATGTTTATGCAAAAGGGTACAAAGTTTTAGGCAGTGATTTAAAGTTGGGGAGAGCAGAGGACTTTAATATAAAGAAGTTTAATTTTTTCTTTATAAGACAAGACCCTCCATTCGATTTAAGATATCTTACTAATTGTTATATTTTAGAGATTCATAAAAAATTTAATAATAAGCCATATTTTATTAATGATCCGAATGGAATAAAAAATTTTACAGAAAAGATTTTTCCCTTATATTTTTCTGAGTTGATGCCCAAAACTTATTTATGTGAAGACGAGGTTTTTTTTCTTACTTTACTTAAAAAACATAAAAACTTAGTTTTAAAAACTCTATATAATAAAGGGGGTGATGGTGTTGAAAAAGTTAGTCAATCTAACATCAAGATAGCAGTTAAATGTTTTAATAGTCTTATTAATTATTATTCTGTTCCAGTAGTAATTCAGGAATTTTTAGAGGATGTAAAATTTGGGGATAAAAGATGTATTCTTTTAGACGGAAGTCCTGTGGGTGTAATTAACAGAATACCAATAAAAGGTGAATTCAAAGCAAACCTTCATCTCGGTGGACAAGCAAAACGAACATCTTTGACGAAAAATGAAAAAAAAATATGTGAGGTACTTAAGCCTATTTTAAAAAAAGAGAAGTTATTTTTTGTAGGAATTGACTTAATAAATGAAAGGCTAACAGAGATTAATGTTACTTCTCCTACAGGAATTGTTCAGATACAAGATATAGCAGGGATTAATATAGCAAAGATGTTATGGGAAAAACTAATTAAAAAAAATCTATTATAGTACCGGCCCCGCTAAGGTTAACTCTTTCTCCCTTGTAAACTTGATAAAGTTTGGTTAGGTTTAACAGAAATAGTTGTGGCTCATATTAGTACCAGTAATGATATAAGATTTCGATGGTGTGAATTGGTTTGAGCCGTAAACATTAATATTAACTTTAAGTGCTAACCAAATTATTATTGTTTCCATCAATAAGCACATTTCTTATTTGTTTCTCATACTTGATGTTGAGAATTTGCCTTTAATGATTTAATTTTTAGATTTTCTTATTAAAAAAAAGATTTATCCACATGCTGTGGAAAATTTTTTAATTATTGTAACCACTTTCTCCATGAGTTGAGGTATCTAGACCTTCAATTTCATTTTCTTCATCAACCCTCAGAGAAGTAAACATAGATATTACTTTTAATATAACGTAAGTAACTATTACCGTCCAAATTATTGTTACTAGAACAGCGTAAGACTGTATTTTGATGTGGTCAACTGCTAATAATCCTTCATCAAATCCAACACCACCCCAGGTAGAAGATATAAGAAGGCCACAAAAAATCGTTCCAAACATACCACCAACACCATGTACAGCAAATACATCAAGACTATCATCAATCTTAAGTTTGATTCTTATAATGTCTACAGCAATATAGCATAATACTCCTCCACCAACGCCTAGTATAATCGCTCCCTGTACCCCTACAAAACCAGAGGCTGGTGTAATAGTAGCAAGTCCAGCAACCATTCCTGTAGCCATGCCTACTAATGAAGGTTTCCCGAACCTGAACCATTCAATTAGTATCCACGAAAAAGCTCCAATTGAGGCAGCGATATGGGTGACTAAAATTGCCATTGAAGCGGTTTGGTCAGCTGCCAAGGCAGAGCCGCCATTAAATCCAAACCAACCAACCCATAACATAGATGCACCAATCATTGTAAGAACAGGACTATGAGGGGGGACCATTGTATTTGAGTCAAAAGTCCTTCTTTTTCCTAATACAAGGGCAATTACTAAAGCAGCTACACCTGCAGTTGTATGCACCACTATACCACCAGCAAAATCTTTAACTCCCATTTCAGCTAAAAAGCCGCCTCCCCACACCCAAAAGGCAACTGGACAATAAACAAAAATTAACCACAATGCTGAGAAAAGAAGAACAACAGAAAATTTTATTCTTTCTACATACGAGCCTATAACTAACGCAGGGGTTATGATACAAAACGTCATTTGAAACATGGCAAAAAGCACCTCTGGAATACCTCCACTCAATGCTTCAGGTGGTAATTCAATAAACATTTTTGACAAGTTTCCAAATAAACTTGAATCGCCTGGTGAAAAGGCAAGAGAATAACCAATAATAACCCATATTATTGACATTAAGCATGCTATCCCAAAATGTTGACATAACACTGATAAAACATTTTTAGATTGAACTAGTCCAGCATAAAATAGGGCTAGACCAGGTAAAGTCATAAACAAAACTAAAGCGGAGGATGATAAGATCCAAGCTGTATCGCCAGAATTAATTTGTGCCTGAACACTTGTTGATACAAAAAGAACTAGAAAGATTCCTAGAAACTTAAACAAAACAAATCCTTTTTTTGCACTCATAGTAAATTTTATCTATATAATTGTAAACCTACAATTAATATTAATTAAATATATGGAAAAAAAAGAAACTATTTTTGCGTTATCCACTCCATATGGTCGCTCTGCCATTGGAGTAATAAGGCTCTCAGGTTCAAATGCTTTAAATGTTGCAAAAAAGTTGACAAAAAAGAAGAACTTTTCAAGTAGAACAGCAAATTTTGTCAGTTTTTTTGATGACAAAGACTCTATAATTGATCGTGGATTGATTATTTTTTTTAAGTCACCTTCATCATATACCGGAGAAGATATGTTGGAGATACATACCCACGGTAGTATAGCAATTATTAATAAAATGTTTGAGGTTCTTGAAAAAATCACAGGATGTAGGTTTGCTTTGCCCGGAGAGTTTTCAAAAAGGGCCTTCATTAATGGGAAAAACAATCTAATTCACTTTCAAGGCTTGGCTAATTTAATTTCTTCTGAAACTGAACAGCAGAGAATAGTGGCATTAAAACAAACTTTTGGACAAACACATAATATTTGCAAAGAATGGAGACAAGTAATTACCGAAAGTCTTGCAATTTTAGATTCTGCTATCGACTTTCCTGAAGAAGGAGAAGATTACAATTTAAATGTTATTGTAAAAAATTTAAATAAACTCATTAAAACTGCTAAAAATGCAATAGAGTTCTCTCATACTTGTGAACAAACGTATGATGGTCAAGATGTTATTATATTTGGCCCACCAAACAGTGGGAAGTCTTCGTTTTACAATCTTTTATGTCAAGAAAATAAAGCAATAACGTCATCTATAAAAGGAACTACCAGAGATAAAAACACTACACAACTGGAAATCTTCGGTCAAAAAGCAACTATCACAGATACTGCCGGATTAAGAAAAACGAAAAATTTAATTGAAAAAAAAGGGGTAAAGAAAACCCTTCAAATATTAGATACTTCCAAAAATTTTGTTCTTGTCCTATCGCCAGATTCTTTTTCTGTGAAGAACTCCAAGTTTATTGAAGATTCTATTGGTAAAATTGGAAATAAAAATTTAGTAATTATTTTTAATAAAAATGATTTGAATTCTTTCGCAAGTGTGAAAAAAAAATGGATTAGTCAAATTAACAACTTAAGCAAAATAAAATCTTTATCAATATCTTGTAAAAAAGGTAAAAGTGACTACCAAATGTTGATTAGTTTAATGAAATTTTTAAATAAAAACTTGTTATTAATTGACAGAAGTTTAAATGAGAATTACTACTTTTTTGAAAAGGCTCAGATAAGTATTATTTCCTCTATGATTACTGATTTAGAAATGTGTATTAAAAATATTAAAAATATTGAAATAGCTAGTGATTTTTTATCAAAAGCTTTATCATCTTTGGACACCATTTATGGAAAGACTAATGTTGAAGAAAAGCTGGAAGTTATTTTTAATAAATTTTGTATTGGAAAATAAAATGTTTCACGTGGAACTTTTTTATGAATTATGATGTCTTAGTTATTGGTGGGGGTCATGCTGGAGTTGAGGCTGCTGTTATGGCCAGGAGGCTCAATCTGAATGTGGCCATAGTAACTTTTTCTTCAGATGATATCGGTGTTATGTCGTGTAATCCGGCAATGGGAGGCCTTGGGAAAGGTCATCTTATACGAGAAATCGATGCAATGGGTGGCGTTATGGGTTTAGCCTCAGATTTATCTGGTATTCAATTCAGAATGTTGAATAGAACAAGAGGTGAAGCAGTCCAGGGACCTAGGGCTCAAATTGACAGAAATAAGTACAAAAGTAATATTTTAAATATCATTTCAAGTGAAGGGATAGATATTATAGAAGATGAAGTAATTAATATATTAACTAGTTTGGCCGGAAATAATAAAACTATTAGAGGGGTTGAAACAGAGTCTATGGGAAAAATTATCTGTGGCTCTGTTATATTAACAACAGGGACTTTTCTGTCAGGAAAAATATTTATGGGACAGGAAACTTGGAATGCTGGAAGAATTGGTAGCCCCTCCTCTAAAAAACTTGTGAACTTCTTTAAAAAGAATAATTTTTCAACTTTTAGGTTAAAGACAGGGACTCCAGCAAGAATTAGAGGGGATTCGATTGATTTTTCAAAGTGTTTTGTTCAAGAAGGGGACAATGACCCAGAACCTTTTTCCTTTATGACAAAAAAACTTAATGTTGACCAAACACCTTGTTTTATTACCCATACGAATAAAAAGACCCATAAAATTATAAATGAGAGTATTTTTAAATCACCTCTTTACAATGGCAGTATACAGTCAAAAGGCCCAAGATATTGCCCCTCAATTGAAGATAAAATTAAGAAATTTGCTGATAGAACTAGGCACCAAATATTTTTGGAACCGGAAACAAGATGCGGGCAAATAATTTATCCTAATGGCATTTCTACATCGTTACCAAAAGAGGTCCAATTAAACTTCCTTAAAACAATTAAAGGTTTAGAAAAGTCTATAATCGAAAAGTTTGGTTATGCTGTTGAATACGAGTGTATTGAAAGTAATGAAATCAAAAGTACATATGAAGCAAAAAAGATCAAGAGACTATACCTTGCCGGGCAAATTAATGGCACCACCGGTTATGAGGAAGCAGCTTCACAAGGACTTTTAGCTGGAATTAATGCAGCTAGATCTCTAGCTAATCAAGAGGCGTTTGTGGTGGAACGTTCTGAAGGATATTTAGGAGTTCTTACCTCTGATATTATTAAAGGTGGTCTAGTCGAGCCCTATAGAATGTTTACATCTAGAGCAGAGTATAGGTTATTCCTAAGAGCAGATAATGCTGATGAAAGACTAACTGACATGGCAATATCACTAGGTACTGTTGAAAAATCAAGAAAAAAAGAATGGAACCAAAAAAAAGAAATACTTTTTAATGCAACTAAAACTTTAAAAGAATTAAAAGCCTCTCCACAAATATACCAAAAGGCAGGTTTAAAAATTAATCAAGACGGCAAGAAGCGCTCAGCCTATGATATCCTTGGATATAAAGAGGGTAACTGGAAGGTAATATCAAGTGTATGGCCTGAGCTAAAAAAGTTAACATTAGATAAAAAGATTGCCAAACAAATTAAGGTTAATTCTTTTTATGAAAGATATTCCCAAAGATATCTCTCTGAAATTGAGGATTTAAACAGAGAAAGAGGCCTAAAAATAAACTTAAATAAAAAACTTATTGATTGTTCAGGGTTGTCGAATGAAGTAAAGGAAATATTAAACAAGCATAGGCCCAAAAGCATTGGAGAAGCTAGGGAGCTTCCTGGAATGACCCCTGCAGCGGCAGCTATTCTTTTAAAGTATATAAAAAAATAACGTGGAAGTTTCTGATCAAATTAAAGTTTTTCAAAAACTTTACAATGTTCCACGTGAAACAATAGATCAGTTCACTGAATACCATAAGCTTCTAATAGAATCTCAGGAGAAAACAAACCTTGTGGGGTCAGGTACAATATCAAGTATTTGGACTAGACATTTCAGTGACTCCGCCAAGTTAACTGATAGAATAATTTCTCACAAAAATAAACACAATAATAGTATTAGAGTATGTGATGTTGGGTCAGGGGCAGGCTTTCCAGGTTTAGTATGTTTTTTAATACTTTTAAGTCAAACAAATGAAGTTTCAATGACTTTAATAGAGTCAAATAAAAAAAAATGTGAATTTTTAGCCCGTGTAAAAAAAAAATTGATGTTATCTGTAAGTATTATCAACGAAAGGGTAGAAAAAGTAGAGGAAAAGTATGATGTAATTTTGTCGAGGGCGGTTGCCCCACTTCATAATTTGCTGAAGCTTTTATTGCCTTTATCTAAAAAATATACGGTTTTTCTTCTTCCTAAAGGTAAAAACTATCAAAAAGAAATTGAAAAAGCGAAAAAATTGTGGAAATTTTCATATAAAATTGTTAAGAATAGTTATTTACTAGATAAATCAGGTGGGGTGACCCTAGAGATAGTTGACCTGAAGAAAAAATAGTTAGTTTATGCGCACAGTATTTTCAATAGTTAATCAAAAAGGAGGAGTTGGTAAAACTACCACAGCCGTAAATTTAGCTACGGCTCTGTCAATTTCAGGAAAATCATGTGTAGTAATTGACTTAGACCCACAAGGAAATGCAAGCACTGGCTTTGCTATACAATCAAATAAACGTCAGCCAGGGGCCTATGAAGTTTTAACTAAAAGGGTTGAACTTGCCGATGCAATTAAGCCAACAGAGGTCAATGGTTTGGGAGTCGTTCCCTCAAGTGTTTCCCTCGCAAAGGCTGAATATGAAGTTAATAATGGTGAGGGAAATGAATTTATTTTAAAGGAAGCTATTGAAAAACTACCTGTCGACTTTTCGGCAATTATAATAGATTGTCCCCCCGGTCTTGGTTTTTTGACTACAAATGCCTTGGCAGCTTCTAATAAAGTATTGATTCCATTGCAATGTGAATTCTATGCATTGGAAGGCCTTAGCCAAATTCTAAGAGTGATAAAGGATATTAAATCTGGTTTGAATAGCTCACTTGATTTAGACGGTATTTTATTAACAATGTATGATTCAAGAAATAAATTAAGTTTTCAGGTTGAAGAAGACGTCAGAGAAGTTATGGGTTCTGCTGTTTATGAAACAATTATTCCAAGGAATATTAAAATTTCTGAGGCACCATCCCATGGAAAACCAATATTGTTATATGACCATAGTTGCGTTGGTTCTGAGGCGTATGTTAATTTAGCTGCAGAAGTACTAAAAAAAGGAAATTTTGGAGGCTTTAAAAACTAAGGAATCTTTATGAATAAAACTCAAAAAAAAAATAAAAAAAAATCACCCAAAAAGCTAGGAATGGGCTTATCATCTCTATTATCTAGTGATGAAGGTTTAGCATCTGTTGTTAAGGCAAAAATAGAGGCTAAAGTTAGTGATAGTTCCGCGAACAGTAAAAGTAATAATAAAAAGACAATTCCTTCCTTAAATATAATTAATAATAACCTTGATAAAAAAATAGGTAAGATAGAAAATAAGGGAAATGAACAGATAAAACTCCCCATTCAAAACTTAATTTCAGGAAAATTTCAACCCAGGAAATATTTTGATCAGACAGAGTTAGATGAGTTGGCTGAATCAATTCGTTCAAATGGTATTCTCCAGCCTATATTAGTGCGACCACTCAATGCAAAAGGTTCATCATACGAAATTATTGCGGGAGAGAGGCGATGGAGAGCTGCTCAAATAGTCAAACTTCATGAAGTACCAGTTATAATAAGAGACTTCGATGATTCAACAGCTTTAGGAGTTGCTCTTATAGAAAACCTTCAAAGATCTGACTTAAATATAATTGAAGAAGCAGAAGGATTTCGCTCCTTAATGTTAAAGTTTGAATATACCCAAGAGAAACTTTCCATTCAACTAGGAAAAAGTAGAAGCCATATAGCCAATGTTTTAAGATTACTGTCATTACCTAATAGAGTGAAAAAACATATTTCTAGCGGTGAACTTAGTTTTGGTCATGCAAGAGTTCTGGTGGCACTGCCTGAAGATAGGGCTAACGAAGTCGCTGATAGAATTATCGATGAAGAGTTGAGTGTAAGAAAGACTGAAAAATTGGTAAATCAAATAAAAAGAACTAACGCATTTTCAGGTAGTAGTAAAAGTTATGGTCAGGTAGATGACTCAAATAATGTAAATATTGAGTATTTAGAGAGAGAATTAACAACTTTACTTGGCTTAAAGGTTGAGTTTAACCATAAAAACAATAATAGTGGGACTATGTCTATACGCTACAAAACACTTGACCAAATTCAGCCTGTAATTGATAAATTAAAATGGAAACCTAAATAACATTTTATGAGAAAGCTGGTACTAGATACGGAAACATCTGGTTTAGATCCAGAAAAAGACAGAATAATAGAATTAGCCTGTGTTGAAATGGTTAATGATTTACCGACAGGAAGCAAATATCATAGGTATTACAACCCGGGAAATATAATAATTTCTAATGAGGCTGAAAAAATTCATGGGTTAAATAACAAATTTCTAGAAAAATTTCCAACATTTGAAAAGTCAGCACAAGAATTCCTTGATTTCATTAAAGATTCTCAATTAATTATTCATAATGCTTCATTTGATTTGTCAATGATAAATACTTCACTTGAGCGAATCGGTAAGGAGGTAATTAGTTATTCGCGGGCTATTTGTACATTAGATATGTCCAGAAAAATGTTTCCAGGAAGTAAGAATAATTTAAATGCACTGTGTAGGCGTTATAATATAAGTCTTGAAAGCCGCGAAAAACATGGTGCACTTACAGATTGTTATCTTCTTCAAGAAGTATATATTGAACTATTAGGTGGTAAACAAGAGAGACTTAATCTTTCGCAAAGTCAATCATCAGTTATTGAAAGGTTTATAATTCCAAAAAATTTTAAACCAGTTTCCGTGAAATTGTCTGATGAGGAGAAAACCCTTCACGAAGAACTTCTTAAAAAGATCAATGAACCTATATGGAATTAAATTTTCATAGACAGAGATTAAATTAAGCTTCTAAAGCCATAGTCTGTGGATAAGTAAAAACCAAAACTTAAAAAAACCTTGATTTTTCAGTGGTTAAATGTAATTATCCACATGTTTGGAAATTTAAATAGATTGGTGTTGATGGGAATTCGTTTTTCATATTTAAAGCGTTTAAGATTTAACTTATTAAGTAAATTTTTTCAATTATTATTGCTTGCCACTTTTGGGCTAGCTAACACTAAATTATCTTATGCGTCTCCTCAGACACCTAGTCAGGCTCTGCCTAAGATGTTTCAAAAACCACCGGGAATTGACTACTATCAATTCAAAAAGCAAGAAACAGTCGTTCCCCAAATGCCTCAAATAGATATAAACCAACAAGAAGATATAGGTATAAAAAATCAATCTCAAGAGCTTAATAATACTAGCTCCAAAAGAACTTCAAAATATTGTTGATAAAGAAAAATATTATAAATCATTGATAGGAACACCTCAAAGTATTAATGATTTATACAAAATTGCTTATGACATTGAGAGAGACTTTAATGAAAAGGGATATCCGCTAGTCAGGGTTATACTTCCAATCCAAGAACTAGCGCCTGAACAAGCAACAGTTTTTTTTAAAGTAATCGATGGGTTTATCGAGAAAGTTGATTTATCCAAGGTCCCCAAAGCTCAAACCTTGAGAACATACGCCTATCTCAAGCCACTAATAAACAAAAAAAGCTTAACTCTTAAAGTTCTTGAAAGACAATTACTACTCGCAAGCAATACTGCAGGTTTATCATTAACTTCATCTCTAATTCCAGGTGTTAAAGAAGGTTCAACAAGGCTGGTGATTGAAGCAGAACACAAATTGTTGTCCGGAGGAATTTCTTTTGATAACTCTCAGAGTGAACAATTAGGAAGGCAACAAGGTCAAGCAAACACTAATATTAGCTCAGCTTTGGGAATAGGAGAAACTATCTCATTATTTGGGTTGGCAAGACCAACAATTAAGGGAATGTCCGGAACAGGACACGATGTTCCAATACGTGCGGGAGGCTTTTCAGTATCAGTTCCAATAGGTAACAACGGATTAACAACCGGCTTATCGTACCTTGAAAGTATGACTCGCCCAGGAGGAGAAGTTCAATCATTGGGATTAGAAGCAAACATGAAATCTGCTCAGGTCACAGCATCATATCCAATAATTTATTCAAGAAATTCAGCATTATTTTCTAGAGCTACAGTGAGTTGGACTGATGAACTCCAACAAACCAACGCTGGAGGAGTTGATGAAGACCTCAGTCATGATAGAATTACAACAGCACGTTTAGGATTAAGCTACAACTCTTGTGCTACAGGTTGTCTAGGTATAGACGCTGAAATCTCAAAAGGATTAGATATTGCTTCAAGATCTAATAGTGAGGTAGGCGAAGGAACACCATTATCAAAATCCACAGCAACTTCAACATTTACGCACTTTAATTTACACGGAAGATATAGTTTAAGTCCGCATGAAAACATATTATTTAAAGTAAATGGAGGTGGACAATATACTCTTAATGACCTTGTAAACTCCGAGCAAAAAGGAATAACTGGTGAGGAGAAATTGAGTGCATTTAGCTCTGGAGCCATAAGTGGTGAAGAGGTTTGGTTTGTTAGAGGACAGTTAAATTTTAACAACAAGTTGTCTAAAGATTTAACAATATCACCATACATATATGGAGCGGGTGGTGTTGCTTATATTAATCAACCAACTGCAACAGAAAGAGCCGCTACCGCTGCAAAATCCATGGGATTGGGATTAGAGATAAATGGTGGTGATGAGTATTTCTTTTATAAAAGAATAAGCGGTAAGATAGAATTATCAAAAAACTGGGCAACTAGTAACATTGAAGATGTTTCAGATGTCAGGTTAAATAAAAAACATTTTTTAGTTTCATTATCAATGAGGTTTTAGGAAGGAAGAAAAAACAGTAGATCTGTGACTTTAGGGGGAAATGGTCATAAATAAAGTTGATGGAAAATTAAAAAGAGTTGTTGTTAGCTCATTAGTCCTAGTGACCCTAGTGGGGATAAGACCAAACTGGTCTTATTCAGGTGAGATGCCAACTAATCCGCAAGTTCAGTCCGGTAAAGTAAACATAACTGGTACTGGAACAAATCATCTTCAGGTTAATACAAAAACAAATAAAACTATTATAAATTGGGATAGTTTTTCAATACATTCTGGCGGAAGAGTCGATTTTAACCAACCATCTGCAAATTCTCTTTCTTTAAATAGAGTTGTGGGATCTACTCCATCTTCAATTGCCGGTCAATTAAACTCAAATGGCAAATTAATGCTTGTTAACCCTAATGGAGTAGTAATTACTCCAAATGGCGTTGTAAATACCAAATCATTTACAGCGTCAACACTAGATATTAATAATCAAGACTTTTTAAAAGATAACTATAGTTTTAAGGGAAACGGCAAATCTAAAGGGGTTATTAATTCAGGAAAAATAACTATCGGTGGTGGTGGTCATGCAGCTTTATTGGGTGGTTATGTGTCAAATACTGGTATTGTTACAGCAAGGTTGGGTAAAATAGCCTTGGGTGCAGGTGAGAAAATTACTCTAGATTTTGTTGGAGATGGCCTGATGAAAGTAACAGTGCCAAGTCATAAGCTATCTACTATTACTGATATTGAGGGAAATACACTAAAAAGTCTTATTAATAATAGTGGAACATTAAAAGCTAATGGAGGAATAATCAAATTATCAGCAGCTACTGCAATGGGATTAAGTCGTGGAGCAGTAAATATCGGTTCCACTGGAAGTATTATAGCTCAAAGTGTAAATAGTAAACCTGGAAAAATTGTCATAGGAAGTCC
>MDTB01164312.1_pt1 | contig 23828 bp, 16 predicted proteins | sample 811161 | NCBI WGS metagenome assembly MDTB01 (sample SAMN05326650, study PRJNA326480) | marine metagenome | isolation source: seawater | place: Mediterranean Sea | collected 2009
TTAAATTCTGGAAAAGAGAGAGCGGCGTTCCTCTTAGAAAAACTTCGTTCGCATGCGCAGGCCAATGACGTAAGGGTTCCTAAAGCTTCGACGACTAACTTTTGCAATACTATTTCCTCGAAACGTGAACAACGTTTGCCGGGGGATCTTTTTATGGAACGAAGAATAAGATCCTTGATTCGCTGGAATGCTTTAGCGATGGTAATGCGCGCAAATAAAAAGAGTGCGGGAATTGGCGGGCATATTGCCAGTTTCGCCTCGGCAGCCACACTATATGATGTGGGCTTTAACCATTTTTTCCGAGGTAATCGGGACAATCAGTTAGGCGACTTAGTCTACTTTCAAGGTCATAGCGCTCCCGGTATGTATGCGCGTTCCTTTTTAGAGGGGCGCTTTGCTGAGGAAGAACTTGATAATTTTCGAAGGGAAACAAAGGGAGAAGGCCTGTCTTCTTATCCCCATCCTTGGCTTATGCCCGATTACTGGCAGTTTCCCACAGTTTCAATGGGATTAGGTCCTATTCAGGCAATTTATCAGGCTCATGTTATGCGTTACCTGTCTGCGCGTGGTTTGGTCCCTCGGGGAGACAGGAAGGTCTGGGCATTTATTGGTGATGGGGAATGTGATGAGCCTGAAACTTTGGGAGCAATAGGCCTTGCGGGAAGGGAACAACTGGAAAATCTTATTTTTGTCATAAATTGTAATTTGCAGCGTTTGGATGGACCAGTTAGAGGGAATGGTAAAATAATCCAAGAGCTTGAGGGCATTTTTTGTGGGGCCGGTTGGAATGTGATCAAGGTCATTTGGGGCAGGCACTGGGATGCTCTGCTCGAACGGGATAAAACAGGTTTGCTATTGCAGCGAATGAACGAAGTTTGTGACGGCGAGTTGCAAAATTATAAGTTTAATGGCGGTGCATACACTCGAGAACATTTTTTTGGAAAATATCCAGCCTTACTAGATCTTGTAGCAGATATGTCGGACGACCAGATAATGTATCTTAACCGGGGTGGTCATGATCCATACAAGGTCTATGCCGCATATTCAGAGGCATGTGCATCCTCTGGACAGCCAGTAGTTATCTTGGCTCATACGGTCAAGGGATATGGCCTAGGGACTGCTGGCGAAGCGGCAAATGATACACACTCCATTAAAAAATTAGATTTGAAAGGTTTAAAATCGTTTAGAGATCGGTTTGGGATACCTATCACGGATAAAGAACTTTCGGACGTGCCATATTATCGGCCCCCGATTGATAGCCCTGAACTGACTTACATGCGAAAGCGACGTGAACTGCTGGGAGGTCAGTTACCACAGAGACAGTCAGAATTTAGCAGTATGGAATTGCCCCAATTAAGAACTTTTCAAGCGCTTCTAAAAGGGTCTGGGGAACGCGCTATCTCGACGACAATGGCTTTTGTTAGAATTCTCTCAGCTCTCATTAAAGATGGAACAATGGGAGAGCACGTTGTTCCTATTGTCCCCGATGAGGCCCGGACCTTCGGAATGGAGGGTATGTTTCGGCAGCTAGGAATCTACAGTTCAGAAGGTCAGAAATACACGCCTCATGATCGTGAACAAATAATGTATTACAAGGAAGACAAAAAAGGAGTAATCCTTGAGGAGGGAATCACCGAAGCCGGTGCAATGTCAGCTTGGCTAGCCCTTGCAACCACTTACAGCACTTATGGTTTTCCTATGATACCTTTTTATATTTTTTATTCGATGTTTGGTTTTCAACGAGTAGGCGACCTGGCATGGGCGGCCGGGGATAGCCAAGCTAGAGGCTTTCTTATAGGCGCCACTGCAGGGAGAACAACCCTAAATGGGGAAGGGTTGCAGCACCAAGACGGTCATAGCCACGTTCTTGCAAATACCATTCCGAATTGCCGCAGTTATGACGCCACTTACGCCTATGAGCTAGCGGTTATTGTTCATAGAGGCTTAATCAGTATGTTTAAGGACAAAGAAAATTGTTTTTATTACATTACTACGATGAATGAGAATTACCCTCAGCCGGCGAAGCCGGAGGGCGTTGATCAAGATATAATTCAGGGTATGTATCTTTTTTCTCGGGGAAAGAGCCATGATCTAAAAGTCCAACTATTGGGTTCAGGTACGATTTTTAATGAGGTTTTAGAGGCTGCTGAGATCTTAAAATCTGTATTTTCGATTGAATCTGATATCTGGAGTCTAACAAGCATCAATGAATTAGTTCGTGAAGGTCAGGAGGTGCACCGCTGGAACACCCTCCATCCGCTTTCAGAGCCGAGGGCTAGTCACATCGAAAAGATGATGAGGGATTCACAAGGCCCAACCATTGTTGCGACCGACTATATTAAAAATCATGCAGATCAGCTTAGAGCATATTTACCACCGCCAATTCATGTCTTGGGTACAGATGGGTATGGCCGAAGCGACAGTCGTGAGGCTTTGCGCGAGTTTTTTGAGGTTGATCGCAATTTTATCGTCGTTTCAGCGCTTAAAGCATTGTCGGACGTAGGAAAGTTAGACAAAAAACTCGTTAGCAATGCTATTGTTGAATTCGGCATAGACCAAGAGAAAAAGAATCCATTATTTTTGTAAGTTTTGGACTTATAGTTAATTATAAAAAGCGCTTTAAGTGAGGAGCGAACGAGTGACATTGGAAACTATTTTAGTACCTGACCTGGGAGGTGTCGATCAAGTAACGGTTATTGAGTTGTGTTGTGAACCGGGTGACAAAGTTGAGAAAGAAGGATCCTTGATCGTTTTAGAATCTGATAAAGCCACGATGGACGTGCCCTCATCATGTAGTGGAACTCTTCATCGTTTTTTAGTTGGAGAAGGCGACGAAGTGTCGGCTGGAGATGAGTTGGCAGAGGTCGAGATGCAAGGTTTGTTGACATCGTCACCGGCCAAAGTCATAGATCTCGACGACATCAATTCTGTGAAAATTCCTGTACCCAAATCGTCGAGAGAGGAGCCCGAAACCGCAAAAGCAACAGTACTTTATGTGCCAGACACCGGGAACGATGAGGATCTAGTTGTCACAGAAATATTTGTGGTGGTGGGAGATGATATCGAAGAGGATGATTCGTTAGTTATGTTGGAATCTGATAAAGCCTCTATTGAGGTTCCCAGCACCTCTGCAGGAAAAATTACGGAAGTGTTAGTCAATGAAAATGACAAAATAAGAAGAAATGAACCTGTAGTAAAAATTCAAATCCGAGGAGATGTTTCCATACAATCTAAATCAGTCACCGAGGATGATACTCAGTTAAACCATCGCGAGAGCAATGATGCGATAACCGATGCAGATTTGTCTGAGCGAGACACTTTTTTTAATGTGTCGCAAAAAGCCCCAGCGAAAAAGCTAATCATTGGTCAGACGAGCAGCGATCGAATCGAGGTCCCAGAGATATATGCCGGGCCATCCGTCCGGCTTTTGTCTCGGGAACTAGGAGTCGATTTATCACTGGTGCGTGGATCGGGGCTTCGAGGTCGGATAACTCGAGAAGATCTTAATGATTTTGTTCAAAATCAACTCTCTGCTAGTTCAAAAAGCCATTCAATGAGTTACGAAGGTGATGCGGAAGCTCATATCGATTTTGCCCAATTTGGTCCCATAGAAACCAATGAGCTAACAAAAATTCAGTTAATCACTGCTCAGAGATTGCAAGAAAGTTGGACAAAAATCCCTCATGTTACCCAATTTGATGACGCCGAAATAACAGAACTTGAGGCATTTAGAAAATCCTTGAATTCACAAAGTAAGCCCGGAGATTCTAAGGTAACTCTAATCGCCTTTTTGTTGAAGGCGGTTTGCAATGTCCTTAAAAATCGGACGCAGTTTAACCGATCATTGGTGAACGCTGGCAAATCCTTTGTCCAAAAAAATTATTTCCACATAGGAATCGCAGTCGATACTGCTAAGGGTTTATTGGTGCCGGTGATTCAAAATGTTGATTCTAAGGGGATTTTGCAACTCGCCGAAGAAGCTGCCCACCTTGCTCTCAAAGCTCGGGACGGACAGCTCACACCTAACGAGATGCGAGGGGGGTGTTTTACTATATCTAGCTTGGGTGCCAAAGGAGGGACGGGTTTTACGCCCATAATTAATCCGCCTGAAGTGGCGATATTGGGTGTTGCAAAAGCAAAAACTCAACCATACTGGGATGGCGACGGTTTTACCCCAAAATTATATTTACCTTTGGCCCTTTCATATGATCACAGAATAATTAACGGTGCCGACGGCGGAGCTTTTATGGGTGAATTAACCCGAATTTTGAGTGATATTCGTCTGTTGGCTCTTTAAGGGCTTTTGCCGCTCTCATTGCAAGGAGGGAAATGATTTTGCGCTATCTCCACACTATGGTCCGCGTCCATGATTTAGCAGCATCTTTGGAATTTTATTGTAGTGCTCTTGGCATGAAAGAATACAGCAGAAGCGATTATCCTAAAGGCCGCTTTACGCTGGTTTTTCTTTGTGCGTCAGATGATCTCCCGATAACAACTGAACACAAATCGCCGCTAATAGAGCTCACTTATAATTGGGATGATCAGGAGTATGAGAGCGGTCGAAATTTCGGGCATATTGCTTTTCAGGTAGACGATATCTATTCTATGTGTAACAGGTTGATGGAGTGCGGAGTCATAATTAATCGCCCGCCGAGGGATGGGCGAATGGCATTTGTAAGGTCTCCCGATGATATTTCGATCGAACTACTTCAGCGGGGAAAGGCCCTTGAAATTATCGAGCCTTGGCATTCGATGCCGAATGCGGGAGACTGGTAGTTATGTCTGTCTAAAAGGAAGAAGTTTGTTTGCCTCTTTGAGATGGTTGTCGATAGCCACTCCTTCTTCTCGAATAAAATGCTTAATGGCATTGCGGAAATCAGGCTGCTTGATCCAATGCAGGGAATGGGTCTTCCGAGGCTCAAAACCTCGGATTATTTTGTGCTCACCTTGTGCTCCAGCATCAAATCTTTTTAAGCCCATAGCTATTGATAATTCAATTCCAGAGTAATAGCAGAGCTCAAAATGTAAGTAGTTATATTCCTTAACACTCCCCCAATATCGACCGTATAAGGTGTCGTCATCAAAAAAATAGAGGGCACAACCAATCGGTTGGCCACTCAGTCTTGCAACTGCCATAGCTATCTGATCAGACATCGATCTGCCGATTTGCATGAAAAATTTGGAATTAAGGTAGCCTCTGCTACCGTTGCGCTTTGCATAGGTTCGCTCGTATAGATTATAAAAAAACTTCCAATTTTCTTGAGATATGTCTCGACCAAATAAGATTTCGGTCTCTATATTCTGTGCTTTTACCTCAGATCGTTCGCGACGAATCATCTTTCGTTTTCTGGAGTTTAGCGTGGCGAGAAAGTCTTCAAAAGCTTGAAAGCCATAATTAATCCAGTGATATTGGACGCCTAATCGATGAAGTAGATCCGGATCTGCAAAAGCGTCTACGACGCTGATATCTGGAAACAGCAAGTGCCAACTGGAAGCATTGTAATTGTCAGACTTTTCATAGACTTTATCAAGAAATGACGCCGATTGATTGCGATCTATCGCTTTTTTGTTTCTTGTCCTAGGGCCAGATGAGGGCGTGAATGGAACGGCCGATACAAGCTTTGGGTAATAAGGGATGCCGTGATGGTGATATGCGTTAGCCCATGCATAATCAAACACATACTCGCCCATTGAGTGAGTTTTTAGGTATAAAGGCATGAATCCGCCACCGACTGAGTCATCAAGATGTATATGAATAGGTAACCATCCCGTTGATTGACAGACACTTTTACTCTCCTCCAGTGCGGTGAGAAACTCATCCCGCAAAAAGGGATAAGGCAAGCCTATCGGTTTTGTGTGTTTACTTGATGCGTTCATTCTTTGCTCAGTTGAAATTAATTTGTCCGAATTTGTGACCCAATATCTTTGGGGATTCGGTTAAAAAACCTGCGCGCTGACGCGTCTTAATCTGTCCATTCAAACCTCATGGGATCGTTGAGTCCACGACGCAATTCGTGCGCTGGAATTTTCCGTAGTTCTTATACGTCAGTCAACATGCTTTTGGAATCAATGATCTATAAGTTATCATACCGGATCTAGTTAAGAAAAATTTTATCGCGCGAAAATATGGAGCTTGGAGCAATGATCGTAAAACCTCGAGTACGCGGATTTGTCTGCACGACCGCGCATCCAATCGGTTGTGAAAGAAATATGATTAAACAGATTGATTATGCACTTTCGAGAACTGCATGCGCCGGTCCGAAGCGCGCTTTGATTATTGGTTCATCGACAGGCTACGGTATCTCGGCACGGATAATGGCAGCGTTTGCGCACAAGGCAGCTACCATTGGAGTCTTTCTCGAAAAAAGGAGTACAAATGGGCGGCCGGCTTCTGCAGGCTGGTACAACTCTGCAGCTTTTCATTCATATGCAAGTGATCAAGGCTTGTACGCGAAAAGTGTTAATGGTGACGCCTTTAGCAACGCTATTAAGGAGTTAACGGTCAATACTATCAGGGCTGATTTGGGACAGGTTGATTTAGTTGTCTACAGCATTGCGTCCCCCAGAAAGATCGATGCGGACACAAACGAAATATATCATTCGACTCTGAAACCAATAGGTAAAGAAGTGTCAATGCGTGGCATAAATACAGATCAAGGTACTTTACAAGATTTTAGATTAGCAGCGGCGAGCCAAAAAGAAATCTCCGATACGGTCGCGGTGATGGGAGGTGACGATTGGGTGAGCTGGATTGAGATGCTCAGTGAGGCTGATGTTTTAGCGCCGGGTGCGAAAACGACTGCTTTTACCTACATTGGGGAAAAGATAACATGGGATCTTTATTGGCATGGTACGATTGGTCGCGCTAAACAGGACCTTGATAAATGCGTATCAAGAATAAGAGAGATGCTGTCTCCGATAAATGGGGATGCAAGAGTCGCAGTTTTAAAAGCTGTGGTAACGCAAGCGAGTTCGGCTATCCCTATAATGCCTCTATACTTGTCCTTGCTATTCAAGGAAATGAAACGTGAAGGATCGCATGAAGGATGTATTGAGCAGATCGACCGGCTGTTTGTTGAGTGTCTTTATAGTTCTAAGCCTCGCGTTGACGACGAAGGAAGATTTAGGGTAGATAACCTTGAACTTCAAGCACACATTCAAAAAGCCATAGAAAAAAAATGGGAGACAATAACAGATCGTAACTTAGATGAACTGGCAGACTTTGATGGTTATAAAACCGAATTTATGAACCTGTTTGGTTTCAACGTTGAAGGTGTCGACTATCAGGCGGAAGTAGAAATTGATGTCAGAATCGCTGATCTCGTGGATTAAAAACACTTTCCTTTCCTCAAACTTCCGAAAAGAATTTTATTTGGATCAAAGTTATTGAGTTTACAAACTACTCAATTTAAGACCCAGTTGCTCCACCCCAAAAATTGGGGGAGCTGGTGTTTGATAAGCATCTGGTGGTTGATTGCACAGCTGCCATTTTTCGTCTTATTGTCTATTGGGAAGACTCTTGGGCGATTGGCTTTTAAATTTAGGTCCTCTAGAAAAAGCATTGCTGAACGTAATATAGAGCTATGTTTTCCTGATCTAAGTTCGGCTGAGCGAGACAAAATGGTGCGGGAACATTTCGTTAACCTTGGCATCGCCATAATGGAAATTGGGATCGCATGGTGGTGGAGCCCGAAACGTTTTAGCAGACTATTGCAGATTGAGGGCGCAGATAACTTGGTCGACGCGTCAAAAAGCGGCGTTTTATTGCTCGGAATCCACTACACTACACTTGAGATTGGAGCCGCTGCTGCAACTACAGTTTATGATAAAGTTGATGGAATGTATCGAGCCCATGGTAATCCAGTATACGACTACGTGCAGGCAAGGGGCCGCGTAAGCAAGAGCTGTGGTGATACCATAGTATATGAACGCAAGGATGTCAGGGGATGCCTCAGGGCGCTCAAAAGTGGGCGAGTTTTATGGTATGGCCCGGATCAAGATTATGGCTTGGGTAGCGGTTTATTTGCGCCGTTTTTTGGCATTCAAGCAGCCACTGTGAATGCCACTGCCCGTTTTGCTCAAAAGAGTGGTGCTGCTGTTGTTCCTTTTACGCATATTCGTTTGCCTGGCACTAAAGGATACAAAGTGACTTTCTATCCTGCTTTGGATAACTTTCCGATTGGGGATGATCTTCAAGACGCCATTACAATTAATACACTCGTTGAGGCGTTCGTTCGACTCAAGCCAGAGCAATACCTTTGGGTTCACCGAAGATTTAAATCACGTCCCAAGGGAGAAAAAGATTTTTACAGCTGAGCAGAGTAGGGTTAAAATCAAACCTCAGTTTAGAGGATTGCTTAATGATAACTGGTAGCTTGGTGGCTATAGTAACGCCATTTCACCTTGATTCGCGCGACATCGATTGGAATTCGCTCAAACGTTTGATTGATTGGCACGTGGATCAGGGAACCGACGGTATTGTGACGGTTGGAACGACGGGAGAATCGGCAACTCTAAGCGTTGAAGAGCACTCACGCATTATAGATTTTGTTGTGAGAATTGTGGACCGACGAATTCCTGTAATTGCCGGAACAGGCGCTAATTGCACAACAGAAGCCCTAGCACTCACGTGGACTGCAAAAGAGGCCGGAGCAGACGCATGCTTGCTAGTCACACCTTATTATAATAAGCCTTCGCAAGAAGGTCTCTATTTACATTTTAAGACAATAGCGGAGGCAGTAGATATTCCTCAAATCCTATATAATGTGCCTAGTCGAACTGCTTGCGATATGTCTAATGATGTGGTGCTTAGACTAGCCATGTTAACCAATATTTGTGGTATCAAAGACGCAACAGGTGACCTCGATCGAGGAGCAGAGATTTTGTCAGGAAGGCCGTCTGATTTTGCTGTTTATTCGGGAGATGACATCTCGGCAAGACAATTAATTACTGCGGGTGCTCATGGAAATATTTCGGTTACAGCTAATATTGCACCCAAGCTCATGACTAAAATGTGTAAAGCGGCGTTATTGGGAAGTGTTAGTGAGGCTGAGAAGATAGATGAAAAGTTAAAATCTCTGCACCTGGCTCTTTTTTTAGAGTCTAATCCCATTCCTGTTAAATGGGCGTTGTCGAAAATGGGATTTATTGAAAATAAGTTACGGCTGCCACTTACTCCAATGTCCCAATCTAATGAAGCGGCCATCGAGAACGCAATGCGTAACGCTTTAGTTAATTTTGATTGAAATCTGTGCAGGTTGGTACCCAATATGAAAGTTTCAATTGGCTTTATGGTCCCTCTTTTGTGTATAGCCTTAGTTGGATGTGGTTGGTTGGGTTTGAGAGACCGATCAAATGACTACTTGTTATCTGAAGAGGTCGCACCGATTCTTGTCCCAGAAGGATTGGATAAGTCAAGTTTAGGTCAATTATATCCCATTCCGTATGTACCGGGACGAGACAAATTAAACTATGACTTTGAGGTTCCCCGACCTCAGCCAGCTTCGGTGAATAATTTTGAACAAGTAGTAAAAATACAAAGCTTTGAGGATAGACGATGGGTGCTGATTAATTTGGCGCCTAGTGAGGTGTGGCCTCGTGTTAGAAACATTCTGAGCCGCAACGGTATCCCTACAGCAATAGCTGATGGCACATCGGGTATTATTGAAACCACAGGCGTCACTTTCAAATCGGATACAGATTATGCTCACAGATTTAGGTTTATTATTGAGTCGGGGGTTCAACTGAACAGTACTGAAATTTCTACATTACATCAGCAATATTTAGTTACTGCAGAGGATATGGTCAAATGGCCAATCTCATCCGATAGTGACGATCGAGAGGAAGACATGCTAGAAATGCTCGCTAATGATTTGGCCTCGACTACCAACTATTCTCAAGTGTCTTTGTTGGCTCAAAAAATTGGTGGTGATGCCAAAGTGGCTATTGTGGCTGGCGAAAAAGATGAAACTTATATGAGCATAGCTCTAAGTTATGATCGATGTTGGGCATCAGTAAATTATTCATCCTCGCGTGGGGGCTTTTCCATCGTAGATAAAAACAGAACGGAGGGCCTTATCTATGTAAATTACTCTCCCGAACTAGAGGAAGAGTTAGGGTTTTTTAAACGGTTGTTCGGCGGTAGCAAGAAGCAGAAAATTCTGGAATCAAATTATCGAATTCTCGTGGAGCGCACTGAGGGCTTTGTGAAGATTAGAGTAAGGGATAACGATGGACAACAACTCGTTAATTCGGAATCTCTGCGTTTGCTGGGTTTGCTGCGAAGCAACCTTTCCTAAAACTGCAATTTATGAAATTTGCCTCTCTTGGCAGTGGTAGTAATGGAAACTCGACATTAGTTAAAACTGAGTCTACTTGCATTATGGTTGATTGTGGTTTTTCACTAAAAAAAAGTCTTAATAAGCTGAATTGTTTGGGTATATCGGGTGACCAATTAGACGCTATTCTTCTGACGCATGAACATTCCGATCATTGGGCTGGGGTAATGCCATTGGCTACTAGATATGATATTCCGGTGTTCCTTACCGTCGGTTCGAGAAGAGCGATAGAATGTCAAAGCTCAGGCTTATTTCGGATAATCGAAAATTATGATAAATTCTCCATCGGAGATTTATGTATTACTCCAGTACCCATTCCTCATGACGCAGAAGAGCCCGTCCAATATGTTTTTACCAATAATACAGTTTGCTTTGGAATACTAACTGATTTGGGACATTTTACTAAATATATTGTTGATCAATATAAACTATGTGATGGGCTATTATTGGAGGCTAACTATGACAAAGATATGCTCCGGTCAGGCCCTTACCCTTCCTCTTTGAAAAGGCGAATTGACAGTAAATGGGGGCATCTAGCAAATGATCAGGCATTTGAGTTCCTGAAAACTATCGACCACCAGCGAATACAATATCTTCTTTTTGGACACATTAGCGAAAAAAATAATAGCATTGAGAAAATAACAGAGAGCATGGATAAAACGTGGTTTGACAAGAGTGTTATTCATTTTGCTAATCAGAGTAGTGTAAGCGGATGGCTCCAGCTGAATTAAAGGGGTTGGTAAAATTGAAAAATTATTGGGAGGAAATAAAAGATTGCATTAAATTGAAAAAAAATTGTTAACACGATAATTTCAAAAGCGCAATAACTTTTTCCCCGTTACATCTATTTTTTTGCTTTAGGAACATTTTATTGTCCACAGATACTTAAGGTTCCTTAAAAAACTGTCAAAAAATCGTCATAAGTCATTGATTGTTGAGCTATTGGATCGTAACCTATTGATTATTAACAGCTTTAGTAATTGGTTAATAATTGATCAATTTGTATCAAAACCTTTGTTTTAAAGGTCTCCCATCAGCTTTGGGGCGGATTATGCACAAAGTTATCCACAATATATGTGCATAATTTCTAATTGATAGACTGATTTGTTTGATTATATAAGATAAGCACTCTATTTAATTATATTGATGGGGCGTTCTTTTTATTTGGAGGCAAAACGCGAAAAATATCGGGAATCGATTATTTTCTTGTGCATGTAATATCCATGGATTGTTGTGATCATATTGCTTTTGTTTTTTGTAATGATGGACTGTTAGAAAACAAAGCGAGGGCATTATCAGTTAAACTCAATTTGGTGTTTATAGATGAATTCAACAAAACGGATGTTGAAAAACATCTCAAATTTGGAAAGCGCTATTATCTTGAGTTTAAAGACGCAGAGATTTGTTTAAAGAGTATCGATCGAAATAAGCATGGTCCTATCCTCAGCGACTTTTTAAGTAAAAGTCTGATTTACAGACGTGTTTCACAGGGACATAAAAAAGAGGCGATTCTGAGGGCGGCCGGGGTAACGGACAACCGCAGACCTCACGTTATAGATCTTACAGCTGGTCTAGGAGATGATGCATTTATCCTCGCTTCGTCAGGTTGCAGAGTAACGTTGATCGAACGTAATCCGGTCATTTTTACCTTGCTTGAAAACGGCTTTGATAGAGCTGGAAGCTGCGCGGTTTATGATGCTGGAATCAGTGATATAGTTAAACGAATGAAGCTTGTTTTTATGGATGCAAGCAACTTTCTAAAGAATCATACTGAATTATCAGATGTGATCTATCTCGATCCCATGTACCAAAAGCGTCGGAAATCAGCTGCTGTGCGGAAAGAGATGCAGGCATTTCAGATGGTTGTAGGCGGGGACGAGGATGCGCCCAAATTACTTAATTTTGCTCTTAAGAAGGCCAGATATCGGGTAGTAGTTAAGAGGCCGCTTAAAGCTCCATTTCTTGCGAATTCCGAGCCGAGCTTTTCAATAAAAGGTAAAACAACTCGTTTTGACGTGTTCGTAATTTCGCCGTTTCAATAGCAAAAAGCTTTAGATTTTTAGTCTCTGTTAAGCATCCGTTTCAGCAGATCTTGATATATGTCGGTGAGTTTTTCAAGATCGCTTACGCGCACATGCTCATTAACCTGATGAATGGTTTTATTTACAGGACCTAACTCAATAACTTCTGTTCCCATAGGTGCTATGAACCTTGCATCCGAGGTGCCACCGGCGGTAGACAATTCTGGTCTATAACCAATAATATTGGAAATAGAATCGCCCGCTTTTTGTACTAAAGTGCCCCAGTTGGTTAAAAACGGCTCACCTGCCAGTTGCCAATCTAATTTATGATTCAAACCATATTGATTCATGATGGCAGATGTACGCTCTTTTAAAACTTTTTCAGAAAGTTCCGTAGAAAATCTAAAATTAAACATTGCGGTTAACCTGCCTGGGATCATGTTAACGGCTCCTGAGCCGGCGCTTATATTAGATATTTGAAGAGTGGTGGGCGGAAAATCGTTGTTTCCCTCATCCCACTGCTCTTCGACTAAATGATTCAGTGCTGACATGGCTTGGTGAATAGGGTTTTTTGCCAGATGAGGATATGCAACATGGCCTTGAATACCTTCTATAGTTAGGGTACATCCGAGGGATCCACGACGCCCATTTTTTATCGTATCGCCTACATTGACGGCACTAGATGGCTCCCCCACCACACACCATGTGGGGAGCAGTTTATTTTTTTGCAACCACTCGACAACTTTTCGAGTTCCATTGATTGCTTCTCCTTCCTCATCGCTGGTAATTAAGAAGGCAAGCCGGAAATTTTGCAATTTATTTACGGCAAGATAACGCTCGGTTGCCACTATCATCGCTGCGAGAGAACCTTTCATATCAGCGGCTCCTCGCCCCAAAAGTAAACCTTGACTAACGACCGGCTTAAACGGGTGTGACCGCCATTTTCGCTCGTCGCCAACAGGAACAATATCAGTGTGGCCGGCAAAACAAAATATGGGCCCACTAACACCGCAAATAGCACAAAAGTTGCTGACCTCCCCATGATGAAGCCGAGTTATACTGAAACCGATTTTAGTCAGTCTATTAATAATAAGATCTTGGCATCCTTCATCCTTAGGGGTTACTGACGGTTTTGAAATAAGTTCTTTCGCGAGTACAAGGGTTGCGGAATCAGATGACATTCAACCTTCCTCTTATTTGGTAAATTCAATTGTAGATAGCAATTGTTTCAGCAGCCTGAGTAAACTATTTACTTTACTCATCTTATTACCTTTTTGATCACATCATCTGCAATCATACGCAGATTTCATTGCCAAAAAAATTGAAGTTTATAAATCTCGTGAGCAATAGAAAGGGAAATATAGTGGAAACGCTAGAAATGAGTAAATGTTTTGAAACTTGCTGAACAAGATATTTGCCCGCCATGAAGATCTTATTTCCAATTTAACTGCCGTTTTCAACCCGCAAGGCAGAGTTTGCCTCAGTTAATTCAATAAAAAGGCCCTTAAATAGTTGAGCGGACCGTCTTAGAGTTTAAAACAAATGAGAGACCGTTTATTGCCATTTTAGTCAGTTGTACATCGTCAATAAAGTGCAATATCCAGCATGCCTTACTCAGAGAAGTTTTGAGACAACATTCTAGTCATCAGGTCCAAGTGTGGGATGATGATATTTTATAACTAGGCCGTCATAAAAAAATCGACAACGCTTGAGACGAGTCAATTATAGAGATGGAAGACAAATACTTAGTTCAAGAACCTTGTAAGTGGATGGATGTATGTATGCTAATCCTAAGCGGGCTGCACAACGATGACTAGAAAAGTTCGTCAATGCGCAGTTTTCTGCTTCTGGAGCTCAGCGTGATGTAAGCTTGTCCTTTGCAGCATTTATCTTGGCTGCTAAGTAGTCGCTGCCGCCACGATCCGGATGCAGGCGTTGGATTAGTCGTTTATGTGCTTGGACCACTTCGCTTTCTGTGGCATTTTGATCCAACCCAAGAATTTCTAGTGCTTCTGTCTGCGTGAGTTGCGACAAATCTGGTTTTGGGGCACTGTATGATGATTTCTCAAACCCGCTATTTCCGTGCGCCCTGAGCAAGTATGCCTGAAGAAGGATAAAAGACTCTTTGTCACTCTGTTGCAACTCATCAGCTAAAAGCCTCAATTGGTCTATGGTTAACTCACTGAGCTTTTTCCCTTGGTATGCTCCGGCCAATACTTCACCGTCCATATGTTGGCTCGCAAAGTTGACTTGGACAAATAGACTTTTGGTTCTGAATTGGGAGGGGATTTGTTTGTTAAACCCGAAAATCCGAAACAAGGGGAGGGCACGCCAGCCCCAGACTATTATCCATTTCACTACAGGCACCAGCGCAGCAAGGCCCGCGCCAACCCAATGCATTTTGCCTGCAGCCACTAGCCCAATTGAGACTATTAGCAACGCCCAAATTGCTGTATTCGAAATGAATCCTCTGCGCTTTTCAGCTGGTGTCCTACGCAGAACACTGCGCCAGTACCAGATTCCCAAAATTAAGCTTGAGACGATTAACAGTTTTGTCATTAAATTATTTAACCAAGTTTAACAAACGCCTCGGGCGGAAAAACATCACTAGCTGCCTATATTTCAACTTTATTTTCACGTTTTTTAAGAGGCGCATCTAAATCGGCGGCCATTTTAACAAGAATATGCTCGGTTGTTTCCCAGTCAATGCAAGCATCGGTTACAGACACGCCATATTTCATCTCATTTGGATTAGCGGAGGGTTTCTGATTGCCTGAATTAATATTGCTCTCTATCATCAGTCCAACTATGGACTCGTTACCATCAGCGATTTGATTAGAAATATTTTCCAATACCAAAGGTTGCAATTGATGATCTTTGTTTGAATTTTCATGGCTGCAGTCAACCATGATGTTCGCGGGAACACTTGCTGAAGTAAGTTGGTCTTCGCACAAGGAAACATTTATAGAGTCAAAGTTTGGTCTGCCCCCGCCGCCTCGAAGAACTATATGCGCATTATTATTGCCACGAGTCGTGATTACAGACACACCACCTTCGCCATTAATACCCAAAAATCGATGCGGATTTGCAACTGACTTGAGCGCATTTATCGCAACATTGAGACTCCCATCTGTCCCATTTTTGAACCCTACAGGTGAGGATAAGCCCGACGCCATCTCACGGTGAGTTTGCGATTCTGTAGTTCGTGCCCCGATAGCCGACCACGCAATCAAATCGTGCATATATTGCGGAGAAATTGGATCCAACGCCTCAGTAGCCGTCGGAAGACCCATCTCCAAAATATCGTGGAGAAGTTGACGGCCTATCTTCAATCCATCGACGATTTTGAAGGAATCATCCATATAAGGATCGTTAATAAGTCCTTTCCAACCTACAGTCGTCCGGGGTTTTTCAAAGTACACTCTCATGACGAGTAACACTTGATCTTTTACTTTATCTGCCAAAAGCTTTAAACGCCCTGCATATTCTTTTGCAGCGTTTACATCGTGTATGGAGCATGGACCTACGATTGCAAAGATCCTGCGATCTTCTCGATTTAGAATCGCCTCTATCTGTTTTCGACCGTCTGTGACTACCGCCTTTGCAGAGGCGGATATAGGAATTTCCTTCTTTAGCAAATCCGGAGTCATGAGTGTTTCATGCGTTGCTATATTAATGTTATCTACTGCATTTGAAGCCATATGAGTACCTTAAGCATGTTAGCCGCGAGGACGACATTGTACGTGTAAATGACAAAGATTAAAGACTATCGGTTGGGTATTTCTATAAATAGAGGCAGCCTTGGGAGATATAAGCCACAACGAATTGTATTGTCCTCAATTCCTCTAAATAACGAGGCATAATGATGTATTTGGCTACGATACTCATCTACCATGTCGTTGGTAAAATTTTTAATTGTCTGTCCATCACCTGGATAAGCATATTTGTAGTCAATTATCCAACGGGTATTTTCAAATAAAAAAGTTAAATCAATAATGGATCTATTAATTTGCAATCCATCATCTACTTTGTAATCAAACATTACTTCAGAGCCTGATTGTTTATTACTGTCTAGTAACCATTTTCCAAAAGGATCTGTTAGCATATTGCTCAATGAGCGTTGCAGTTCGTCAAGTTCGTCACATGTTGACAAAACACCATTCTCTTTGAGTTGCGAATGCCATCCGATTCTAAATTGATCTAGTTCTGCTAAACGAAAGTTTTCTGCACCTTCTCTGGCGATCTGTTTTAGCGTTCGATGTAAGCATTTACCTAACTGCATGGACCGAAAGCTACCCTTAAAAGGCTTTTGCTTTGCTTGCGAGACGAGATCGTTCATCGCAATTCTATGTCTCGGATCATTGTTGATTCCTTTTTTGGAATTCTCCCTAGGTTTATAGTCTTTAATCAAGCGTCTCATGGTATTGCATTTCAGATTAACTTTTTGAAGATAATGTTTTTTCTCATTTTTGGATATTTGAATTGTGTAACGGTTGCTGTCGATATCCGCCGACAATCGGGGCCATATGCTTGCTAGTAAACTATTTGACGCAGGAGCTCTCCATTTCGAACCGTTTTGTCTAAGCTCTCCAAAAAGATGTAAGGAGTGAATAGTTCTCGTTGCAGCAACATACAGCACTCTAGTGTTTTCTAAGCGAGATCGAATCGTCTGCTCATGCCTTAAATAATGGTATAACTCGTCTTCCCCCTGAGACACGGGTCCTCGGGTCGCAATAATGAAATCATTCTGACCTCCGTCATTAAGATATTCATTCCACAAGAGAAGCGGCTTTTCCCTCTCGCTGACCGAACGAGACAAACCGGGCAGAATCACATGATCAAATTCTAAACCTTTCGCTTTATGCATGGTCATAACCGTTACCGGATTTCGATCTTCATTCGTTAATTGCGATAATTTCGGTTTGGAGGTGAGAGCTTCGAACGCATGCTGAAAACCTTCCCAATTTTGAATGATTCCTCCGACTTCCGTTTGACTGACAAGGTCTAGGAATTTCATGATATCTTCATAATCCTTTTTATTTTCAAGTGCGTCCATTCCGCCGAGCTTTACCCAGCATTCTTCTAGGGACTTACGAAGACTTTGACGACGACGGTTAAGCCAAAAATCTTTTAAAACAGGAACGACCCGTGCTAAAGTCGCTGAGCCGTAACTGCTCAGCTGGTGCTTTCTCCGATTTTCAAAAGACTCAAACTGACCGATGAGTTGATCTATGATTAGTTGCTTTTCTTCCAAACAGTGCTGTGTACTGTTTACAATTATCAACAAGTCCTCAAGACCTAACCCACAAAATGGTGCATGCAGAACTGAAAGCCACGCTATTCGATCACTTGGTGACATCAATGCGCGGGTTAGCGACATCATGTCGACGACCGGTAAACGATTGAAAAGTGGTTCTATATCAATCCCTTGCCACTCAATATCGTTTTCCCTAAAAGCAGGGATGATTGCTTTCAAATGACCTCTGTTACGAGCAAGGATAGCGATCGAGTCGCGAGGATAATTGAGCCTGATCTTTTTGCAGATTTCTGATATCCGTTTAGCTTCGAATGCATCGTAATCCTCCCCACAATAGCCAAAAAAATTGACTTCGGCCTTCAGTGATAATCGCTTGACTGCATCGGAGTTTGAATAAGATACTGCGCCTAAGGAAGGATTTTCTGTTGATGGAAATGCTGAAGAGAAGTATTCGTTTATCCAGTCGACTACAACCTCTTGAGATCGAAAGTTGGTTTTAAGTGTAAGCGATTGAATTTCTAAGTGTGCTATTGAGTGTTTTTGTGCTCTTAGAAATAAGCCCACATTAGCGTTCCTAAAGCTGTACATCGACTGCATTGCATCGCCAACAAGAAATATGCTGCGTCCATCATCAGATTCCCAGCCTTCGACCAATGATTCAATTAAGTTTATTTGAATAGCTGAGGTATCCTGAAACTCATCAATTAGTACGTGCTTCAATCTGTAATCTAACTGCAGAGATGCTCGAGACACAGCGTTTGACGGATCATTGGAGTTCAAAGCATCTAATGCTGACAGAGTTATGGCGCTATAGTCACATTCATTATCGCTCTCGAAAATGACATTTAATTCGGCCACTAAATAAGGAAGCAGATAACCGACTGCGACAAGAATTTGATGTTGTGATGAATTCTTATAGTTCTCAGGCAGCCTCAAAATCGAAATCATTACTTGGAGCAACCCCGGAGTAGCCTCGCACCATTTTATCAACTCCAAAGCTCGGATTTTCTGATGTTTCTCAGTGGGAGGATATCCCTCGTTTTTGGTGAGTCTTTGTCTCCACATGTCGGTTTTTGAGACAAATTGCCGAATTAAAGATTTCCAAGTAGCGAGCTCGTTTGCAGAGCACTCTGGAAGGCAGTTAAGGTCCTTTAATTGATTTAATTCGGGATTAGTCTCCTCAGATACACGTCTCGCAGCTTGTCTTGTAAGGGCTAGAAATTCCCTTGAAATGGGATCAAAAAGGTCAGTCAAAGTTTTTAGATGTTCGCATGTCACGCGCTCGATCAGCGAATGAAAGTAATCCGGATTAGTCTTAATCCTAAAAATTAGAGGGAGCCATTGCTCTCGCCTTTCCAAAAGTTGGCATAAAAGATGTTCGCATAAACCGAAGTCATTCCCTAAATGGCTCAGCAAAGTACCAACATATGACCCAATCAGATTGTCCTCCTCTATCCTAGAAAGTAACGCCTGCGCAGCCCTTTTATAATGAACTAAAGGCTGATCGCATGGATTTGTCGAAAAGCCTGTCGATGATTCCAGAGCATAATGATTACTTACATGCCTGGTGAAGCCATCAATCGTCTGGATGCGCAATCTCCAAGGAAGATCTAATAAATTCCACGTAAATTTATCACTGCGTGCAAGCGCTTTCTTTGCAAGCATCCATGTAGTTGCGTCATTTGGATCGGTTGGACATGAGGATGTATGGGCCTTTTCGAGCGCTGTTACCACTCGTGTCAGCATTTCTGAGGCGGCTTTTCTTGTAAAGGTGATGCAGAGAATCTCCTCAGGATTCTCAACACAATCTAGCAGCGCAAGGTATCTTTGTGTAATTAAGCCTGTTTTACCAGAACCGGCGGGGGCAGCTACAATAAAGCTTCGTGCAGGGTCAATCGCGGCTGTCCTTATTTTTGAATCACTAAGCTTAATCATCACATATGGTTCCATGTCTTGCTAAAGATCAAGGATATTCGACAAATCGGTTGAGAGGTAATAAAAAATGTTGTTGCTTGAAAGCGGTTGCATCACTGATAGAGATGTCACAATTTCCAGAGGAAAATGAATGGGCTAATTTTTTGAGTCCCTTTTTCCAGTCGACAATTCTTGCTGGCCAATCCTCAATTTCGGTCAATTCTGGAGAAAGCAGCCCATCACTCTCACCAATTAATCTGATCTCATCTAGGTTTAGTTGTGCATATGCACATCCATTGGAGCTCGGACTGCAGGCAAGAACGTAAAGCGGCAATTGGGGTTCTCTCAATTGCTCGGGATCCCAACCTCTTGATTTTATAGTGCCGGTTTTATAATCAATGATGAGTGTTTTCTCTCCAACGAGATCTATACGATCCACAGTCAGTTGAAGAGTCAGCTCACCAAATTTAATTGTAAATAATCGCTCTAACTCAAGCACCTCGAAGGGTTCTCGGACTTTTTCCTTATTAAGCCAAGCTTCTATCAAGTTACAAATCTGCAGTTTTTCCAATTTGCGGTATCGTGGACCGCGAAGAGAAGACGAGAAACGATCGTATTTAGCAAACGCGAAATCAATAGTCTGATTGATTTCCGCAGTGAGTTCCAAGTTGCTCAATTGCACCAATTTGGCAGAGTTTTTCCATTCAGCCCATAACTTGAATAAGATTTCATGAATAAGTATTCCTCGCTCCCGCTTGTTTATTCCCTTATGCGGCGGATCTAAGGGCATTGCGCTTAATCGATGGATGGCGAATGAGTTAAACGGGCAGACAAACTGATTTCGAAGAATTGCAGCACCGCCTCGAATCTTTTCTTTGTTCATGTCAAGAGGAACATTCGGTTGTTCATAAAGTTCGCTTTGCTCCAACTGATTAGAATCATAAAAGGCTTGTTGATCATAAACTGGCTGGAGTGAGATAGGAAACCAAGATGAATCTATGTTTCTTAACAAAGGGCTCTCGATAGATTGCTCTTCGTCGCGGTGTGAGGGGTAGCTGCAGATTAAAAAGTCAGCATTGGCATGGAAACTTTGAAGAAGGCTGCGTGCTATAACTAATTCCCGTGTTGCGTCATATCGGGATAACTTGTGTTTTTTTTGATAATTTGCAGGCAGCAATGGATTGATTGAGGGAAGTTTGGGTAAGTTCTTATGATCCGAGCCAAGTATCCAGGCCTTATTAAATTGAAGGCCAGAGGCATCTAAAAGTCCCAATACCTGAAGGGATGCATCAGGTGTTTGCTCGTGAAATATATGATCATTTGCCATTGAAATGAGGGTCTGGACGGCTCCATTCGAGTTAATTCTTTCTCCGAGATTATCTAGGCTACAAAATTGCTCCATTAAACTATCCCATTGACTTAATTGTTGGTATTCATAACTTGAAACGGGATTGGTCCCGGGCCAATTCTGCTTCTCTAAAAGACTATGTATCGCTTCAGACCACTGTGAAAACTTTAACAGCGTTAATTTGCCATCAGCTTGGTATTTAGTTTTTGTTGATAGAAACCGGAACGCTTTGATAGCTTTGCTCGTGTCTTCTGAAGTTTCAATTCTTTCTATTTCACACACGAATTGATGAAGCGTCAGACTGAAGAGCGACTTCTTTCTCAGTTGCTGTTCCAGTTGGCCTTTTAATTGAAGAGACAGATACTCAAAAGCTGAATAAGGAGAGTAAATTATCCGAAGCCAATAGGATAAGGTTTTTTCATTGTTGATCGAAGAAAGCAATTCAAGAGCACCGGCGATCAAAGGAGTCTCAGAGAGAGGCACGCCAGCAGAAAAATTTACCGGGATTTTAACATCTGACGCGGCCAATGCTCTGTCAATCGCTCGATAAACTTCCCCGAGCCGATTGGGCAAATCTGGCAGAAGTATTCCAATTCGTTGATTTGGACTCGTTTTAAGTTCCTTTGCTGCCCATGTCGCTGCCGCGGTGAGCTCCTCCTGAGGATCATTAAATTTAATTTTTTTAGCTTTATCAAAGCCCGCGATGTTTTTATATTTGGGATGGAAGAGTGAGCTGATATTGTGGTTAGGATCATCTAGCCGATCGATCATGTCTACACAGAAAGGATCCAACAATACACAGCGATTAGCGGAGTTAATGAGTATGTTACGCTGAAGAGGTGTGATAGATTGAAATCCATATAAATAAATACTTTGATAAGTATGAAGTTCGTGTTTCTTGAAATTTGTTGCTAAAAGTTTCCAGCACTCGTGTGGTTGCAGAAAACCGTTCTCTTCCATTAATTTGGCATACGTTTTAGACCACACCTTAAATTGTCTCGAACTGGTGGTATCACTAGGAACGTTTTCAATGGGCAGATAATGAGAGCAGAGTTCGTTATATGTATCATCAGCCATGCGGCTGAAGCGAGTTGCCAACCGCGGATTAAATTTATTTATTGCTTTTTCCCAAAAAAATAATCTCTGAGCTCGCTCAGCCATCGCCCAAGGGGTGACTGAATCTAAATGCAGGTCATGCATTTCATCCCAACAATTTTTAAGCCATGAGAGCATGCAATGAACATTGGGCGCCTGCCATGATGGCATGTCACTGTGTTCGGTGCTACCCCACGCAGCACATATTTGATTTGCTAATCGCTCGGTGGGTACTAAGACGAGACTGTTCTTTTCTTTTAAAACTTGCTCGAATACCGAAATATCAATCATGGAAGGCAATGGCTCATGCCTTGTCATTTATGTTTCTCCTCAAACATTGTCAAATAGTAAGATAGATTAAGCCCTTTTCTGAGGGTGGTACTGGTACAATATCTTTATGGAATTGTCGATACAAGTAATGTATTTGTTTATTGGGCTTGTCAGTTTTGCGGTGGGAACTGTTGGTGGTTATTTCATTAGTATTCTTACCGAGAGAGCAAAACTGGCAAGGCTTGAAATTCAACTTGAAAATAGCCATCATTTAGAAGTGAATTTGAATGATTCTTTACGTGATAAAGATAAACAGAATATAGAGTTAGGAAAGGAAGTGGCGTCCTTGATGACCAGATTGGAAGGTCAAGCAAAAGAGCATGAGGAAAAGTTTGAACTCTTGGAAACGACGAGAATACGCATGTCGCAAGAATTTGAAAATCTTGCGAACCGTATTTTTGAGCAAAAGCAGACTCAATTTGCAGCCAAGAGTCAATTGACGATAGAGAACTCTGTTGGGCCTTTGAGAAGGGATATCGGCGAATTTCGAAAACAAGTGGAGAGCGCCTATGACAAGGAGACGGCTGATCGTAATAAACTTATCGGTCAAATAAGCGAACTGCAAAAGCACACGATGCGAGTCTCAGAGGAAGCCGTGAGCCTTGCGAATGCTTTGCGTGGTGATACTAAACTCCAAGGAAATTGGGGGGAGTTTATACTTGAGAAACTGCTTGAAGATTCTGGATTAAAGCGAGGCAGAGAATATAACGTACAAGAATCCAAAATTGATGATCAAGGTAAAACAAAGAAACCTGACGTCATTGTTCATCTGCCAGAGGGCAAGGACATTGTCATTGACGCAAAAGTCAGTCTGTTAGCTTATGAGGGTTACTTTAATAGCAGAGACGAACTGCAGAAAACGCAATCTCTGCGGAAGCATCTTAATTCATTAAAAACACATGTCCGTGGTCTAAGCGATAAGAATTATGATCAGTTGGATGGCCTTAACAGTCTCGATTTTGTTCTTTTATTTGTGCCGATTGAAGCAGCTTTTATGCTCGCACTAGACCATGCTCCAGAAATCATGGCAGATGCTTACGAGAAAAACATAGTGCTTGTTAGTCCCAGTACTTTGCTGGTTACACTAAAAACCATCAAGAATCTTTGGCGGTACGACGATCAAAACCGTAATTCAAAGATTATTGCAGAGAAGGCGGGGCGGCTTTACGACGGGTTTGTTCGGTATGTTGATGTGCTTGATGAGGCTGAAAAATACCTCCAACGCAGCAAGGACGTGTTAGGAGACGCAAGAAAACGTCTTTTGACAGGCAAAGGAAATTTAGTTGGAAGAACTGAGGAACTGAGAGATCTAGGAGCCAAAACAAAGAAACATCTTAAACACGAAATAGTCTCGAGCAGAAAGAAATTGCCGGAGCCAGAGGTATGAGATTAATTTGTGCCTAGTGTTCAAATACAAAAGGCTTCCAATATCGTCCCGATCTCTAAGTGATCCGTCCAAGGAAACTGATCAAAGACGGCTAATGCTACGATATTATGAGTGGGTAAGATTTCGCTTAAATTTTGAA
>MDTB01189014.1_pt1 | contig 23826 bp, 19 predicted proteins | sample 811161 | NCBI WGS metagenome assembly MDTB01 (sample SAMN05326650, study PRJNA326480) | marine metagenome | isolation source: seawater | place: Mediterranean Sea | collected 2009
AATATCATTTGTTTGCTCTAGAATCTGACAGAGGGGGTTTCAGTCCTAGAGGATTTAGTATTGATGGAACACCTTTACAATTAAACTATCTAAAAAGCTTTGAAAAATTATTTTCACCCTATCAACTACATATTTTTAATAAAGGTTATAGTGGAGTAGACATTGGACCACTAAATAATGGTGAAATTTGTTTGGTAGGATTAGTTCCAGATTCTCAGAGATACTTTGATTTTCATCATGCTCCCTCGGATGTTTTTGAAAATGTAAATAAAAGAGAACTTGAATTGGGAGCTTCTGCAATCACTTCAATGGTATATTTGGTAGATAAATATGGTTTACCTGAAAGTAAATCGGTTAAAAAGTAAATTTTATGGTTGATATTTTAGCTTTTGGTGTTCATCCCGATGATATTGAACTTGGCGCAGGAGGCACTCTTATAAAGCATGTTAAAAAAGGATTTAAGGTTGGTTTAGTTGACTTAACTCAGGGGGAGTTGGGTACTAGAGGCACTGTAGAAACCCGAAAAGTAGAGTCTGAAAACGCAGCTCATATAATTGGTGCAGATTTCAGAGTAAATTTAAATATGGAAGATGCTTTTGTATCCACAAATAAAGACAACATTATTAAAATAGTTCAACTTGTCAGACTCTATAAACCAAAAATAGTAATCTGTAATGCAATTAAGGATAGACACCCTGATCATGGTGAGGCATCTAAATTAGTTGTTAAATCATGTTTCAATGCTGGTTTATCGAAACTTTCAACCCAATATAATAGTGGTGAACAAAAGGCTCATCGTCCTGATTCTATATACCATTATATTCAAGATCAGTGGATAGATCCATCATTAGTTGTTGATGTAAGTGATGTTTATGATGAAAAAATCAAAGCAGTAATGGCCTATAAAACACAGTTTTATAATCCTAAAAGTACAGAACCATCCACACCGATATCTAGTAAAGAATTTCTAGATAGTTTAAATGCAAAAGCGCAGCTCTGGGGAAGATCAATCAAAACCAAGTATGGAGAGGGATTTACTTTAGAAAATCCAGTTGGAATTAACAGCTTATTTGACATATTTTAAATTATGAAAAAATTATTTTACTTACTTTTTGTAATCACTATACTTTCTTGCAATAATGATGATAAAATTCCAACTGTGGAACAATTGGCTATTGATAGTCTAAGTTTAGAATTGCAATTAAGGGAGGATTCAATTTCAGTGCTTGAAAAAAGTGTTTTAGGCAATGACTCCTTAATCAACCAGTATGCATTGTATATCAAAAAAATCAAAGACAATTTAGCAGAAATTAAAAAACAAGAAAAATTTCTTAATTCAGTAAGTTCAGACAGTGAACAATTAAAAGAAGATACCCTGAACATAATTAATGCAATTGATAAAATGGCTGAAAAAATTCAGGAAAACGAATATCTAATAAAAAAGCTTAATACTGGCTTAAAAGAGTCTAAAAATCAAAATAAAGAGTTCAGAAAAGAAATTGCTCAGTTGAATGAGTTAATAGCTATTAGCAACAGAGAAGTTTATTTCTTGAGGGAAGAGCTTGCTAGTTTAAATAATTCTTTCAATACAATATTTGAAAAATATAATTCTCAAAGAATACAAATAAAAGATTTGAACTCTGCTTTAAATGAAGTTGCCTATGTTATTGGATCTAAATCAGAATTATTAGAGAATGGTGTCCTAACAAAAGAGGGAGGTATCATTGGAATTGGTAAATCAAGAAAATTGAGCGATGAGTTAAATACAAATTATTTTACAATATCTTCAAAGAAAGAATTTAAAAGTATTGTTCTAGGTGTGAAATCATTAAAGATAGTCACACCTCATCCAAGTAAATCTTATAAATTATTTCAATCAGAAAAGGGCAAAATAGATTCTCTAGTGGTCCTAAGCGCTGATGAATTTTGGAAAAACAGCAAATATTTGGTAATTGAAGTTAAGTAATTCAACTTATTGCCATTCTTATTTTGATTGCTTTCTCTAAAATTGGACGAAGTTGTTCAAGTTTAAGCATTGTGAATGGGTCGCTTTTTGCAGTGCTTGGGTCAGGATGAGTTTCAATAAATAGTCCGTTTGCTCCTGTGGCTACTGCGCTAAATACAATAGAGGAAATCATAGTGGTGTCTCCACCAGTTATTCCACTTGTTTGATTGGGTTTTTGAACTGCATGAGTACAATCCATAATTACAGGGACCCCATGAGCTTTAAGTTTAGTTATTGAAGTTGCATCAACAATTAAATCATTATAACCAAAACTATTTCCTCTTTCACATATCCATACATTGTTATTTCCAGCGGATTTTACTTTATCAACTGCAAAACCCATAGCTTCATGAGACAAAAACTGTCCTTTTTTAATATTTATAGTCAGACCAGTTTCAGCTGCTGTTCTTAAAAGTTCGGTTTGTCTACAAAGGAAAGCTGGTATTTGCAAATGAGTAACATAATCAGCTACTTTCTTAGGTTCATTGCTTTCATGAACATCTGTAATAGTAGGTAAATTAAACTCACGTCCTATTTGCTTAATAATTTCTAGAGCTTTTTGATCACCAATGCCTGTGAAACTGCTATTTTTTGAACGATTTGCTTTTCTGTAACTAGCTTTGAAAATATAATCAATATTTAAGTCATCACAAATTGACTTTACATTTTCAGCAATTTTAAAACCTGTTTGGTCATCTTCAATGGCACAGGGGCCGGCTATCAGTGTAAATTTTTTCATTCTTTAGCTTTTTTTCCTAAATAACCACTATGATGTCTTTTCGAATAATCTTTTTTAGTAAACCCAATTTTTTCCATCATATAAACAACCAATAAATCTCCGACTACTGTCATTACAGTAGTAGAGGTTGTTGGAGTTAACCCCAGCGGACATATTTCTTTAGGGTTTCCAGTAAATAAGCACACTTTAGATAGTTCTGCCAATGGACTTTTTTGATTACCAGTAAGAGCTATAACTGGAATATCATCATGAAGTGCTTTTACCAAATGATCAAGCTCTAAAATTTCTCTTGTCATACCCGAATTAGAGATCAATAAAAGTGCATCATTTTTTTGAATAAGTCCTAAGTCGCCATGTTGAGCTTCACTTGGATGAATAAAAACTGATGGACTACCAGTAGAAGATAGAGTGGTAGCAATATTCATTCCTATTTGTCCTGCTTTACCCATACCGCTTACAATTAATTTCCCTTTTTTTTGATGAATTCTATCAAATAAAATTTCAATTGCTTTTTCAATAATTCCATCAATTGGAATATTTTTAATTGCATCGATTTCTTTCTCTATTAAATCTTGGATTTTCGCTTTCAAAAACAATAATTTTTGTAAAAATAACGATTAAATATGATGTTTTGATTTATAAAGTTCTCTTACTTTATTTAAATCATCAATGGTGTCAACGGGATAGGAGGGGATTGAAGTGATTCCAATTTTAATTTTTTCTCCATCTTCCAACCAACGCAGTTGTTCTAATTTTTCTGATTTTTCTAGTGAGGATTCCTTTAAATTGCAAAAATTATTCAAAGCTTTTGAGCTAAATCCATAAATTCCAATATGCTGGTAGTAGGAGTGATGAGAAATCCATTTTTCCTTTGGAATATCTCTTAGATAGGGAATTGGAAATCGACTAAAGTAAAGTGCAAAATTATTGATGTCTTTGGTAAGATAAACTTTACCTTCTTTTAATTCATCTTCAGGTTTTAATTTTAGTGCTAGCGTAGCAATAGTAGTTTCGTTATCTTTAAAGCAATTGATGAGTTCAATAAGATGAGAGTTAGAAATAAGTGGTTCATCTCCTTGGATATTGATAATATAATTAAATTTTTTATCTGTTTTTAAAGACCACTTTTCATATGCTTCTTTACATCTATTGGTTCCAGTCTCATGATTTTCACTTGTCATAACCGCATTTCCTCCAAAAGACTCAACAGCTTCAAATATTCTAATGTCATCAGTGGCAACAATCAGTTCATTAATTGTTGCTTTACAACTTTCGTATACGATTTGAATCATTGGTTTGTTGCCAATAATTTCCAATGGCTTTCCTTTTAATCTTTTGGAATTATACCTTGCTGGAATTATTCCTAAAATACTAGATGCATCAACATTCATTATTCTAAAATAGTGATAATCTGTTTAATCTTAGACAATTTCAAATGGAATATATTCAAAGTTATTTCACTTGTCTATTACTATTGCTATTTTAGCAATATGGATTTAAAAGATGTAAAAAATTATTTAAATACTAAAAGAAGAGACTTTGCCAATAAACCTTTTACTGAAAACATGGCTAATAATGACCCTTTTAAGCAATATGCTATTTGGTTTGATGAGGCTGTTAGTGCTGAAGTTTTAGATCCATATGCAGCGTGCCTTTCTACGGTCGATAATAATGGTCAGCCTTCTTCAAGAATGGTTTATATAAGAGATGTAATTTCAAATGGCTTTGTTTTTTATACTAACTATAATTCTGCTAAAGGAACTGATATATCTTTTAATCAGCTTGGTGCTTTTAATGTTTTTTGGGGAGATTTAGAGAGGCAGATTAGGATTCAGGGAATTATTGATAAGGTAGACGATAGTATTTCTGATGAATATTTTAATGCTAGGCCAAGGCCAAGTAAAATTGGTGCGTGGGCATCCTATCAAAGTGGAACTTTAACTGGAAGGGAAGAGCTAGAAAATAATATAAAGCAAATAGAAGAAAAGTTTGATGGCAAAGACATTCCAAGACCAGATTTTTGGGGAGGATATTGCTTAATCCCAAACAAAATGGAGTTTTGGCAAGGCAGGCCAAGTCGTCTTCATGATCGCATTTTATACACCAAAGAAAATAATTTATGGACAAAAATTCGTTTGTCTCCATAGCTGAAAAGTATTTTAAAAGGTTTCCCTCTCAGCAATATGAGATTAATACTTTTTTTTGTGATATTCCTTCTCTAATCATTGTCATTCCTTCTTTTGATGAGGAAGAAATTTCAAATACAATTAATTCTCTTTTTTTTAACCAACAACCTCATTATTTTAAAGTAGAGATAGTTGTTTTAATTAATAATTCATCAGATGCATCTTTAAAAATCAAGGATACTAACAGATCTACACTTCATTTTTTAAGTGCTTTTGCTGATAAAAATAATACTTCAAATTTATCTTTACATACATTATATGTAAGTGATTTAACACCAAAACATGCAGGGGTTGGATGGGCTAGAAAAATTGGAATGGACATTGCATTGAGAAGATTTATGAATTGTTCCAATAACGGAGTAATCGTAGGTCTTGATGCTGATGCTTGTGTAAGCCCAAATTATTTGAATAGTATTTATGCTTTTTTCAATAAAGGAGATTACAACGGAGCGTCAATTCATTTTGAACATCCAATAAATGGAAATCACTTTTCTGATATTCAGTATGAATACATTATTGCTTACGAGTTACATTTAAGATATTACAAAAATGTACTGGCTTATGCCGGATTTCCTTTTGCTTTTCATACCGTGGGAAGTTCCTTTGCTTTAACTGCATTGGCTTATGCAAGACAAGGAGGGATGAATAGGAGGAAAGCAGGTGAAGATTTTTATTTTATTAATAAGCTAATAAAAGGAGAAAAGTTCGGGGAGATCTTAGATGCAAAAGTCATACCCTCTCCAAGAATTTCAGAAAGAGTTCCTTTTGGTACAGGTAGAGCGATTCTTGAAGCATTTAAAGGAGAAAAAAACCTTAATTTAACTTACGATTTTAATATATTTATTGTACTGAAAAATTGGATCAAACTCATCAAATCAACTGAATTTGAATATGCTAAATTCCCTGAAGAAATAAGAGCTTATATTGCTAAAAAAGATTGGTTAGAAACTCACCAGGAAATTCAAAATAATACTTCTAATCATATAAATTATTTAAAACGATTTTTCGTTAAATATGATGCATTTTGGGTATTGAAATTTGTTCATTTTATGAGAGATAATTTAAGAACAAATAGTAGCTTGGTTATCAACGTTGACCTTTTGCTTAAAGCTTTAAATATAATTTGCTCAAATGACAAACTAGATCAACTTATAACTTTAAGAAAATTAGACACAAAAAAAGGGGCCTAGGCCCCCTTGAATAATAACTACAATTTAAAATTTACTTAACAGATTCAATTACTGCTTTGAATGCATCTGGATGATTCATGGCTAAGTCTGCTAAAGTTTTTCTATTTAATTGAATTCCTTTTTCATTTACTTTCCCCATAAATTCAGAATAACTCATACCATATTGTCTGGCACCAGCATTAATTCTTTGAATCCAAAGTGATCTGAAATTTCTCTTTTTTTGTCTTCTATCTCTGTAAGCGAATTGAAGACCTCTTTCAACAGCATTCTTTGCTACTGTGTGAACGTTTTTTCTTCTTCCGAAGTAACCCTTAGCAAGCTTTAATACTTTTTTTCTTCTTGCTTTAGCGGCTACACTATTTACTGATCTTGGCATAATTTTAGTTTTTTGGCTTTAAGCGTCTTTCGATCTTATCTTTTATGACTATAAGCCGGGTTTAACATTTGATAACCGTGAATTGTATTAAGCGCAAAGCTGCAACTTGATATTTTTCACATCTGACTTGTGGACTAATCCAGCTTTAGTCAGATTTCTTTTTCTTTTAGTCGCTTTTTTAGTCAATATATGACTTTTAAAGGCGTGCTTTCTTTTTATTTTTCCACTACCAGTAAACTTGAATCTCTTCTTGGCACTGGAATTGGTTTTCATTTTAGGCATAACAATTTATATTGAGTAGTTATTATTTTTTATTTCTTTTTAGGGTTAATCATGATAGTCATTTTCTTCCCTTGTAATTCTGGCATTTTTTCTAATACTCCGAATTCTTCTAATTCCTGAGCAAATTTTAATAATAATATTTCTCCTCTGTCTTTGTAGATGATTGATCGACCTTTAAAGAAAACAAATGCTTTAAGTTTCGCCCCTTCAGAAAGGAACTTAACTGCATGTTTTAGTTTAAATTGAAAATCATGTTCATCAGTATTTGGACCAAATCTTATTTCTTTTATTACAACTTTAACTTGTTTTGCTTTGAGTTCTTTTTGTTTTCTCTTTTGCTCATACAAGAATTTTTTGTAATCAATTATTTTACAAACAGGTGGCTTAGCATTTGGTGAAATCTCTACTAAGTCTAAATCCCTTTCTTCAGCCATTGTTAGGGCGTGTTTAGTGGTATAAACTTTTGGTTCGATTCCTTCAGCAACAACTCTTACTTCGAGTACTCTGATTTTATCATTTATTCGGTGTGGGTCTTCTTTAATTACCCTTCCCCTGTTTGGTCTTCTTGGTCTGATACTCCTCCTTTTTCTAGGTTAAACTTAAATTATTAAAATGGTTGAAGACTTTTTTCAATAATACTATTTATGATGTTTTTAAATTCTTCAATAGTAAATGTTCCAATGTCTCCTTTTCCTTGTTGTCTTACAGCAATTTTATTTTCACTAGCTTCTTTCTCCCCGACAATAAGCATAAACGGTATTTTATTTAGCTCTGCATCTCGGATTTTTCTACCAACTTTTTCAGCTCTTTCGTCAACAAGTCCGCGAATATCGTAATTTTTTAGAGTTTTTAAAACTTCTTTTGCATAATCATTGTAATGTTCGCTTAATGGAAGAATGATGAATTGTTCAGGATTTAACCAAAGTGGGAATTTTCCAGCAGTATGTTCAATTAATAAAGCAACGAATCTCTCGAGGGAACCAAAGGGCGCTCTATGAATCATAACTGGCCTGTGTTTTTGATTATCAGCACCTGTGTATTCCAATTCAAATCTTTCAGGAAGATTATAATCAACTTGGATTGTACCTAATTGCCAAGACCTATTCAATGCATCTTTGACCATAAAATCTAATTTTGGTCCATAAAATGCAGCTTCTCCATATTCAATAATTGTTTTTAATCCTTTATCATCTGCAGCATTAATAATGGCTTTTTCTGCTTTATCCCAATTACTATCGCTTCCAATGTATTTGGTGTTATTTTCAGGGTCTCTTAAAGAAACCTGCGCAACAAAGTTTTTGAAGTCAAGAGCTTTAAAAACATATAAAACTAGATCAATTACTTTTTTAAATTCATCTTCTAGCTGATCAGGCCTGCAAAATATATGTGCATCATCTTGAGTAAATCCTCGGACTCTTGTCAGGCCATGAAGTTCACCACTTTGTTCGTATCGATAAACAGTTCCGAATTCAGCTAATCTTAATGGAAGGTCTCTGTAAGATTTTGGTGAAGCATTAAATATTTCACAATGATGTGGACAGTTCATTGGTCTAAGTAAAAACTCTTCTCCTTCGTTGGGAGTAGAAATGGGTTGAAATGAATCAGCTCCATATTTTTCGTAATGTCCAGAACATACATACAAATCTTTATGTCCGATATGTGGGGTGGAAACAGGAAGATATCCAGCAGCAACTTGAGTTTTTTTCATGAAATCTATCAATCTATCTTTCAATTCTGTTCCTTTAGGTAGCCATAGCGGAAGACCTTGACCAACTCTTTCTGAAAAAGTAAATAATTCCAACTCTTTGCCTAGTTTCCTGTGGTCTCTTTTTTTTGCCTCTTCTAATTGATGAAGATATTGATTTAAATCTTTTTGTTTTTCAAATGTAATACCGTATATTCTAGTTAATTGCTTGTTGTTTTCATCACCTCTCCAGTAAGCGCCAGCAATATTTAGTAATTTAACAGCTTTGATAAATCCAGTATGTGGTAAATGAGGACCTCTACATAAATCTGTGAAGTTTCCTTGACTATAAAAAGTAATAGAACCGTCTTGAAGGTCTTTGATAAGTTCAAGTTTGTATGGGTCTTTTTTATCTATGAAATATTCTTCCGCTTCTTTTTTTGAAATATCCTTTCTTATGAATTCATTTTTTTCTCTAGCTAACTCTAAAATTTTATTTTCTATTTTTTCTAAATCTTTTTCTGAAATTTCATAAGATCCAAAATCAACATCGTAGTAAAACCCATTTTCTATTGGTGGTCCAATTGCTAATTTTATTCCAGGATAGTAGTATTCCAATGCTTCAGCCATTAAATGAGCGCTACTGTGCCATAGGGTAGATTTTCCTCCTTCATTTTGAAAAGTTAAAAGTTCAAGTGTACTGTCAATTAATAAAGGAGAGGTAAGATCAATAATTTCACTATTAACTTTTGCAGCTAATACTTTTCTTGCTAATCCTTCACTAATTGATTTGGCAATTTCAAGAGAAGATGTTCCTTTTTCAACTTCTTTTATGCTTCCATCTGGTAATGTTATTTTTATCATCTATAACTTTTTCAGAGCGCAAATATAATGAAATGAAACGCTCGTAAAGTAACCTTCAAAAATTATTCATTTACTTTGTGTGTTATGGATGTCAATATTTTAAATAAATACAATCAAACTAATCAATTTGGAAAATTTTTAGGATTAGAGCTAGAATTAATTAAACCTGGGGAAGTGAATTACTACGTTACTGTCAAACAAAATCATCTAGCAACGCTAAATTCTGCTCATGGTGGTTTTTTAGCTGGTGTTTTTGACCAAATTGTAGGGACTGCTGCTCTTAGTATGGCTGTTTTAGATAAAAAGGTAGTTGCTACTGTCGAGTTTAAAATTAATTATTTGAAACCTGCTTTTTTAAACGATCAGCTCATTGGAAGTGGGAAAGTGATAAGTACTGGTAAACGAATTTATACTGTTGAGGGTAAAATACATAATCAAAATGATGAATTATTGGCATTAGGAATAGCAACTCTAAATGCTTATCCGTTTGAAAAAAGTGACATGAATTTTTAATAACTTTATTGCATGAAAAAAATTATATTATTGGCTACTTTAGTTTGCTTGACTGCTGTGGTTTTTCCACAAAAAAAGAATGATAAGAAAGAACAAACGCCATTAGCTAAATTATCCCTTAATGGTTTAAGCTTTAGGTCAGTAGGGCCTTCTTTAACTGCTGGGAGAATTGCTGATATTGCTGTTAATACTAAGAATCCAAAAATTTATTACGTTGCGGTTGCCTCTGGTGGAGTTTGGAAAACCGAAAATAGTGGTAATACCTACAAGCCAATTTTTGATGATCAAGGATCATACAGTATAGGTTGTGTTAAAATAGATCCTAATAACGAGCATACTATATGGGTTGGAACAGGTGAAAATAACAATCAGAGGAGTGTTGCATACGGTGATGGGGTTTATAAGAGTTTAGATGGTGGTAAAACCTGGAAAAATATGGGTTTAAAATCTTCCGAGCACATAGGAATGATTGAAGTTGATCCTACTAACTCTAATAAAATTTATGTTGCTGCATATGGTCCTCTATGGAAAGAGGGTGGTGAAAGAGGTCTTTATTCTTCAAATAATGGAGGAAAAGATTGGGAATTAATTTTAGAAACAGATGAGAATACAGGTGTTAATGAAATTCACATAGACCCCAGAGATAGTCAGGTTCTTTATGCAACAGCTCATCAAAGAAGAAGACATGTATTCACTTATGTTGGTGGTGGTCCAGGATCTATGATCTATAAATCAACTGACGGTGGTAAGAGCTGGAGAGAGTTAAAAGGTGGACTCCCAAGCGCAATAAAAGGAAGAATTGGAATGGATATATCTCCAGCTGATCCAGATTATATTTATGCTTTGGTTGAAGCTGAGCAAGATCAAAAAGGATTATACTTATCTACTGATAGGGGGGAGAGCTGGAAAAAAGTCAACAAGTACGTAACAAGTGGTAATTACTACCAAGAAGTATTTTGTGATCCTATTGACAAGCAAAAAGTATTTTTTATGGACACTTGGTTGCACCACACCAGTGATGGTGGTAAAACTGTGGTTAAAACTGGTGAAAAAAGTAAGCATGTAGATAATCATTGTATATGGGTTGATCCATCAGATACTGATCATTGGATTGTTGGATGTGATGGTGGAATATATGAAACTTGGGATCACGCCAATAACTGGCACTTTAAGCCTAATTTACCAATCACACAATTTTATAAAGTAGCAGTTGATAACGATTCCCCTTTTTACAATATATATGGAGGAACTCAAGATAATAATAGTTTAGGAGGTCCATCAAGAACTTTAACTAATCACGGAATTATGAACTCTGATTGGTATATTACCAACGGAGGAGATGGTTTTGAGAGTGCAATTGACCCTAAAGACCCCAACATTGTTTATGCTCAATCTCAGTATGGGTGGTTAGTTAGATACGATCGTTTGTCGGGTGAAAAAGTAGGTATCAAGCCAATGGCTTCTACTGAGATGAAACCACTCAGGTGGAATTGGGATGCACCTTTAATAATTAGTCCACACAATAACAAAAGACTTTATTTTGCTGCTAATCGATTATTTCGAAGTGATAATAGGGGAGATAAGTGGGAATGTATCAGTCCAGATTTGTCAAAAGGAATTGATAGAAATCAATTGAAAGTAATGGGAAGAATCCAAAGTGCTGATGCAGTAATGAAAAATAAATCTACGACCATGTATGGAAATATTGTTGCTTTAGATGAATCTCCTCTACAAGAAGATTTACTTTATGTTGGTACTGATGATGGTTCTATTCATGTTACGCAAGATGCTGGTAAAAACTGGTATTTATTAAGTGACATAAAGGGATTACCTAAAAATACTTATGTGAATTCTTTAGTTGCTTCAAAGCATGATGTGAATAGGGTTTATGCTGTTTTAAATAATCACAAAAGAGGAGATTTTAAGCCTTATGTTTATGTTTCTAATGATAAAGGAAAAAATTGGAAATCAATTGTTTATAATTTACCAATTAAACAATCAGTTTATGATATTGCAGAGGATCATTTATCAGCTGATTTATTATTTGTAGGAACTGAACTAGGTGTTTTTTATACAAATAAAAGAGGTTTAGAATGGAAGCAATTAAAATCAGGTTTACCAACTATTGCAGTTAGAGATCTAGAAATTCAAGAAAGAGAAAATGACCTTGTATTAGCTACTTTTGGAAGAAGCTTTTATGTTCTTGATGATTATTCTCCACTCAGAGCAATAAATCCTGAATCTGATATTAAAGCCAAAATTTTTCCCATTAAAGACGCTTTGATGTATATTGACTCTAGACCTCTTGGTTTAAGAGGCAAAGGTTCGCAAGGAGAATCTCATTTCACTTCTAAAAACCCTCCTTTAGGAGCTGTTATCACTTATTACTTTAATGATACTCTTAAAACTTCTAAGCAGATAAGACAAAAATCAGAAAAAAGTAAGATTAAAAATAACCAAGATATTACATACCCTTCTATTGAAGAATTAAGAAAAGAAGATAGAGAGAAAAAGCCATATTTAATATTTACAATTTATGATAAAGAAGGTAAAGAAATCAGAAAAATACTTGAAAAACCTAAGTTAGGAGTAAATAGAATCGTATGGAATTTCAGACTTTCTCCTCAAAGTAATATTAAACTGAAAAGCTCTGAACCTGGAAGATATGGAGAGTCCAATAGTGGACCTTTAGCCTTACCAGGTACTTATTTTGTCACCATGCATAAAGTTGAAAATGGCAAAAGTTCTTTATTGGTTGACAAGACTTCTTTTGATTGCAAATGGTTAAACCAAATTTCAATTCCAGCCAGTAACAAAGAAGAATTATTGGCTTTTCAGCAAAAAGTGGACCGCTTAAGAAAAGCATTAGATGCAGCAGGAGAAGTGATGGATGAAAATAAACAAAGAATTAACTTTATATCCTCAGCTTTTAAATCCTATCCTGGACTAGATATTTCCTATTTATCCCAAATGAAAGTTCTTGATGAACATTTAGATGAAATTAATATAGCTCTATATGGAGATCCCTCATTATCCAAAAGAGACATAGAGCAAAATGAGGCCATTTCTTCAAAGGTCGGAATAGTAATCTGGAATATGTGGAGAAATAGATCAAATCCTACATCAACTAACAAAATGCTTTATGAATCTGCATCCAATGAATTTGAAACTTTAATTGTTCAATTGAAAGAGTTAGATGAAAATATTTTAAAGATTGAAAAATACCTAGAAGAGAAAGAAGTACCTTTTACACCTGGCAGAGGACTAATTATGAATTGGAAGAAAGAATAATTAAAAACCAATTTTAGAATAGTTTTTATATTTTTTTTCATCAAATTGATAAAGGTGAGTTTTTCTTCCTACATGACTTCGCTGAACTTTGGTTACTAATTTGACAAAGTCCATTTCAAGTATTCTTCTTCTAAAATTTCTTTTATCAAATTTTTTATCCATGAACGAAGCATATAATTCTTCTAGTTCGTTCATTGTGAATTTGTCAGGAAGTAAGTTGATACCAATTGGTCTATATTTCATTCTTCTCTTCACTCTCTTGAGAGCAAAATCAATAATTTCATCATGATCAAAAGCAAGTTCTGGTTTATTTTCGATGGAATAAAGATCAGCTAATTTATTTGTATTTAATCTAATGTTATGTTTCTCAATATTTATTAAACCATAAAAAGAAATATCAATAATTCGCTCAAATGGATGTCTATATTGTTTAGCAAAAGCATTTAATTGTTCAATATATACTTTATTATTTCCTATATTTTCTTTAAGGATAGATTTAGTTACTTTTTCAATAGATTCATTTGCGCTCATGACTTTTGAAGGTAACATCATTGCATTTTTAAAAGGTTCTTCTTGATTTTTGATAAGAAGAACATGTTTTTCTTTTTTATGAAAACAAAAAAGGCATATACTCACAGTAATACCCATTTTCTGATGATCTTTTATAGGTGTCATTCCAATATTAGTGTAAATTATACACTAAGATAGTTAATTTATTACACCAGAACCAATAAGTTCATCATTTTTATACCAGGCTACAAATTGACCCGGTGCAATTCCTCTTTGTAATTCAGAGAATGAAAAAAGAAGTTGATTTTCATCTACTGAAATTTTAACTTTTGTTAAGTCCTGACGGTATCTAATTCTACAATCGTATTGTTGGGTTTCTTCAATTTTAATTCTATAATCATTTCTTATCCAATGGCTTTGGTTTTTATTTACAGAAAGTCCCATTCTGTAAAGTCCAGGGTGATTCTCTCCTTGACCCACATAAATAATATTATTGATGGTATCAGTTCCAATAATAAAAAGTGGGAGTGGAGTTCCTCCGATATTTAATCCCTTTCTCTGTCCAATGGTGTAGTAGTGTGCTCCGTTGTGAGTTCCTATTTCTTTTCCCATATTTTCATCCAATTTATATGGCATAAAATGGTCCTTTTCTTCAATGTTTTTAAATGTCGAATGTTGGCTGTCAATTTCAATTACTCTACCTTGCTTTGGTTCAAGTTGTTGTTCTAGAAATACTGGAAGCTTTACTTTTCCAATAAAACATAGTCCTTGTGAGTCTTTTTTATCAGCAGTGTTTAAACCAATTTTTTTTGCTATTTCTCTTACTTCTTTTTTTTGAAGATCACCAATTGGAAATAGCGCTTTACTGAGTTGCTGCTGTCTGACTTGACATAAAAAATAGCTTTGATCTTTGTTTTTATCTTTTCCAGCAAGTAATCTATGAATAGCTTGACCGTTAACATTTATTGTTTCTTTTCTACAATAATGCCCAGTAGCAACAAAATCAGCTCCTATTTCAATGGCTTTTTTTAGAAATAAATCAAATTTTACTTCTCTGTTACATAGCACATCAGGATTGGGAGTACGTCCATTTTTATATTCTTTAAACATATAATCTACAATCCGTTCCTTGTACTCTTTGCTAAAATCTAGTACTTGAAAAGGAATACCAAGCAATTCAGCTACTTCTAGGGCATCGTTGCTGTCTTCAATCCAAGGACATTCATTGTCTATTAGTACAGATTCATCATTCCAATTTCTCATGAATAAGCCAATAACATTGTAACCCTTTTCTATGAGTAAATGTGCTGCAACGCTAGAATCTACACCTCCAGATAAACCAACTACCACTGTTTTCATATTTCAAAATTACTTGAATTTCATCTTTTGACCTAATAAAGTATTAAATGTTGAGATAAAATTTATCTTTATTGACCAACTTCAATTAGTAAGTAAACAAAAAATATATTATGAATTTAGATGGAATGCTAAAAGAGAACTCTTTAAAGGGTAAAACCATTTTAGTAACAGGAGGAGCAACGGGTCTTGGAAAATCAATGTCAAAATATTTCTTAGAACTAGGAGCTAACGTAGTTATTGCAAGTAGGAAGCAAGAATCATTGGATAAAACAGCTAAAGAATTAGGTGTTATTGAAAATGGCAATATTATTGGTATAAGTTGTGATGTGAGAAATTATGATGAAGTAGATAATACCTTAAAGCAAATTAAAGAAAAGTTTGGTCAACTTGATATTTTAGTAAATAATGCTGCTGGTAATTTTATTGCTCCCACAGAAAGACTTTCTCACAGAGCTTTCAATATTGTTGTTGATATTGTTTTAAAAGGGACTTACAATTTTAGTTTAGCTGCAGGAAAAGATTGGATTAAAGCAAAGCAAAAAGGAAAAATGTTAAATATTGTCACTACATACGCATGGACGGGTTCAGGCTATGTGGTGCCTTCAGCAGCTGCAAAGGGAGGTGTATTGTCATTAACAAGGTCTCTTGCTGCTGAGTGGGCAAAGTACAATATCAATGTAAATGCTATTGCTCCAGGTCCATTTCCTACTAAGGGTGCTTGGGATAGGCTTTTTCCTAAACCATTTAGGGCTTTTGTTGATCCTAAGAAAAGAATTCCATTGAAACGATTTGGAGAGCATCAGGAGCTGGCCAATTTAGCTGCGTACATGGTTTCTGATTACAGTGATTACATGACAGGAGAGGTAGTTACCATTGATGGAGGGGAATGGATATACAATGCTGGAGAATTCTCATGGTTAGATAAGGTTCCAAAAAAATTATGGGGAATTATTGAAAAGGCGACTAAGAAAAAGTAAATTTTATTTAGGCTTTATATCAATATAAATTCCCTCTCTTGCCTTATCATAATCCGGAATGGTAATAACTTCCCAGTATCTTTTTGTAGGTCTTAATTTTAAAAATGTTTCCCAATAAGCCTCTTTATTCATCCACCAATAATGAATTGCTCGTCTATTGTACTGTTGAATTTGAAAGTTATTGAACCCAATTAACAATACTAAAACAGAAATGGAAACATACTTCATAATTTTATTAGAACTTAAATATGAAAGAATTGATGCTAACGGAATAGCCATAATGGCATAGGAATCGATAAATGCTCTTAATCCAAAAGAACCTCCAAACCACCAACACCACCAAGATGATTGAATGTATATATTTAAAACATAGAAAATTGAGATAGGTAACAGTAATCCTTTTCTTATTTTGGTTAGTGTTAAAATACCTAATGATGCAAAAAACATAATTGGAGTATAAATAAACCATCCTTTTCTGTAGCTAATTAATATATTTTTTAACTGAGGGTTCAAAAAGAAAAATTTACCTCCTGCTTCACCATATGTAAAATAAAATATTTTTCCTGAAAGCCAATACCAGTACATAAATTGAGGAATCCAAATCAATACGAATGCCATTGCCATTACAAAGGTGAATTTATAATGTTTTATAAACCAATAAGTTCTTTGTTTTAATGTATTTAGTGAAGATATATTCCATAAGAAAAACACCAAAAGGACTATGATATTTGTAGGTCTAATTAATGTAATCAACCCGGCCAATAATCCTATTAAAAATATTTTTAAGATTGTTGGGTTTTCATGAAACTTGATGGTCAAGTACATAAAAATTGAGATTAAAGAAAAATTATAAGCATGAGGCATAGCTGCTTCGTAGGAATAATAATACAATAAATTGGTTCCTAAACCTATGGCCAGTATAACTAACGCAGAAATACTATCCTCATAAAATATACTGAGGGTTTTCTTTAGAAAAAATAAACCAATTAAAACATAGAATAAGGAGCTAAATACCAATGTAAATCGATAAGGAACTGAATAGCCATCTGCTAAGTATTCAGAGTTTTTGGCATATAAATGAGCTACGGCGAAGAATGGAGAATATAAAATAGACATCCCCATAGTGGTAATTATTGCTTTTTTCTTCAGTGGAGTTTCAATGGGCCAAATTAAATCATTGAATTTTTCTGGATTATCTTTAGTAAACTCTAGTGATAAATCATTGTAAATAAATGTTGCCGGTAAATATGCGTAATAGGATTTCACATCCCATTCAATCACTTTGTTTTCATTATTCCACCTGTGATGGCTAAAGTTTAGAATTACAGTGAAAATAGAAATAAATATTATACAATACAGTGATAATTTATTTGTCATGTGACCAATCAATTTTCTTGCAAAAGTTATTAAAATGGTAATTTGGATAAATCTACATTACCACCAGTTATAATTATCCCTATACGTTGGTTCTTGAATAAATGTTTATTTTTTAAAATTGCTGCAAGAGGAACAGCACAGGATGGCTCAATAATGATTTTCATCCTTTCCCAAGTTAGCCTCAGAGCAGCAATGATTTCATCTTCTTCAACAGTGAATATATCTTCAACATATTTCTGAATGATTGGAAAGCATTTATCTCCTAAACTTGTTCTTAAACCATCAGCAATAGTTTTAGGATTAATCATTGGAACTAGTTTTCCACTTTTAAAAGATTGGTAAGCATCGTCAGCACCTTTGGGTTCTGATCCATAAACCTTTGAATTTGAAAAATAATTAGCAGCTAGGACAGTTCCGCTTATAAGTCCACCTCCACCAATAGGTGCAAAGATACTATCAAGCTGAGTAGTTTGATCTAATAATTCCATAGTAGCCGTTGCATTTCCAGAGATAACGTTGTAACAATTGTATGGATGTAAAAATGTTGCACCTGTTTTATTTACTATTTCTTGAGCAGTTTTTTCTCTTGCTTCTAAAGTAGGTTGACAATCAACTACTTTGGCTCCATATCCAATAACTGCATTTTTTTTAACATTTGGGGCATTGCTTGGCATCACAATAGTGGCATTAATTTTTGACATTTTAGAGGAAAGTGCAACCGCTTGAGCAAAATTCCCTGAAGAGTGCGTGGTAACTCCTTTGTTTTTTTCTGTTTCTGAAAGCTGTAGAATAGCATTGGCTGCCCCTCTCATTTTGAAAGCCCCCATTTTTTGAAAGTTCTCACATTTAAAAAAAAGTTCAGCACCAACAATTTTATTGATACTTTTTGAAGATATTACAGCAGTCTTATGAATCAAATGATGAATTCTTTTACTTGTCTGTATTAAGTTTTCTTTATCTGGAATCATTTAATACTATTTTTTTTAAACTGCCCTGTTTCCAAATTTCTTGTAATTTGATCATAATGAATCAAAAGTCCATTTAGGGCAATGTAAACACCATGACCCAAAGATTGGACTCCACCTATTGCTAATCCAATATTAACACTTGCATCTGAATTTGTAAATCTTTCAGGTCTAATTGAACCTGTTAGAACAATGGTTTTGTTTTTTATTTTACTTAAAAATTTTGCGGTTTCAACAATAGTATCTGTTCCATGAGTGATGATTATTCTATTTTCCTTAGCTGTATTACACATTTCAAAAATTAATTTTCTATCAATTTCATTAATTTCCAAGCTATCTTTTTGGGTAGCAGTTTTAATATCATATTCAAAAGACGGACTAATTTTTTTTAAAATTCGCTTTACTGCAGGATCTTTGATTTCAAATGCCCATCCATCAGTTTTTTTTGGATAATCTTTGTCAATAGTGCCTCCAGTTTGGATAAATAACAATTTCATTTTAAAAATTTTCTTTAATAATCAAATATTTGTGTCATAAACAAATGTAAACTTTATTATATTTCAGCACTTTTATTTTTAATAAACGTACGAATATCATATTTGATAAAATCAAAATTATTGCTTAAGTTAATTTACAAATATTTCCTTCTAATTTTATTTTCTATATTTTTTTGTAAAAATATTTATTCTACCCATATTGTTGGAGGAGATTTTAAAATTACGATGTCTAATAATTCAGCAACTGGTGCTGATTACTTTTTTCAATTAAAATTATTTAGAGATGCAGTAAATGGTAATCCATTAGCTGGAATGCCCACTACAGCCAATATAGGTATATATGATGCGGTTACTCATTCTCAGGTTTCAACTGTTACTTTAAATTTAACCACTAATTCTATTGTTCCTTTAGGTGATCCTTGCTACACTCCAGATCCAAATGTTGTTCAAATTGAAGAAGGTGTTTTAGTAAATACTCTAGCTAAATTTTTACCAAATAATCCTAATGGATATTATGTACAATATGAGAATTTTGCAAGAAATGCCATTATTGATAACATTGCCAACCCAGGGGCTACTGGAATTACTATATTTGCTATGTTTCCAAACCCTGCTCTTGGTCAAAATTCTTCTCCCGATTTTGGCGTTTACCCATCAGATGCTTATTTCTGTGTTAACAATACTAAATTAATGACTTTTCCTGTCATTGATCCTGATGGAGATTCTTTAGTTTATTCTTTGGTTGATCCAATGGATGGTGCTATTGCTGGAGGTGGAACTTCTCCTGGTTCTGGAAATTATCCTTTTTACCCATCTTGTCTGTGGGCCGCTGGATTTAGTTTAGCTAATATTGTAGGAGGTGCTCCTGCTATGTCTATTGATCCAGTAAGTGGAGTGATTTCTGCAACTCCAAATATGCTTGGTTTTTTTGCTTACACTGTAAGAGTTGAAGAATACAGAAATGGTACTAAAATTGGTGAAGTAAGAAGAGATGTTCAATATGCTTCTCTATCTTGTACTATAGCAGTTCCTCCAGATTTGGCAGTTGATGGTTTAAATGGTCAATTCCCAAATTATTCTATTCCAATAGATGTTAGTGTCAATGATACTTCTTGTTTTGATATTGATGTAGCTGTAACAGACCCAACTGATTCGGTTTATATCAAACCAACTTCTTCTAATTTTAATTTGGTTAATAATTATCAAACTCCTAACACAATTGGTGCTAATTCTTTTTCTTATGATGATTGGGAGGATATTATTGGAAATACGGTTATTTTTAATGGTAACAATTTAACCAATGGATATTATGGAAATCTCTCCAATGTTTATCTAAGATACTGTTGGGTTCCTGCTTGTGATTTAATTGATTCTGTTTTCAATATCACTTTTGATATTTATTCTGTTGATGTAAATAATTCAGCATGTGGTGGAGTTACAAGTTCCCAAGCTGACTTACAAATTACAGTCAATCAATCTCCCAATGATAGTATTGTTCACAACATTGTTGATTCATTTTGCGTGGATTATATTTTAAATGGTCAAACCTATACTTCACCTGGCTCATATACTCAAACATTAATCAGTTCTTCAGGATGTGATAGTACTATAGTATTGGATTTATCTCAGGCCAATATTAATTTAAACATTCAAACAATTGATGAATCCTGTTTTGCTGGTAATGGTGAAATAAGTGTTATGGCTAGTGGAGCAGATTCATCTTACACATATTCATTAGACGGTGTAGTCTATTCCGATAGCATTTTTGATAGTCTTGCATCTGGAACCTATACTGTGTCAGTATCAAGCCAAAATGGTTGTAATAGCAATCAAAATATTGTAATTAATAATGTTGATTTTCAAATTGATACGGTTTTATTAACACACATAAGTTGCATTGGTCTTTGTGACGGAATAATTGAAGTAAACGCCAATACAGGAGTTACCTATCATATTACTGGATCTCAAAACATAACAGACAGCAGTTCTGTATTTGATTCTCTTTGTCCTGGAAATTACATGGTATTTGCTGAAAACTCTAATGGTTGTTCAGATTCGTTACAAGTTGTTTTGAATTCTCCCTCTGCTTTGACTGCCTCTATTAGTTCAGACACAATGGTTTGTATTAACGGTAACGTAAACTCTTTATTCCAAGCCAATGGTGGGACTGGAAATATTACAATCAACTGGAGCAATGGAACAATTGGAGATTCTGCATTATGGACTGTTGCAAATGATACTTCGATAAGTGCTTTCGGACTAGATTCTATGGGTTGTTCTACTGATACCATTACTCAAAATGTTCAAACTTATCCACCACTGACACTGGTCATGTCACCCGACACTACTTTATGCAATACCAATTCTACACTTATTTATGGTCTTGTTTCTGGTGGATTAGGAACGGGTTATTCTTTTTCTTGGGATAATTCTCTTTCAGATTCTTCACAACATTATGTAACACCTGTTTTTTCTCAAGACTATAATCTTATTGTAACTGATGGTTGTGAAACCCCCTCAGTTAGTGGAATAACCACAGTGACAGTATTACCAGTTTCACCTGTTAATTTTACTGCAGATATTTTGGAGGGATGTGTTCCTTTGCTTGTTACTTTTGATGAATCTATTTCTGATTCTACAGGCACTTGTAGTTGGGATTTTGGAGATCAATCTGTTTCTTCTCAGTCTGGGATAGTAACCCATGTATTTGATTCTGTTGGGTGTTGGGATATATCGCTAAATTATAGTGATACTTCAAACTGTTCTAGATTTAGCGTTTATGATAGCTTAATTTGCACCTATGAAAATCCTGTTTCTGATTTTTCTTTTTCACCTACCGACATAAGCCTAATTAATAACTTTACTCGTTTTAATAATAATTCATCTTCAAATGCTACTCAGTTCCTTTGGGAACTAAGTAATTCAAATTACAGTGAAACCTTTAATACGGAAGAATTAAACTATTCTTTTGAAAACCTAAGTGTCGGTTCATATTCAATGTGTCTTATATCTTATACTGTAAATGGATGTACAGATACTATTTGCAAAGAAGTTAACTTAAAAGATGATTTTGTATTCTATATACCAAATGGCTTTACAGCTGATGGAAATAGTAAAAATGATGAGTTTGGTCCTATAATGAAAGGGGCAGCTGATAACAATTACTCCATGACCATATATAATCGCTGGGGAGAATTGATTTTTGAAACTTCAGATATTAATGAAAGGTGGGATGGTAAAAATATGGTTACAGGTAATTTATGTCCTTTAGGTGTCTATGTTTGGAATATTCAGTTAACAGATATTATTAATTCAGAGGATAAGAAGTTCATTGGTAATGTTACTCTTTTAAGGTAAAGTTATAAAATTACAAATGATTTTATTTTTGTGTTTTCAGAGTTACTAACTTTAATAAAATACAATCCTTTAGCCATCCCTTTAGTATCACAATTTATTGATTTAGATGATGTTGAATTAAAAGTAAATTGGTTCTCGTTAATTAGTTTTCCCCTAGCATCAATTAACGTTATATTCACTTGATCAATAGAAAAGTTCTCAAGATGAATACTAAATGAACCAAAATTTGGATTGGGATATAATCCAAAATTTAAAGGATCAAATTCTTCATCAGTTTTATTTTTGATGTTGATATTATCAATATACAATTGATTACCACTTTTACTTTTGTTAGTAAATGATACTTTCAGAGTTTTTCCAATATGCTCAAAAAGAGGCACAGCTTCCTTTCTCCAATCTGAGCCTAAAGTTGGACACCAACTGGATTGTTCTTGAAGTGTTGTCGATAGGAATTGCCCTTTTTTGTAATAAATAGTATCGCTAAAAGTAATATCACAATCTTCAGAAATTTCAACAATTAATTCATCTTCTTTAGCGTTTAAATAGGAATAAGAAACATCAAAAAATAGATAGGGGTTGGAGTATTCTTCATTCAAATATATTGGAAAAGTAATTAATCTATCTTCTGTATTTTCTAAACTCAATTGATTATTAATTTTAGAGACTTTAGATAAGTTATTATCACTTCCTGTAACAGTGGTGTCAATCCATGTTATTTGTTGATCTGAGTTTTGAATTTCCCAATAAGTTGGTGGGAAATTTACATTTTCAAAATCTTCTGAAATTTCTAAATCAGCTTCTTGAACAACATTAAAAAAATTTAATTTACTTAAAGATTGTGAACTAAAGCTATTGTATGAATTAAGAGTGATAGTATAATTTCCAGTAAGGTCAAAACTTATTTCTGGATTTTGGGAGAAGGAATTAGTTCCGTTTAAGAATGTAACATTATTGGGATTAAATGTCCATTCCCAATTTGTTGGGCAACCAGTTGAAAGATCATTCACTAACACTGGAGAGCCAGCACATACATTTCTTGTATTCACTGTAAAATCAGAACTGACAGAACAATTTACCGAACCATTACCATCATAATATTTGGCAACTGATCTTCTGCCTTTTGATCCATCACTGGTTAATGCTCTAACAGTGTACCAAAAGTCATCTGTATGGTCATTAACTGGTATTTTATAATGGGTTTCAGTTGTGGTACCAATTGAATCCATGTATTTTTCACCCAATACCATTATTTCATAACCTGATGCACCACTAACTGGTAACCAGCTAATAGATATATCACAAATGCAAACGCTATCAACATTAATAAAATTCGGATCTTCTATAATTGTAAAAGTGTGGTCTGATTCATCCGAAAAGCCATTTCTTGTTATTCTTATTTTTGCTTGACTTGTTACGGTATTGGGAACTTGCCAATTTTTCATTCTCAAAGATCCACCAACAGTACTTATTGGATTCCAGCTGGTGCCATTATCAGTTGAATATTCCAGTTCAAAAACACCAGAGTTTCCAATAGCATCCCAGTGAATATATTCTGTTCTGTTAGGCAATAGTTTTTCTCCCCCAAAAGGGTAGGTGACGGTGATTTCTTCACCTATTAGTTCATAAAGAAGGTAATATTTTTGTGGTCCTACAG
>MDTB01176002.1_pt1 | contig 23823 bp, 19 predicted proteins | sample 811161 | NCBI WGS metagenome assembly MDTB01 (sample SAMN05326650, study PRJNA326480) | marine metagenome | isolation source: seawater | place: Mediterranean Sea | collected 2009
ACCCCAGACGGCACGTGCATTCGGGACTATTTGCACGTCATGGATTTGGCCGAAGCCCACGTGGCAGCGCTGCAATGGTGCATCGATCAACCTGACGATCGGTCGGTCATCCGCCCGTTCAACTTGGGCACAGGGCAGGGCGCTTCGGTGTTGGAAGTCATCCAAGGCTTCGAACGCGCCACAGGCCAAAAGGTGGCCTACACCATGGGGGACCGCCGGGAAGGCGACGTCGTCGCGATTTGGGCGGACCCGACCAGGGCAGCCGACGAACTCGGATGGCACACCACCAGAAGCCTGGAAACGTCGCTGGCCGACGCATGGCGCTGGCAAGAGAAGCTGAACCAGGCCAGCTCGAATTAAAACAGCGTCAGCCACACGGACACCACCCCGACGGCGTACCCCGCGTAGACTTCACGGGGCGTGTGCGCCCCCAAGGTGAGCCGGCTCCAACCCACCAGTCCTGCGGCCAGAACCAAGGCGGTGACCCAACCCATGCTCCACAGGCCATTTTGAAGGGCCACGTGGGTGTACACGGCCAAGGTCCCTCCTTGCGCCATCATGTGCATGCTCACTTTCCGTCTCAGGGTGATGAGCCACGCGATGCCGATCGACACCACCAAGGACAACAGCACCTGTCGGTAGAACAGTGGAACTTCGACAGCGGTGCTGTTCAAGACCAACATGTAGGCCATGGTGTAGTAAGCCAACACGAGCAAAAAAGGCCATGGGCGCTCCTTTCGAGAGCGAATGTCCAGGTCGCTGATGAATCCACGACGCTGCAGCATCCACAGGGACACCGCGGGCGCCAACGTGTTGATTAGCAAGAGGACAAACAAGTAGGAAAACAAGCCCATCCTGTGCTTGAGGTAGCCGTCCTCGGACAGCAACATCGCCAGCGTCAACAGCGGCACGCACAGCGGATGAAGCACCGCACTCACCACCTTCGCCAGCGTCTTCATCACAGTTCCTTCCTCAGACGAGCCACGGGAATGCCGAGTTGTTCGCGGTACTTGGCGACGGTGCGGCGCGCGATGTTGTACCCCTTGGCGTTGAGCAACACCCCGAGCTTCTCGTCGGAGAGCGGCTTGCGTTTGTCCTCATCGGCAATCGCGTCTTGGAGGATCTTTTTGACTTCACGGGAACTCACCTCTTCCCCGCTGTCGGTCGTCAACCCTTCAGAGAAGAACCATTTCAGCGACAGCGTGCCGTAAGGCGTCTGAACGTATTTGCTGTTGGCCACGCGCGAGACGGTGCTGATGTCCATGCCGATGCGCTCGGCGATGTCCTTCAAGATCATCGGTTTCAAGTCCACCTCGTCCCCGCTAAGGAAGTAGGCGCGCTGGTGCTCGACGATGGCGCGCATGGTTTTCATCAGGGTGTGCTGACGCTGCGCGATGGCGTCGACAAACCACTTGGCGGCGTCCACCTTTTGCTTCACAAACGTCAGGGCTTCCTTTGTCGCCTTGTCCTGCTTGCCCCCCTGAGAATAGGTGTCCATCATCTCCTTGTAGGTCCGGCTGATGCGGAGGTCCGGTGCGTTCCTGCCGTTCAGATGCAAGGCGATGTCCTCCCCTTCCACGGCGAGCAAGAAGTCCGGGATGACATGTTGGATGGTCCGCGAAGACTCGCTGCCTGCGTTGCCCGGCTTGGGGTTCAGTCGGGTCAACTCGTCCAAGCCGGCCTTCAACGTCGCTTCATCAACACTGATCAACGTTTGGAGTTTGTCGTAGTGCTTCTTCACGAACGCGTCATAGTGGTCGCGCAACATGGACTCGGCCAAGGCCAACGAGCTTTGCCGGGGGTCGGCCTCGTCTTTGTCCGCCTGCTTTCGATGAACCTGCAGCAGCAGGCATTCCTTCAAGTCGCGCGCACCCACACCAGCAGGGTCCAACAAGTGGACCACGTCCAACCCCGTCTCCAAAGACGCGCGGGGCACGTCGATGCCTTGGGTGAAGGCCAAATCGTTCACAATGCTGTCCAAGTCCCGCCTCAAGTACCCGTCGTCGTCGAGGTGCCCGATAAGGTGTTCCGCCAACGCCCGGGACTCCGCCGTGATGTCCATGAGGGCGAGTTGGTCCACGAGCAGTTCGCGGAACGTCGACCCACTGCCGAGCGGCACCGTCTTCTCTTCCACGTCCGCGCCGTGGTTGCGGATGCCCAATTGGTAGTCGGGGGTTTCGTCGTCGAGGTAGTCGTCGAAGTCAAACTCCTCCAACGCTTCGTTGCCCTCGTCGGCGTCTTGGTAGTCGAATTCGTCCAGTTCGGGCTCCACCTCACCTCCTTCTTCAAGGGCAGGATTCGCCTCCAGTTCCTGCTTGATTCGCGCTTCGAGTTCCAGCGTCGGCACCTGAAGCAACTTCATCAGCTGGATCTGCTGAGGAGAGAGCTTTTGGAGGAGTTTTTGCTGGAGACTCTGCTTGAGCATGCGGGGTTAGAATTCGGCGTTCTGCGGGGTGCGTGGGAATGGAATGACGTCCCGAATGTTGCCCATTCCTGTGACGTACATCACCAACCTTTCAAAACCCATGCCAAACCCGCAGTGCGGCGCCGTCCCAAACTTCCGCGTCTCCAAATACCACCACACGTGCTCCTCGGGAATGTTGAAATCAGCGCACTTTTTCTTCAGCACGTCCAGCCGCTCTTCACGCTGGCTGCCGCCGATGATTTCGCCGATGCCAGGCACCAACACGTCCATCGCCGCCACGGTTTTGCCGTCCTCGTTGTCGCGCATGTAGAAGGCCTTGATGCCTGCCGGATAGTCGGTCACGATGACCGGTCCGCCCACGTGCTTCTCCACCAGCCAGCGCTCGTGCTCGCTCTGCAAATCCACACCCCACTCAACCGGGAACTTGAACTTCTTCTTCTTGTACGGCTTCGAATTCCGAAGCAAGTCAATGGCCTCCGTGTAAGTCAAGTGCGTGAACGGCGCATCCACCACCGCCTGCAAGCGCTCCCGTAGGGGCTGGTCGTGGCGCTCGGCTTGGGGCAGCTGCTTCTCCACATCCAATTCCCGCCTCTCCAAGAACGCCAGGTCGTCGGTCGCATGCTCCAAGGCGCACTGCAGTACGTACTTCAGGCAGTCCTCGGCAAGCTTCATGTCGTCCTTCAAGTCGGCAAATGCAATCTCAGGCTCGATCATCCAGAACTCGGCCAAGTGCCGGGAGGTGTTGCTGTTCTCCGCACGGAACGTGGGCCCGAACGTGTAGACCTGTCCCAAGGCCATGGCCCCGAGTTCGGCCTCCAATTGACCGCTCACCGTCAAGTTGGATTCTTTGCCGAAGAAGTCCTGGCCGACGTCCACCGAGCCGTCTTCCGCGCGTGGTGGGTTTTCGACGTCCAGGGTGGTGACGCGGAACATCTCGCCCGCGCCCTCCGCGTCACTCCCAGTGATGATGGGAGTGTGGAGCTGGTAGAACCCGCGCTCGTGAAAAAAGCTGTGCACGGCGTATTGCAGCACGTGCCGCACGCGGAACACCGCCCCAAACGTGTTGGTCCGGAACCGCAAGTGTGCTTTCTCCCGCAAGAAGTCCAGGCTGTGCCGCTTCATTTGAATGGGGAATTCCTCGGGATCTGCCTCGCCGAGAATGACCAATTCCTCGACCACCAACTCGGTGGACTGGCCGCCCCCTTGGCTTTCAATCAACGTACCCACCGCTTGCACAGCTGCACCGGTATTGAGCTTCTTGAGGAGGTCGTCGGGGGTTTGGTCTTTGTCGACCACCCACTGGAGGTTGTGCAACGTGGATCCGTCGTTCACGGCCAAAAAGCGGTCGTTCCGAAACGTCCGCACCCATCCGCACACCTTGTGCGTTTGGCCCGTCGCCGACGCGTCGAGCAGGTTGGAAATGGGGGTCCGAGAAAGGTCGTTTGCGTCCGTCATGTCATTCTCAAAAGCGTGGTTCGCGCCGCGTGCTCGCGGCACCCACAAAGTAACAACAGGCAGCGCTCAAGCGCACCGCCCGAAAGACGCAAAATGGCAGGTCAAACGTCGCTTTCGACCTTGCCGTCCCGCAAGCGCACCGTCCGATGGGCGCACGCGGCAATGTCTTCCTCGTGGGTGACCAAGATGACGGTGTTTCCTGCCTTCTGAATGTCGGAGAACAGCTGCATCACCTCGAGTGAAGTCGCCGTGTCCAAATTGCCCGTGGGCTCGTCGGCCAAAATGATGGACGGTTTCATGACCAAGGCCCGGGCGACCGCCACGCGCTGGCGTTGTCCGCCGCTGAGTTCATTGGGCTTGTGGTCCATCCGATCTCCAAGCCCGACTTGGGTGAGCACCTCACGTGCCCTCGCGTCCCTCTCCGCTTTGGAAAATCCGCCGTAAATCATGGGAAGGGCGACGTTTTCGACAGCCGTGTAGCGCGGGAGGAGGTTGAAGGTTTGGAATACGAATCCGATCTCGCGGTTGCGGATGTCGGCCAAGGCGTCGTCGTCCAACCGGCTGACGTCCTGGCCGTTGAGAATGTACTTGCCGAAGGTGGGGCTGTCCAAGCAGCCAAGCATGTTCATCAACGTGGACTTGCCCGAGCCAGAAGGGCCCATCAAGGCAACGTATTCGTTGGCATGGATGTCCAAATCCAACCCGTCGAGGGCTTGAACCATTTGGTCCCCAACGTGGTACGTTTTCCGCAAGTCGCGGGCATGGATCATAGGTTGTCCACCGGCCATGGTGCGAAGATACATTTCAGCCCAACCTGCCGTCGAAGGGACTCCTTCGTAAGTTTGAGAGAATCTGATTACCACACTATGCCGCTCCCACGTTCCGTTCTCATTTTTTTCCTGCTTTCGATGTCCGAGACCTTGACGCACGCTCAAGTCGAAATCGACCAGTCGTTCACCATCGAAGAGTATGTGAACGATTTGTTGCTGGGAGACGGGGTCTCAGCTTCGAATATCACACTCATTGGGGACCCCATTCAGCTTGCGAAACTCACAGATGGGTCAGGCAACTTCAGCGTGGAGTCTGGCTTGGTTTTGAGCTGTGGAGATCCAAACAGATTGGTGGATTGCGGCAATGACGCAAATCCAACAGGTCTAGGAAATGCATTTGATGACCCAGATTTGCTTGAGGTGGCCAATTCTGTACCGACCCTGATCGGCGAAGGCTTCACGGTGAGCAGTGTCAACGACGGCTGCGTGCTCGAGTTTGACTTTGAAGCAGGCGGGGACAGCATCTCGTTCAACTACGTGTTCGGCTCAGACGAGTACCTGAGCTTCGTGAACACGGAGTACAACGACATCTTCGCGTTCTTCTTGAGTGGACCTGGCATCTCAGGGCCTTACGCCGCCCCCGCAGGCTTCCCTGACGGGGCCATCAACATCGCCCAAGTGCCCAATTCTGACCCCTTGCTGCCTGTGACCATCAGTTCGGTGAACGATGTGACCAACCCAGAATATTACATTGACAACCAAACCCCGGCTCCAGGGGACGTCTGCATCAATGGATACACCACCACATTCACTGCAGCTGCAGCGGTGCAATGCGGCGAGACCTACCACATCAAACTGGCCATCGCAGACGGCACGGACACTTTCTATGAAAGCATCGTGGTGCTGGAGGCCGGGTCGTTCAGCTCCAACGCCGTGGCCTTGGAGGCTGAAGCCGTGCCTTTTGCAGCGGATGGCTTGGAGGACATTGTCCCGTATGCGGATGCCATCGGGTTGCCCAACAACTTCATATACCCCAACGGCGAGACTTTCCCATTTTCAGATTGGTACGCCAACAACAACATTGCAGTGACCGTAGACGGCCAATCCACCTTGGTCGACGCCATCATCATCGAAGGCTGCAACGACGCCCAGTTCACCGTGATTCGCTCGGAAGAGGAGGCCGCAGAAACCGACACCCTGTATTTGAATTTGGCTGGGTCGGCGCAGCTTGGTTTGGATTACGCCGAGAACTTCAACCAGGTCGTCATGGGCCCGGGGCAAGTGGAAAGCATCGTCACCCTTGGGGTTGTGGACGACGGGTTCAACGAAGGCATCGAGACCGCTGAGATCACCTACGAATACATCAACGGTTGTGGCGAGCTCATCAGCACCACAAGCCTGGTGGTGATTGTGGACCCCATCCCCATTGAAGCGATTCCGGCGACGGTCGAGTGCCAAACCCTCGATGGGGAACAAGAGCTGGGCTACACCGACATGGTGGGGTACGGGCCATTCAACTACGAATGGGCAGGCGATTCCTGGGGCAACGCCACCATGGACCCCAACGCGTGGACCACGTCGTTTGACTCGGTGTTTGTCATGACCGACAACAACGGACAGCTCATCGACACCCACGTCATTCAGCTCGTGGTGACCGACCAATGCGGAAACTCCATCGTCCACGAGCAAGAGGTGCTGTACCCCGTCATTTTCGAGACGGAAATTTGTGGCGGGGACGTCCAAGAATTCCCGGCATACAATGCGGGCATTGCGGTATCCGACGTCCTGTACAACGGCCAAAGCTTGATCAACACCACCTTGGGAAGCACCCCCTTGACGGTGGACGCGATGGCGGTGGGCGACAACTGGTTGCTTGAAGGCATCTCTGCCGACGTGGTGGAATTGCAATGGTCGGACACCCTCATCTTGGTGGACACTTGCGGGTATGTGACCAAGGCCTTCATGCGCGTGCGCGATTGCATCATCCCCAACGTCTTCACGCCAGACAACAGCGGCAAAAACGACAATTTCCGGATCCGCGGCCTCGACGGCTTCGCTGGATCGAAGCTCATCGTCTACAACCGCTACGGCACGGTGGTCTGCACCAAAGAGACAGTGAGCGACGCGGAGTTTGAACTGGTGTGGAACGGCAACTTCGCCAACGGCAACCCCGCCCCCGCAGGCGTGTACCAGTGGGTGCTGCTCCGGGCCGACGGCCTCAAGGACAGCGGCGAGTTGAGCTTGATGCGCTGACCGCTCAGACGAGCGAGCGACCCGTCATTTCTTCAGGCTGACTCACGCCCATCAGGGCCAACACCGTGGGCGCCACGTCGGCGAGGATGCCGTCCTGAACCTCCTGGCAGCCTGATCCCTCGATCCAAATGGGCACGGGGTTTGTCGTGTGGGCTGTGTGCGGGGTGCCGTCGGCATTTCGAGCCAAATCTGCGTTGCCGTGGTCTGCAATGACCACCACGGCATACCCCTGGGACAGCGCCGCATCCTTCACCTTCATTAAGCACGCGTCGGTGGTCTCCACCGCCTTCACCACCGCGTCGAACACCCCCGTGTGCCCTACCATGTCCGGGTTGGCGAAGTTCAAGCACAGGAAATCGGGCTTCCAGCTCGTCAAGGCCTCCACGGCCTTGTCGGTCAACTCCGGGGCCGACATTTCTGGCTGCAAGTCGTATGTGGCCACTTTGGGGCTGGCCGCCATGGCGCGCTGCTCCCCTTCAAAAGGCTCCTCCCGCCCTCCGCTCAAAAAGAACGTGACGTGCGGGTACTTCTCGGTCTCGGCCATCCGCAACTGGGTCTTGCCTGCGCGGCTGACGACCTCGCCGACCGTGTTGACCAAATTGGGCTTGTCGTACAAGACGTGCACACCTTTGAAATTGTCGTCGTAGTTGGTCATGGTGACGTAGTGCAAGTCGAGCGGCGCCATGCCATGCTCTTCGAAAGCTCTCTGCGTCAAGGCCTGGGTGATTTCGCGGCACCGGTCCGTGCGGAAGTTGAAGCACAACACCACATCTCCTGGACGCACCACCCCGTCGACGCCTTTGATTTGGAAGGGCTCGACGAACTCGTCGGTCACCCCCTGGTCGTAATGCGCCTGGACGCCGGCGACGGCGCTGGGGTGCTTGGCGTCGACGGCACCGGTCAGCGCCGCGTAGCTCCTGGCAATGCGTTCCCATCTCTTGTCACGGTCCATGGCGAAATAGCGGCCATGCACCGACGCAATGCGCACGTTCGAGCCTGCGAGGTGGGCCTCCAGGTCCCTGAGGTACGTGGTGCCCATGTTGGGGGCCGTGTCTCGTCCGTCCGTGAAGGCGTGAATCACGCAATCGTCCACCCCGGCACGGGTCACCTCGTCGACCAACGCGTGCAAATGTTCCTGTTGGCTGTGCACCCCGCCTCGAGACACCAAGCCCATCAAATGAAGCCGCACACCTGGTTTTTTGGACGCCGCCAGCGCATCGAGCAACACCTGCTCCTGGCGCAGCTCGCCTGACGCCACTGCACGGTCGATGCGCAAAAGGTCCTGGTAAACCACACGGCCGGCGCCGATGTTCATGTGCCCGACTTCGCTGTTGCCCATTTGGCCTTGAGGAAGTCCCACATGCTCCCCGTCTGTCCGCAAAGAGGCATGAGGCGCACGTGCGTTCATGTCGTCCACGCATGGCGTCTTGGCCACGTGGATGGCGTTGTGCTCATCGGGGTTGCCGTGCCCCCAGCCGTCCAAAATGATCAGTGCGGTTTTCATGCCGCAAATGTAGCGGACGACTCAACGCCGCTGCGGCCAAACCGCACGCACAGAAAAGCCGCCTTTGGCCTTCTGTTCCATTTCAAGTTGGGCCCCATGTGCCCGCACCGTTTCCGCCACGAGGTACAAGCCTAACCCCGTGCCCTCCACCTCATCTGTGAGTCGAGAGAACGGTTTCAGGGCCTGTTCCCGGTCCGCCGGGGCGATGCCCTCCCCTTCGTCCACCACTTCCACGGAAGCCAGATAACCGTCGCATTGCCACTCCACATGCACCTGGCCAGTGGAATGCTTCAAAGCATTCTCAATCAAATTCGCCACAGCCAACCCCCAAAGCTCACGGTCCCCTTCCACTTGAAGGTCCTCCTTGGGCGCTTCTGGACAGGTCAACCGATCCTGGGTATGGGCCCCGAGTCGGTCCACCACGGACCGCATGGCCTCGTCCCATGAAAAAGGGGCGGCCTTCACTTCCGACAACCCTTGCAACCGTGTGGCGACCAACATGTCGTTCACCCTGCGCTCCAAGTCCTTCACGCCACTCTGGATGTTGCCTAGCACAGAGGCCTCGTCCTCCGCGGACAACTTGACCCGGCGCAACGTGTCCACACCCAACTGCACCGCAGCTAGGGGCGTCTTCAATTCGTGGGTGACCCCCATGAACATGTGGCGCTCCCGCTCCAGCCGTGCACGTTCCTTCTTGATTCCCCGCTCCAAGCGCACGAAACCAAAAACAAGGAAAAAGGCGAAGACACTGCCCTCGCCAAGGACCATGTGCCACGCCTTTTCACCGCCCGTTTGGGTCAGCAAATACGCCCACCATGAGAATTGCAGAAGCACGTACGCCCCCACCGCCCTCAAAAGCCAGAGGCCGGAAATCAGTCTGATTACTTTTTTCCGCCGCGGCGGAAATTCGGGTCGAGCCATGGGGAATAAGGAGGGGTCATGGGCACGGCGCAAGACACCACGTAGTGCACTTCATCTCCCTGTCGGCCTTTGGTGGTGAACACCGAATTCACTTCCCATCCGTGGGAGGCCAAGACGTTCAGTGCTTGTCCTGCACTTTCGAAACGAAAGTTGGTGGCTTCGTCCAAGTATTTGAGGAAGCCTTGATCTTCCGTGATTTGATATACAATGTCGTCGACGTTGAACTTGACAACCTCATTGTTGGCGATCACACTCGAAGTGATCTCGCCCACCAACTTCACCTCATGCACACGGGTGCGAGTCACCCCACCTCGGGGGTCTTGTCCTTTGGCGGACATCTGAGACATGTTCTTTTGGGCCGAGCCCGCCAAGGCCAGGCCGCAAAGTGCCATGGTCATCAACATCTTTTTCATGGGATCCGGTTCTTGAATGGAATCCCAAGTTACGCCAAACGCAAGTGCTGACGAGCCATCTCAGGCGCCTTTAGCAAAAATCCGCGCCCCCGCCAAGTGAAGGTCACCCGCCACTCGTCCTGCATCTTCAACACCTCCCATGCACGGTACATGTCTCGACTCCAAGCGATGTCGTCCACAACCATGGCCACCGCCGCGCGAGGTGTCAGCGCCCTGGCCAAGCTCAATGTGGCTTCGCCCTGGTGATGACCGTCGAGGTACACCACGTCCCAGACGTCTTCGCCCAGCGCCGCAATGTGGTCATTGAAGGCCCCTTGCTTGGCCGTGATGTGGTCTTCACACCCCGCTTCCTTCCAGCCCATCTGGGCCAACAGCAAGGTGTCCGGGCATCCCTCCCACGTGTCGATGTGCCATCCCGATGTGGCCAAGTGAGCGGTGGTCACCCCGAGCGACGTGCCCAATTCCAAGAACCGCCCATCGGGTCGCACCGTGCGAAGCCAACGAACCAAAGACTGCACGTCGGCCAGGGGCGTCAAGGAATTTTGGGCCAACTCCGCCACCCGACGCACGTCCTTGCCGTCCTGGTCAGCGCGCTTGTGCGCCCTGGACCCCGCACCCAAATCAGTCCGTGACACCGTGTCTTGAGACGACAACAAAGCCGCACGCCATTGCTCGATGCGGCGCGTGACGGCGGGGTCCGAGGGCGTGCATCCCTCGGGCCAATGTTGGGGGTGACGCTGCAACGCTTTGCCCCATTGGAACAGCACCGGGGAATGCAACTTCCGCCACGACATGCCCGTCCATGGGGAAGCCCGTCGGTTGTCGCGCAAGCATCCCCACCAGGGCGAGGTGGCACCTGCAGTTTTGGCTTCAGACCGCTGCATGCCTCAAAGGTACTTCGCTATCTTCGTGCCTCCGGGCGGTTAGCTCAGCTGGTTCAGAGCACCTCGTTTACACCGAGGGGGTCGGGGGTTCGAGTCCCTCACCGCCCACCCTTCCATCAAGCCTCCGCGTTGCGGAGGCTTTTTTGGTCCAAATCACGCAGCAGGTTGCCCACCACGAACAAGCTCCCGCCCACCCAGACGACGTCCTCGGGCTGGGCCACATGGAGCGCGTGGCGGTAAGCGTCCATCACGCGGTCAAAACACCTGCCCGAAAGCCCCAACTGGGCGGCTGTCTCTTGCAACTTGTCTGCCGGCAGCGCCCGAAGAATGTCCGCCTGGCACCAATGGCACATGGCATCTGAAGGCAACAGTGAAAGCACTGCGTCAAGATCTTTGTCGGCGACGGCGCCCCAAACCACGTGGAGTTGACCGCCCAGCTCCCTACAGAGCAGGCTCAACCTGTCGACCACCAGCTTCACGCCGTCCACGTTGTGCCCTCCATCCAATATCACCTTTGGACGTTCAGGGTGGGACAGCACCTGCCAACGGCCTTGCTGACCCGCGTGGGCGGGGTGGTTCCAGAGGCCCTCTTCCATGGCCGAACGAGGACATGTCCATCCTGCAGATTCAAGCACCTCCAACAAGGCAAACGCTGTGGCCCGGTTGACTGCATCCACTGGGCTGTCTTCATCCAAGTCGCGAGAAGGCATGTTTCGGACGCGTTCCAGGGCGAAGTGCATTTCGCTGGACGTGCGCAACGCTGCAGCAAGGATTTCGCTTTGGGCTTCAGGGCGCATGGACCCGAGTACCACCGGCACGCCGTCTTTCAGAATGCCTGCCTTTTCCTTGGCAATGCTTCGAATGTCTGCGCCGAGGAATTGCTGATGGTCCAGGCCAATGTTGGTGATGGCGCACGCCTCTGCAGTGGGGATGACATTGGTTGAGTCCAAGCGCCCGCCCATCCCGGTTTCCAACACCACAATGTCGCACCCCGTCTGAACAAAGTGGTCGAGGGCCATGCCAAACGTCAACTCGAAAAACGACGGCGTGCCCCAATCCTCTGCTTGCCAACGGCACACAAACGCCACCACGTCCGTCTCGGGCATCATTTCGCCGTTGACCCGAATTCGTTCCCGCAAGTCCACCAGGTGTGGTGAGGTGAAGAGCCCCACGCGATGGCCAGCGCATTGCAGGGACGCCGCGACCATGTGACACACGGTGCCCTTGCCGTTGGTGCCAGCCACATGCACAAACTTGAGCTTGCGCTCAGGATGCCCCAGGGCCGCACACACCCTCTTCGTGGCGGACAAGTCGGCTTTGTACGCTGCCGCGCCGAGGCGCTGGAACATGGGGAGTTGAGAAAACAGGACGTCGACCGCCTCGGGGTAGGTCATCTCACTCAAGGTCGAACCGGATGGTGATGTAGCCCGAGCGGCGCGGCTTGGTGGCGTCCGAATCGAACTTCGCTGTCTTGGCGGCACGCATGGCCAACTGAACGTGGTGGGAATCGCGGATGGTGGTCAGTGCCGATTGGTAATCCGGCACTGCTTGGATGACAGAACCCGAGGCATCGACCACAATGTTGATCCGCACGCTTCCCTCTTGCCTTGGCTTTTCATCCAGCTTGGGTTCGCCGATCATGGTCCCCCCACGCAGCATGGCGTCGCCAAAGTCACCGGACACCAGACCGCGGCCTTCGATCTTGCCTGCCTCGTCGCCTTCGTTGCCCACGCCCGATGTCTCTCCTTGAGACCCGCCACCGCCTGCACTCTGCGCGCCTGGGTTGCGGAACAAGTGGGCCGTGCGGTCTTGCCGCTCTGGCTTTGGCTCCGGTTCAGGCTCCAGCTTGGGGTCGGGATCGCTTTGGACGGCCACCTCACTGGTTGCTTGGGTCACCACTTCTTCCTGGACCACGGGCTGTTCCGGTTCAGGCTGGTTCGACAGGGCCTCTTCCTCCACCGCCTCCTGCACCACTTCGCTGGGGGCCTCGGTCTCCACATTGCCGCCAGACTCTTCCGTGCTGCCGAGGTCGGCAAAACCCACGGCCACGAAACGCTCGCCCGGAGGCGGTTCCTGGGTAGTGAAGGCGGTCAAGAAGAAGCACACCACGAGCACCGTCACAAACAACAACGCGCTCAGCGCAGCCGCCTGCCGACGGTTGAGTTTCTCCTGCTGGAGCCGTGCGTGTTCAAGGGCGCCCTCCATGGTTGTTTCAGTTCGACGCCGGGTTGGATCCCAACATCACCTTCCATTGCTTGGACTTGGCCAAACCAATGAGCTCGACCGTTTGGCCCGTGGGGACGTTGCGGTCCACTTGGAGGTACAGGACTTTCTCTGCTTGCTTCTCCATTTCCAACGTGAGCTTGGGTTCGAGGTCTTCGCGGGAAATCGGGCGTACCTCGCCGTTGAGGTGGTACGTGCCATCTGCTTGGATGCTGACCGTCAGCCGGGATGTCACCGACGTGGTGCCTTTCGACGTCGGCAAATCCACATTCACCCCGTTGCTGACCAGCGTCGACAAGATGACGAAGAAGATGAGCAGCAAGAACACGAGGTCCGTCATGGACGACATGTTGCCCGTCAGGCTGACTTTGTTGCGTTGCCCGAGGTTCATCCGCGCGCAGGTTCTTCGAGGATGTCAATGAATTCGAGGCTGTTGGCCTCCATGCGGTGCACCACCTTGCTCACCTTGCTGACCAGGTGGTTGTAGGCCATGTAGCCCAAAATCCCCACAATCAAGCCGACGATGGTGGTGACCATCGCTTGTTTGGTGCCCGACGAAATGTCGCTGACCTGCACGGTCCCGGCCGCTTCCATGTCAAGAAAGACATTCACCATCCCGATCACCGTGCCGAGGAAGCCCACCATGGGGGCGGCGCCCGCCACCGTGGCCAGGGTGCTCAAATTTTTCTCCAACCGGTAAATCTCCAGCTTGCCCACATTCTCAATCGCAACGCTGATGTCCTTGAGCGGTTTGCCGATTCGGCTGATGCCCTTGTCCAACATGCGGCCCAACGGCGTGTTGCTGTCCGCACAGAGGTTCCGTGCGCTCGACAGGTTGCCCTGCGAGATGTAATCTTTCAGGCGGTTCATGAAGTCGGGGCTGACTTTGTCGGCCTTTTGGATGGCCAAAAAGCGCTCAAAGAACACGTACATCCCAATCAAGCTCATCAGCGCGAGCGGCAGCATGATGTACCATCCGCCCTCCATCAAAAGTTGCAGAACATTCACATCCACCTCGGCAATGTCAGGGGCGGAAACATCGGCCGCTCCAGGGGCGGCTTGAAGAAGAAAGGTGGCCAGGTGGGTCAACATACTCAGGGGTTCAATTCCAGGGTTCGAACGTCCAAGTTCATTCGAATATTGGCCTTCCCCGGAGGAACAGCTCCCAAGTTGTTCAACCGCACGGGTTCACAACCGCGCCTTCCAACGCCCTTGAAATCAGGCGTACATCAGGATGTACACGCCGGCGCCGGCGAAGTACCCGAGAATTGCCAACAAGCTGATCTTCTTCAGGTACCACACAAAATCGATGCGCTCCAGGCCCATGACGGCCACCCCGGCCGCGGAGCCGATGATGAGTGCCGAACCGCCCGTCCCAGCGCAGTACGCGAGGAACTGCCAAAAAATCCCATCCTGGACAAACATGCTGTCCCAATCGCCCAATCCCGCGACCACGGGGACCACGTCGTACATGCCCATGCTGGCTGCCACAAGGGGCACGTTGTCCACGATGGCGCTCAACAAGCCAATGGCCATGTCGATCAGGTACACGTCGTTCAAGCTGGCCCGCAGCCCTTCCGCCGCCAAAATGAGGTGGCCTGCCTCCTGCAAGGCGCCCACGGCCAGCAAAATCCCGAGGAAGAACAACACCGACGCGGAGTCGATGTGCCGCAACACCCCCACCACGGTGAGGTGGGCCTTGGCTTCATGGTTTTTGGATTTGTGCAAACGCTCGGTGAGGATCCACAACAGGCCCAGGCTGAGCATCATGCCCATGAACGGCGGCAAGTGGGTCACGGTCTTGAAGACCGGCACGAACAACAGTCCGGCCACACCTGCCGCGAACACCACATTCCGCTCAAACGGCGTGGTGGGGTCCCACTCCTCTTCAGCCTCGGCCTCAGGACGGGCCACCTCCCCCTTAAGCCTGAAGCTCAACAAGCCGAGCGGCACCAGAAGGCACACGATGCTGGGCACGATGAGTTTGGTGATGATTGTGCTTGTCGTCAGTTGTCCGCCAATCCAAAGCATGGTGGTGGTCACGTCGCCGATGGGCGACCACGCCCCGCCTGCGTTGGCGGAAACCACGACCATCCCCGCAAACAGCCAACGCGTCTGACGGTCGTCGATCAGCTTGCGCAGCAGCGACACCATCACAATCGACGTGGTCAGATTGTCCAACAGGGCAGAAAAGAAAAAGGTCAGGATGCACACGATCCAGAGCATCTTGACCTTGTTGCGGGTTTGGATTCGATCAGTGATGACACGGAATCCTTCGTGGGCGTCCACCAGCTCCACAATGGTCATCGCGCCCATCAAGAAGAACAGGATGGAACTGATTTCCTCCATATGGTGCAACAAGCGATGCTCAAAGAATGCCGAAAGCCCCGCATGGCCTGCCCCATGTCCCTCTGCCATGAACGCTTCAAACTGGCCGGCAAGGTGGGCCGGAACGTCGTGCGCGCCGAGCACGAAAATGGCCCAGCACAATGTGCCAGTCACCAGGGCAGAGCCCGCTTTGTCGATGTGAATGTTGTGCTCAAGTGCGATGAACAAATAGCCCAGCACAAAGACGGAAAGAATCAGAAGGTCCATGGTCGTGAATGTCTAAACGCAAGATGAGCCTCAATGTTCGTCGGAACACCGACGCGCACCGAAGTTCCTCACATCAGAAAATTCAGAGCCCGCTCGAACGCCTTGGCGGTGAAGTGGGTGGGCTCCTGGTGGTTCTCGTGGATTTTGGCCAGTGCCTCGCGGATGATGCCGCTGGTGTCCGCAAAAATGGCTGCGTCCGACATGTCGACGTCTTCGTCGCTCATCAGGTAAGCAAAGACCCTGGCCATGCCACAGTTGGCGATGAAATCCGGGATCACCGTGGTGTGGGCATCCGCCCACTCGGCGATCGGGCCGTAGAAAATCTCCTTGTCCGCAAACGGCACGTTGGCCCCAGAGGAAACCACTTCCACCCCAGCCTTCACCATGCGTTCGACCTGGTCTTGGGTGACCAAACGGCTCGCCGCACACGGCAAGAACACCTCGTGTTCCAAATCCCAGATGCGCGCATTCACTTCGTCGAAAGGCACAAGCTCGCTGGTGCGCAGCGCGTTGCCTTCTTTGGCCAGGAACAGCTCCTTCACTTCCTCGTAGGTCAACCCCTCGGGCCGCATCACGCCGCCCACGCGGTCGATGATGCCCACAATGGACGCGCCCGCTTGGGCCAGGTACTGCGCAGCCGCCGCCCCAACATTGCCCCAGCCCTGCACCACCACGCGCTTGCCCTCGATGTTGTCGCCGCGCAAGTCGTACAGGTGACGCACGGACTCGCTGACGCCGTAACCGGTGATCAGGTCGGCCACGCGAATCTTCCGGTCTACATCCGGGCTAATCGTGGCGTCTTCCACCGGCTGGGACACACCCTGGCGAAGGTTGCCGATGCGGCGCACTTTTTGGGCTTCGTTGGGCTGGAAATGTCCCGTAAATACACCCTCTTGCGGGTGCCAAACCCCGTTCGTTTCGGTCATGGGAATGACCTCGTGAATCTCGTCCACGTTCAAGTCGCCGCCCGTCCCGTAGTAATGCTTCAACAGCGGCGTCACTGCCTTGTACCAGCGTTCCAGCACCCCCTTCTTCCGAGGGTCGCCGGGGTCAAAGTCGATGCCGCTCTTGGCACCGCCGATGTGGGGGCCGGACACCGTGAATTTGACCTCCATCGTCTTGGCCAAACTTTCCACCTCGCGCTGATCGAGTCCTTGGCGCATGCGTGTGCCGCCGCCTGCAGCGCCGCCGCGCAAGCTGTTGATGACCACCCATCCGCGGGCTTCGGTCTCGCTGTCTTGCCACGCAAACACAATCTCGGGTGCGCGGTTTTCGTACGCTTTTAGAAGGTCTTTCATAGGGTCGTTTCCTTGCGCGGCAAAGGTAGCGTCAAAGCGCCCCCTGCCCCCACAACGCCCCGCCGCTTGAGTCGCGTTCTGCCCCGGTCACGCTCGACAATGCGTTGTCGATGCCCAACCAACGCAACAAGCCGAGCCACGCGAAGACCATGGCTTCTTTGCCTTCCACGAGCTCCCGTTTCGGCACATGCCAAGCCAGTTTCTTCGCCTCGCCTTGGCGCTCCAACGTCGCCATAAGCGTGGGGTTCCAAACGCCGCCACCGGTGACCAACACACGGGCACCTTCAGGCATGTCCTTCACCACAGACCATGCGATGTACGCCACGGCCGTGGCCAACAAATCCGATTGGGATGCTTGCTCATGGTCGTTCAAGATGGGCAGGACCTCGCCCTCAAGCCACTCACGCCCCAAACTCTTGGGAGGCCTCTCATGATGGTGATCCAAAGTCTGCCAGGCACGAAGCAAGTCCGGCAACACCTTCCCTTGGGCAGCCAAGGCGCCATCCCGGTCCATCGGTAAGGGATGCACCAAGGTGTTCAACAACAAATTGGCCGGACCGATGTCCCAAGCCAGGCGCCGCCCGTCAGGCGCATCCATGCTCACGTTTGCGAACCCCCCGAGGTTCAGCACCGCATCCCATTCTGGAAACAGCACTTGGTCGGCCAACGGCACGAGCGGCGCCCCCTGGCCACCCCATGCCACGTCCAACCGACGCAGGTCCGACACCACGGGGATGCCCCACGTTTGGTGCAGCGTGGCCCCGCACCCCAGTTGGTGCGTCCAGCCTTCTTCAGGTCGATGGTGCACAGTGTGTCCGTGCGACCCCGCCACGCTCAACGCGGCCAAGGGCACGTTCACCTCATCAAGCCAAGATTTGACAGCGTCGGCGGCCCAGGCGGCCCAACGTTTGTCCAATCGAAGAAGGTCCACGGCCGACAATTCCATGGCCTTCCACAGATCCCGACGAAGGGCTTCAGGGTAGGCCAAGGTGGTGGTGTGTTCCAACTGGGCGGTCCACTCGTACGAGTTGGGGCTGGAAACGAGGGGCGACCCGCGCCCGGCATGAACGCGGACCAAGGCCACATCCAAGCCATCCACGGACGTCCCGCTCATCAACCCTAGACAGAGCCAACCTTCGGGAGGGCACCTCCATGTATCTTCGCGAGGCATGGGCCGAAAAGTACGGCCCTGCCCTTATTGACCGAACACCTCTTCCACGACCACAGGCAATGAACCTCAACCTCACCGAAGAACAGCTCGCCGTGAGCGAGGCTGCACGTGATTTCGCCCACAACGTCCTTAAGCCCGGCGTCATTGAACGCGACAACGAACAGCGGTTCCCCGCCGACGAAATTCGCCAACTCGGCGAATTGGGGTTTATGGGCATGATGGTGGACCCCAAGTACGGGGGGTCAGGCATGGACACGGTGAGCTACGTGTTGGCGATGGAAGAGATCAGCAAGATCGACGCGTCCGCCAGCGTGTGCATGAGCGTCAACAACTCTTTGGTCTGCTATGGTCTGCAAGAGTTCGGCACAGAAGCCCAAAAGGAAAAGTACCTTGAGCCCCTCGCCTCTGGAGAAAAAATTGGGGCGTTCTGCCTCTCGGAACCCGAAGCTGGATCTGACGCCACCTCCCAGCGCACCACGGCCTTGGACATGGGCGACCACTACCTCCTGAACGGCACCAAGAACTGGATCACCAACGGCAACAGTGCATCCACGTACCTCGTGATTGCCCAAACCGACCCTGAGAAAGGTCACCGTGGCATCAACGCCCTCATCGTGGAGCGCGAGATGCCCGGGTTTCAGTTGGGTGCCAAGGAAGACAAATTGGGCATTCGTGGATCGGACACGCACACCTTGATGTTCCAGGACGTGAAGGTCCCCAAGGAAAACCGCATTGGGGAGGATGGCTTTGGTTTCAAGTTCGCCATGAAGACCTTGAGCGGGGGGCGCATCGGCATCGCCGCACAAGCCCTCGGAATCGCGTCAGGCGCCTTGGAATTGGCCCTGGCCTACTCGAAGGAGCGCAAGGCGTTTGGCAAGGAAATCCACAAGCACCAAGCCATCTCGTTCAAACTCGCAGACATGGCCACCCAAATTGAGGCGGCGCGTTTGCTCTGCCTCAAGGCAGCGGCGCTGAAGGATGCGGGAGAGAACTACGATTTGGCCTCATCTATGGCCAAGCTCTACGCATCGGACGTGGCGATGAAGCAAACGGTCGAAGCGGTGCAAATCCACGGAGGCTACGGCTTCGTGAAGGAGTACCACGTGGAGCGTTTGATGCGTGACGCCAAAATCACCCAGATCTACGAGGGCACTTCAGAGGTCCAAAAAATCGTCATCAGTCGCGCCGTATTGGCAGACTGATCGGGTTGTTGCGGGCGTCCCACGCGGTCGATACTCCTTTCCAGGTGGTGACCAAGTCGTCCACCCCATCCCCGTCCACGTCCCTCCATTCAAGGCGTTCTGCACGGGTCAACCCTGAAATGCCCACCTCGGCGCTTTGCCCCAAGGTGAATTCCCGAACGCGCTGGGTGGCGTCGATGAACAGCACCGACGTGTTGTCCAGGCCCGACCCTTTGCGGAAGACGGGCGGATGTGAGACGTGAACACGCACCGGGGTTTGGGCGCGGGTGCTTCCATTGCGCTTGAGGAGCTCCACCTGGCCATCTTCACGTCCGACGTAGATGTAGTCGCGGGACCCCAACCTGAGGTGCTGGATGTGTCGCACGGGCGATTGGACATCGACGCCATCAGCCGGCTTGTGGGTCCACCCCGGGGTGGTCTCCCCTTCGCGGCGTTTGTTTTCCACCAAGCCCGTGGCGCTGGACGCCAAGAGGTAGCGGTACCTCCGGTTGCTGTCGTAGTCCACCAACGTCCATGCCGTCCATGTCCCGCGCCGAGGCTTAAGCGGGAAGCCAGACACCTCACGGCCTTTGACATCCACAAGATGCAGGGCCTCTTCCGTGCAAAACAAGGCTTGGCATTTCCCATTGGCGTAGATGTCAATCTCCTCCACGCTGCCGAGCGGCACGTCGGCTTCGATGGACCACACCTCTTGGCCTTCCACGTCCAACGCCGTCACCTTGCCAGCGTCGTACACCACATCCATGTCCTGCTTGGTCCTGTGGTTGCACACTGCTCCCAGCGTGCCCGCAATGACTTGGGGTACCACATATGGGATTGTCACAGACGATGCTTCGGCGTCGGCAGACTTGTCGCCCGAATCCCGCGCAGACCACAATCCGGCCCACGGAGATGAACTGAATGCCCATGTGGCGCCTTCGAATTGGGCCTGGCCTCCGGCATCGGACCTCGACCATGCCCAAGCCGGATCCCCGTTCACCACAATGCCGTCGTCCTTCCATTCCAAGTCCCATCCGTGCTCCATGGTCAACCGATCCACCTCGTTCTGCCAGACCAAAGGATCCTCCAACGTGTAGCGTCCGCCCCCTGCCCAGCGGGTGGCCCATCGTTCCACCGGAATCCCTGCAGCCGCGAGTTGATCTTCTGGGGTGGACCCGGCTTCGGACCAAGGCGCCCACCCGCGCGGACCCGCCCACCAGGGCTCTGGCAAACCTGACGTCAGCCACACCTCACCGGCGCCCGTGATTGACCCCGATTCACGCCACACCACCGTCCCGCTTCCGCGCCAAATCCATCCCCCTTGCGTTCGCACAAGCGACACGTTGAACCCGGGTTCCTCGCGCCAATGCGCGGCCATCGTACCTGGACCTTCCACCCATGCGTCCAGGGCCTCCGGAACACCTCGAAACCATCCTCCTCGCCATGGCCGTTGGAACATGCCAGAAGGCAGGGCTCCCGAAGGCGTCACCACGTGGGTCACTTCCAATCCAGCTGCGTCGCGAAACACGCGCCGAACGCCGTCCCCTTCTTCCAAGGGCACAACTCGCCACTCCGTCCATCTGTCGGACGCCCACAGCATGGGGTTTTCCGCCTCGCCCACGGGCGCAGGACTGACTTGGTACCAGGCCCATGCGAGCCCAGCCACCAACACCGCCACACACGGAAACACCCACACTTTCATGAGACCAAGTTCGACAGGAAGCTCAGGAAATTCGGCCCCAGTTGCTGCGGGCTTTCAACGCAGTTTCCAACGCCTCACGCAAGGGAAGGTGATCAGGTTGCGTCAAGTAGGGGTCGGTGTCAAGGACTTCTTCCGCCAAATGACGCGCGCTGGTCAGCAGGGGACGGTCGCGGACCAAATCGGCGACCTTCAAATCGGGCACCCCGCTTTGCTGGGTACCCATCACGTCGCCCGGACCGCGCAACTCCATGTCGACTTCAGCGATTTCGAACCCGTCGTTGGTTCGGCACATCGTCTCAATCCTGCGACGGGCGTCCGCACCCAATTCGGCCTTCGACATCAAAATGCAGTAACTCTGGCTGGCGCCACGGCCCACGCGTCCGCGCAATTGGTGAAGTTGGGACAGGCCAAACCGCTCTGAACTCTCGATCACCATCACGCTGGCGTTGGGCACATTCACCCCCACTTCAATGACGGTGGTCGCCACAAGAATTTGGGCCTGACCTTTGGCGAAGCGGTCCATTTCCCAAGCCTTGTCTTCCAGCTTCATCCGACCGTGCACGATGGCGACTTGGTAGTCCGGCATTGGGAAGCGGCGGACGATGCTTTCGTAGCCGTCCATCAAGTCTTTGTGGTCGAGGGTGGCGCTCTCCTCAATCAGGGGATAAACCAGGTAAATCTGACGCCCTTCGGCGATCTGGTCTTCCAAAAATTGAAACACCCCCAACCGCGAAGCATCGGTGCGGTGCACGGTCTGGATCGGCTTCCGACCCGGTGGCAACTCGTCCAGCACGCTGGAATCCAAATCGCCATACGCCGTCATGGCCAGCGTTCTGGGAATGGGGGTCGCCGTCATCACCAGGATGTGTGGGGCCACCTTCGCTTTCTTCCAAAGCTTGGCGCGCTGGGCAACCCCGAATCGATGCTGCTCGTCGATGACCGCCAGCCCCAGCCGGTGGAACACCACCGTGGGCTCAATCAGCGCGTGGGTCCCCACCAAAATGTCCACCTCTCCGGCCTCCAAGGCCTCCAAAATCTCTCGGCGCGCGCTGCCCTTTACCGATCCTGTCAAGAGCTCGACGCGAACGGGCATGTTCCCAAGCATCTCCCTCAAACCCTCGAGGTGCTGCTGCGCCAAGATTTCGGTGGGCGCCATGATCGACGCCTGGTATCCATTGTCTTTGGCCAGCAGCGCGGTCAACAACGCAACCACCGTCTTGCCGCTGCCCACATCGCCTTGAAGCAGGCGGTTCATGTGGCGGCCCGTGTTCAAGTCCGCACGAATCTCCCTCAGCACCCTCTTCTGGGCGCCCGTCAATTCGAAAGGGAGCTTGTCGTGAAAAAAGCGGTTGAAGAACCCGCCAACCAGCTCAAACCGAACCCCAGGCAGGTCCTTGGTGACCTTGTTCTTGTGCTGAAGCAAGCTCAGCTGGAGCAAGAACAACTCTCCAAAGCGCAGCCTGGTTTGGGCCGCTTGCGCGTCTTCAGGACACTTGGGACTGTGGACCAGCTTCATGGCCTCGGCCCTCCCCAGCAACTTCATCTTGGACACCACGCTCGCGGGCAGCGTTTCGGTAAACGCCGGAGTGACTTGCGACACCACGTTCCGTATGAGCTTGGCCAGTCCTGCACTGTTCAGGCCTTGGCGGGACAGTTTTTCGGTGCTTGGATAGACCGGATTCAACCCGTCGCCGCCTCGCATTTCAAATTGACTCAGGAGCTCCACCTCGGGATGGGCGATGCTCCATTTGCCCTTGTACAACTTGGGCTTGCCGTAGATGACCACTTGCTTCTGCACAGGCAAGTTGCGCATGATCCACTGGGCCCCTCGGAACCACTGAAGCTCCATGGTGCGCTCCCCGTCGTCAAACGTCGCCACCAGGCGTGTTCCACGGCCTCCGCGCACTTCGTTGGCCCGGGTGATGATGCCTTGCATTTGCACCGCCACATGTTCCCCTTGGATGTCACCAATGCCCACAAACTGGCTGCGGTCCTCGTACCGGAATGGCAGATGCAGGACGAGGTCCATGCAGGTCCTCAGCCCTAGCTCAGAAACAAGGGCGTCGGACCGTTTGGGCCCGACGCCTTTGAGAAATTCAAGGGGGGTAGATGGACGCACGTCTGCCATGTCATGGCAAGCTACATACGACCTCCGGTCAGACCAACATCAAGACCGGATTCTCCAAGTTTTGCTTCACCTCGTTCAAGAACGCCGCACCAGTGGCGCCGTCCACCACGCGGTGGTCGCAGCTCAAGGTGACTTTCATCGTGTGGCCTGGCACCACCGCACCCTCTTTGACGACAGGCACATTCTGGATGCCACCCACTGCGAGGATGCACGCGTCAGGCGGGTTGATGATCGCCGTGAAGTCCTCAATGCCAAACATGCCGAGGTTGGAGATGGTGAAGGTGTTGCCTTCCCAATCGCTGGGCTGCAACTTCTTGTCCTTGGCCTTCTGCGCAAACTCGCGCACTTCGGTGCCGATTTCGCCAAACGACTTCACGTTCGCGTGACGCACCACAGGTACAAGCAAACCGTCTTCGACCGCCACAGCCACACCGATGTGGACGTGCTCGTTGTACCGGATGCGGTCCTCCAACCAGCTGCTGTTCACCGCGGGATGATTCTTCAACGCGATGGCCACAGCCTTCACGACCATGTCGTTGAAACTCACGCGGTGAGGGCCTCGGTCATTGATGGCCTTGCGTGCCGTCATGGCCGCACCCATGTCAATGGTCACGCTCAAGTAAAAGTGAGGCGCCGTGAATTTGCTCTCGGCCAAACGCCGTGCGATGGTCTTGCGCATCTGGGACACGCCCACCTCGGTGAAACGCTCCACCGCATTGGCTGCAGACGACACGCCGCCCACGAAAGCTTCCACGTCGCGCTTGACGATGCGGCCTCCTTCTCCTGAACCTGGAATCAGGCTCAAGCTCAAGCCGCGCTCTTCGGCCAAACGCTTGGCCAAGGGTGACGCCTTGACCCGCTCGTTGACCACGGCGGGGGCTGGCGCTGCTGCGCGGGGCG
>MDTB01237576.1_pt1 | contig 23820 bp, 25 predicted proteins | sample 811161 | NCBI WGS metagenome assembly MDTB01 (sample SAMN05326650, study PRJNA326480) | marine metagenome | isolation source: seawater | place: Mediterranean Sea | collected 2009
CTTTTAAACGGAGAGATGGCTGAGCGGTTGAAAGCACCGGTCTTGAAAACCGGCAAAGGGGCAACTCTTTCCTGGGTTCGAATCCCAGTCTCTCCGCCATACTTACTCATATTTAAAATTTTTAAATAAAGAATTAACTTTATTATTTTCAAATTTTATATTCGTATTAAGGCCATTATAATAATTGTAAAGATTATTGTCATCTATATCTAGTAAATGTTTTAAAGAAATAAGATCTTCTTCATCTAATTGATTAATGTATTTTTTTGCAAATGCTCCCAGTAATTTATCCATTTCTCTTGTACCGCGATAACTTGACCTGTAAATAATTTTTTTTTTTAAATGTTCTATATCGACACTCATTAATACAATATATATTAGTTATTAATGAATGTTAAAAAAAAATATGAATACTTATTATCAAACTTAACATCTTTAAATGGAATTGGTGTTAAAACAAGCAATTTACTTAAAAAAAAAAAGATCAATAATATTTTTGATTTATTATGGAAATTACCTAAGTATTACACAGATAGAACTTTGTCAGTTAAAATCAAAGATTTAAAAATCGGGGAAAATCAAACAATTACATTAACGCCACAAAAGTATCATTTTCCAAGAATTAAAAATTTACCTAATAAAGTCGTATGCAAGGATGAAACTGGTGAAATTGACTGTGTATTCTTTAATAGTTACGAAGGTTATGTAAAAAAAATTTTACCTATTGGTAAAGAAATAACTGTAAGTGGAAAAATTGGATATTTTAGAAATAGATATCAGATTACTAATCCAAACTACATTTCTGAGAATGAAGATTTGATAAAGCAAAAACATAATTCTTATTCTCTCACGGAAGGTATTTCTGAAAAATTATATAACAAAATTATTGATCAGGTTATTAATAAACTACCGGTTTTTGATGAGTGGCATTCTGAAAATATACTAAATAGATTTAATAATATTAGCTGGAATGATGCTGTAAAAGAATTACACAAACCAGAAAATATTGAAAAATATAGAAAAGATTTTTATCAAAGACTCGCCTTCGATGAAATCTTTTCAACTTTTTTAGTTAATTCTCAAATTAGAAAAAAAATTAAACGATTTAAAAAGAGAAAAAAAATACTAGATCTAAATAATCAAAAAAAAATTATCAAAAAACTTGATTTCACTTTAACTAGTGATCAAATAAATGCACTTAACGAAATTAATGCAGATTTATGTTCATCATCAAAAATGTTCCGCTTACTTCAAGGGGATGTTGGAAGTGGAAAGACAATCGTATCATTAATAGCTGCCCTTAATACAATAAACTCAGGCTTCCAGGTGGCAGTAATGGCACCTACTGAAATATTGGCAAGACAGCATTATCTTTTAGCAAAAAGAATATTCTCAAAGAAAATAGAAATTGAGATAATCTCTGGTAAATCAAAATACAATGATAGAAAAAATATTATTAAGAAATTATCTGATCATAAAATAGATATAATTTTTGGAACCCATGCAATTTTTCAAAAAAAAATAATTTATAAAAAACTAGGATTAATTATCATTGATGAACAACATAAGTTTGGAGTAAATCAGAGAAAGAATTTGTCCGATAAAGGTGGTGAAGATTGTGATGTTTTATTAATGACAGCTACTCCAATACCAAGAACTTTGACCATGACTATATTTGGTGACATGGATCTTTCAATTATTCGAAGTAAACCTAGCTCAAGAAAACCAATAAAAACCTATAGTAAACTTGAAAATAAAATTAGTGACGTATTAAAATTTATTCAAAAAGAAATTGATCTTGGCAATCAAGTCTTTTGGGTTTGCCCTCTAATTGAAGAGTCCAAAAAAATTGATCATGTTTCTGCTGTAAATAAATTCGAATTTTTAAAAAAAATATTCCCAAAAAATGTTAGACTACTTCATGGGAAAACTAGCATAGATCAAAAAGAAGATATATTAAATGGATTTTTAAATAAAGAGTTTAGTATACTGGTATCAACGACAATTATAGAAGTTGGAATTGATTTTCCAAATGCGAATGTAATTGTGATTGAAAATGCTAATAAGTTTGGTCTTTCACAATTACATCAATTAAGAGGCAGAGTTGGAAGAGGAAATAAAAGCTCAACTTGTATTTTAATGTTCAAGTCGAATTTAAGTGAAAATGCTAGAAAAAGAATTCAAATACTTAAAAAGTCTAATGATGGTTTTTTTATTTCTGAAGAAGATCTTAAAATTAGAGGTTTTGGTGATTTGTTAGGCTTTAAACAAAGTGGTGTCAAAAATTTTAAATTAGCTGACCCAGTTCACAATCAAGATCTATTTTTATTGGCCGAAAAAGAAATAAAAAGAATTGAAAAATTAAATGAAGATATAAGCAAATTTAAGACTCTTATAAAATTATATGATAGAGCTGATATTATAAATGATATAGTTTAATCGTTAGCAGTCGATGTTCCTGCTGAGACAATAAACTTAGAGGCTTCCTCAAAAGTCATGTCCAAATGTATTACTTCGTCAACAGAAAACATTAATAAAAAACCACTTGTAGGATTGGGCGTTGTCGGAACAAATACATTAATTAATTCTTTATTTGTTTTTTTTGCCATTTGTCCTTTGTTTTCTTTTGTAGCAAAACCTACAGCCCAAACACCTTTCCTTGGATATTCAACAAGAACAACACTTTTCTTCTCGTTATCTTTATTTGAAAAAGTTTCGGTCATCTGAAGTATTGCTGAATAGATTGTTCTTAAAAAGGGAATTCTTTTAAATAAATCATCAATTATCTTTAGAATTCGTTTACCTAAAAAAGATAAAGAGAGACCACCGACAATTGTTATAAAAATGATAGAAATCAGAATTTCTATACCTGGTATTGCATAAGGCAAATAACTATTTGGATTAATATTTTGAGGAATTATTTTAGAAGAAATCCCAATAATAAATTTTGTTAAATATAAAGTAAATCCGATAGGAATAAGTACTACTACTCCAGTAATAAAATAATTACGTAAAATTAGTGTAAGGGATTTTTTTCTTTTATTTTTTGCCATAAATCATTTAAAACTTGAGTAAATTACAAACAAAATAGCTATTATAAAAAGGAATAATAGAATTTTATTATTTAGATTCATTAGATTTTATATTATCAATGTTAAGTTAAAATGAATAGAAGAAAATTTTTATCATATGTAAGTTGTGGTTGTTGTGGCTTTATTCTAAATTCATGCTCAACAGCGCCTATTACTGATAGAAGACAACTAAAAATTATACCTGAGGCTAAATTAAATGCCCAAGCAGCTCAAATATACGAAAAAATTAAAAATAAAGAAAAGATGAGTAAAGATACTAAAACTCTTAACATTATCAAAAATATTGGAAAAAAAATGGAGGACTCAATTAGTGAATATTTTTACCAATCTAATATAAACGACCCAACTACAAATTTTGATTGGGAATATATATTAATAGAAAATAAAAAGATAAAAAATGCTTGGTGTATGCCAGGTGGTAAAATAGCCGTGTATACGGGTATACTTGACGTTACTAAAAATACAGATGGTTTAGCTGCGGTCATGGGCCATGAAATAGCTCATGCAGTTGCAAAACATTCTGTAGAAAGAGCTAGCAGAGGGGCACTTTTAAATACAGGTACGCAACTAATAGATATTTTTACTGGCGGAAAGTTATCCCAGGTAAATCGAGCAACTGGTATGGATACGATAGGTCTTTTATCTCAACTTGGGATCATGAATCCTTTTAATAGAAAACAAGAAAGTGAAGCAGATTATTTAGGTATGATTTTTTCCTCACTTTCTGGGTATGACATAAGAGAAACTGTAAAAATTTGGGAGAGAATGAAAGAGGCTAATAAAGGGAAAACACCTCCACAATTTATGAGCACTCATCCATCAGCAGAAAATAGAATTAAAAAGATTAATGAGTGGACTAATAAAATAATTCTGGAATATCCACCAATAAAAATATCCTAAAAACTTAAGTGGTGAGCCGTGTTGGACTCGAACCAACGACCCATTCCTTAAAAGGGAATTGCTCTACCAACTGAGCTAACGGCCCACATAAACGATTAATTCTCACGTATATATAGATTTATTTAAATAATTCAAATAAGAATTTCTGAGACAAATAGTTTCTTTATTTACAATTTATCTACATATTTATCGTGAAAATCATCAAATGTATTATTTTCAATATTGTATCTTATCGATGACATTAATTCTTGATAAAAATTAATATTATGAAGTGTCAGCAGCATTGATCCTAGTATCTCATTAGTATTAAACAAATGATTTAAATAATTTTTTGAATATTTGTTTAAATTTAGATTTTTACAATTTTTATCTAATGGAGAATCGTCACTTTGATACTTGTTATTTTTAATATTAATCCTTCCTTCCCAGGTAAAAGCTAAACCTGTTCTACCTGACCTTGTGGGTATAACACAATCAAACATATCTATACCTCTTTTGACTGCACCAAGTATATCTGATGGGGTCCCTACGCCCATTAGATAATGAGGTTTTTCTTTTGGTAATTTTTTTTTGATATAATCTAGAACACTAAACATTTCCTTTTGAGTCTCTCCAACTGCTAAACCACCGATAGCGTATCCGTCAAAATTAATTTTAATCAACTCATTTAAGGAATCAATTCTAAGATCTTTAAATAAACCACCTTGGATAATCCCAAACAAAGCTTTATGTGGGTTATTACCAAAAGCTGTTTTAGATCTTTTAGCCCAATTTAAAGACAGATACATTGAGTCTTTTATTTTCTTATAGTCATCAGTTTTTTTTGGACATTCGTCCATAATCATTAATATATCTGAGTTTAAACCAAGTTGAATTTTTATGCTTTCCTCAGGACTAAGATAGAATTTTTTTCCATCAACATGTGAATTAAAAATTGCTCCTTTTTCTTTATCAATTTTATTTAATTTCGATAATGACATTACTTGAAAACCTCCAGAGTCTGTCAATATAGGTAAATTGCAGTTCATAAACTTATGTAAACCCCCCATTCTTTTAATTCTATCTACCCCAGGACGTATCATTAAATGATAAGTGTTACCTAGAATAATTTGGGATCCAGTTTTTTTAATATCATCGATAGTACAAGCTTTCACAGTGGCCTGAGTGCCAACAGGCATGAAAGCAGGTGTTTTGATATTACCCCTGTGGGTTTCAATTAGACCAGATCTTGCAAAATTATCATTAGATAAAACTTTAAAGGCAAACTTTTTTAATGCCATTAATTTTATAAAGACTTAAAGCTGATAATTTTGTCTGGGTCTGAAACAGAACCATTATTGTTTTCATCCCCCCTTTTAATCTTATCAACAAATTCCATACCCTCTATAACTTTTCCAAAAACAGTATATTGTCTATCTAGAAAAGGTGCAGGTTTAAAACAAATGAAAAATTGACTATTGGCACTGTTTGGATCTGATGATCTTGCCATTGATAAAGTTCCTCTATCATGAGGTAAATTATTAAATTCATTTTTTAAGTCTGCGAGATCAGATCCCCCCGTCCCTGCTCGACTTAGATTAAAATCCTTAGAATTTGAATTCCCAAATTTCACATCACCCGTTTGAGCCATAAATCCCTCTATAACCCTGTGAAAGACAACATTATCGTATTTTCCAGTGTTTGCTAATTCTTTTATTCTTTTAACATGATTAGGTGCAACATCCTCAAATAACTCAATTTTTACTTCACCGTCTTTAAGTTTTAAAATCATTATATTCTCCTCTGCGATTGATTGATTAAATAAAATAAAATAAAAAAATAAAAAATTTAATAATAACTTATTCATATTTTTTTTTTAACAATTTAATAGTACTTTTAGTAGTAAATTTTTTAACATCTCCTTTTAGTTTTATTATTTCTTTTACAAATTTTGATGAAATAATTTGATTTTCTACATCTGACATTAAAAAAACAGTTTCAATACCATCATTCAATTTTCTATTCATTCCAGCTAATTGAAACTCATATTCAAAATCTGAAACTGCTCTCAAACCTCTCAAAATTATATTGGACTTAAATTTTTTACATAGATCAGTTGTTAAAGATGTAAAAGAAACAACAATTATTTTTTTACGGTTAAGTTTTAAATCAGTGAATAATGCTTTTTTTATAATATGAATTCTTTCTTCGAAATTAAAAAGATAATCTTTATTTTCAACATCTGATACACCGATAACTATTATATCAAATAATTTAAGTCCTTTTTTAATTACATCAATGTGACCAAAAGTAATTGGGTCAAACGTGCCAGGATAGATTGCAACTTTATTCATTAAATTAAATTATCATCAATTTTGTCAGCTGTAACAACTTTTTCTTCACCTGATAGTTTAATTATTCTAACACCTTGAGTATTTCTCCCTGCGGTTCTAATTTCTCTAACAGCAACTCTTATGACTCTACCTTTATTTGTTGAAATCAAAATCTCATCTCCATCAAATACAGGAAAAGAAGATGAAATATTCCCATTTCTTGGTGAGTTAATTATGCCTATAATACCTTTTCCTCCACGATTGGTAACTCTATAATCTATATGAGAGGTTTTTTTTCCAAAACCATTTTCAGTTATAGATAGAATAAATTTTTCTTTAGCTTTTAATTCTGATTTTTCATCTTTTGAACTTTTTTTCTTTTTTAGTATTTTATCATTATCAATTATAGAAAGTGATACAATTTCGTCATTTGGCGCTAAAACGATTCCTTTTATACCTTTGGAAGATCTTCCCTTAAAAACTCTTAGCTTTTTAGATTCAAATCTAATACACTTCCCAAATTTAGTGCTTAAAATTATATCTTGATCGTCTTTGCAAATTTTGACACCAACAATTTTATCATCGGAGTCTAGCTTCATTGCAATCTTACCAGAAGTGTTAATTGAAGAAAAATCATCTAAACTATTTTTTCTTATTTTTCCTTGTGCGGTTGCAAAAACTATTTGGTAATCTTTTAGCTCAGACTCATCATCAGGAAAAGGCATTATAGAGCTTATTGATTGATGATTCTTTAAGGGAAGTATATTAAATAATGATTTTCCTTTGGAAGAAGAAGTTCCTACAGGAATTTTCCATGCTTTAATTCTATATACAAGACCTTCGGTTGAAAAAAAAAGTACAGATGTATGAGTATTAACAGATAAAGTCTGAACAACTGAGTCTTCATTACGAGTAGTAATTCCAGTTTTTCCTTTACCTCCTCTTTTTTGCTGTTTTACGCTATTTAAAGAGCCTCTTTTTATATAACCTTGTAAAGTTACAGTAATTATAACCGATTCTTTTTGAATTGTTTCTTCAATGTCATAATTTAAAACTGCATCGATAATGTCTGTTCTTCTCTTTACAGAAAATTTTTCTTTAATATTGATTAATTCTTTGCTTATAACTTTAAGAAGTTCTTTTTTAGAGGAGATAATTTTTTTATAATTAATAATTAAATCAGCAAGTTTTTTAATTTCTATTTCAATTTCGTTTATACCTAAAGCAGTCAATTTCTGTAATCTCAATTCCAAAATTGCGTCAACTTGTTTATCTGTAACTGAATAAAGATTATTAGATTTTTTACTTTCAACTAAAGAAATTATTTTTAGTGATTTATTGATTTTCCATTTAGTATTTAGTATCTTCTTTTTAGCTTCATCAGGTGTTTTGGATCCTCTAATAATTTTTATAATTTTATCAAGATTTTCAACAGCTACAGATAATCCGATTAATATATGAGCTCTTTCCTCTGCTTTATTTAAATCAAATTTAGTTTTTTTAGTAACTACATCTTCTCTAAAATTTAAAAAACTTAATAAGAAATCTTTTAAGTTGCAAGTTTGTGGTTTACCATCAACAATCGCCAAACTGTTAAATCCAAAAGAACTTTCTATTTGTGTATTTTTATACAATTGTCTTTTAACAGTTTCAGGTTCAACACCATTTCGTAAATCAATTGAAACTCTTATGCCTTCTCTATTTGACTCATCTCTAATGTCTTTTATTCCTTCAATCTTCTTCTCTCTTACCAATTGGGCTATCCTTTCATTCAAAACTGATTTATTAACTTGATAAGGAATAGATGTAATTACTAGACGTTCTCTTCCATTTTTAGCTTGTTCAATAGATATTTGTCCTCGCACTTTAAACGAGCCTCTTCCTTTGTGATAACCTTGTTTTATCATATCCTTTCCTATAATTAATCCTCCAGTAGGAAAGTCTGGACCTGGAATATATTTCATTAGTTGTTTTATGGTTATATCTTTATTGTCAATTAGAGCTAAAGCACCATCAATAATTTCACCTAAATTATGAGGTGGGATGCTAGTGGCCATTCCAACTGCAATACCCCCTGCTCCGTTTACAAGAAGATTTGGATATTGGGCTGGTAAAACTGTTGGTTCTTTTTCTGTCTCATCGTAGTTACTTTTAAATTCAATGGTATTTTTTTCAATATCATCAATTAAGAATTGAGATACTTTTGACAATCTTGTTTCTGTGTATCTCATAGCAGCGGCCGGGTCTCCATCAATTGAACCAAAATTACCTTGTCCTTCAATTAATGGTAAACTCATTGAAAAATCTTGAACCATACGAACTAAAGCATCATAAACAGATTGATCACCATGTGGATGGTACTTACCAATTACATCTCCTACTATTCTCGCTGATTTTCTAAATTGCTTAGACCAATCATAATTACCCTTATACATTGCATATAGAATTCTTCTATGTACTGGCTTCAGTCCATCTCTTATATCTGGAAGAGCTCTACTTACTATAACACTCATCGCATATGAGAGATAAGACGAGCTCATCTCATCGTGCATAGATATCAGTTTTATATTTTTATCTTCTGGGACTTCTGTATTTTTCATATTCTGCTAAAATGGAATTTCATCATCCATATCATTTGAAATTTGAGAAGTATCTTCGTCGTTGTTAGATGATTTCGTTTTGTCATTAGTAATTCCAGAAGTTGAGTTTCCACCACCTAGCATTGTTAGCGATGAATTGTATCCCTGTATTAGTATTTCTGTTGAAAATTTATCTTGGCCAGATTGTTCATCTTTCCATTTTCTTGTGGATAGCTGGCCCTCAACATAAATTTGAGCTCCCTTTTTTAGATATTGCTGAACAACATTAACTAAGCCCTCATTAAATACAACTATACGGTGCCATTCGGTTTTTTCCTTTTTTTCACCAGTATTTTTATCTTTCCAAGATTGACTTGTAGCAAGACTTAATCTAGCAACATTTTTACCGTTAACCATTTGTTTAATTTCAGGGTCTGCGCCCAAACGACCAATTAAAAGTACTTTATTTAAACTTCCAGCCATAATATTTAGTATTTGTTATTTTAATTAATAAGAATTATACCACAATTTTACTCTGAATATTAATTTTATTAAGTCAAAGCAACAAAAAATATGAATAAAAAGATAGTTATTAAGGGAGCTAAAGAACATAATTTAAAGAATATTTCTTTAGAAATCCCTAAAGATAAATTTGTAGTAATAACAGGCCTATCAGGATCAGGAAAATCCTCTTTAGCTTTTGATACAGTTTATGCTGAGGGTCAAAGAAGATATGTTGAAAGTTTATCAGCATATGCAAGACAATTTTTAGATAAAATGAAAAAGCCTAATGTAGATTTAATAGAGGGTTTAAGTCCTGCTATTTCTATTGAACAAAAAAATACCTCAAAAAATCCAAGATCTACTGTCGCTACGGTTACTGAAATCTACGATTACATGAGAGTCTTGTATGCTAGAGCCGGTATACCATATTCACCATTCACAGGAAAACCAATCGAATCCCAAACTGTCTCTCAAATCGTAGATCAAATTAAAAGTTTGCCAAAAAAATCTACTATTTATCTTTATGCACCAGTAGTAAGAGGTCGTAAAGGTGAATATAAAAAAGAAATTTTAAACTTAAAAAAAAGAGGCTTTAGAAAAATCAAAATTGATGGAATTTTGTACGATATTGAAAAAGTTCCAGAATTAAATAAGAAAATAAAACATGATATATCTGTTCTTGTTGATAGAATTATCATAAATGCATCATTAGGTAATAGATTGGCCGAAGGTATTGAAACCTCTATAAATTTAGCAAATGGTTTATTGTTTGTTGAATATGAGGACGAAACATTGCCAAAAAAATTCAGAAAATTAGAAAAAATAATATTTTCTACTAAATTTGCTTGTCCTGAAAGTGGATTTACAATTGAAGAAATTGAACCAAGATTATTCTCATTTAATAGTCCTTTTGGTGCTTGTGAGGAGTGTGAAGGTATTGGTATAAAACTAAATGTTGACCCAAATTTAGTTATTCCAAATGAGAAAAAAAGTATTGCTGATGGTGCTATTGAACCATGGGCTAAGACAACTACTCTGTACTATGCCCAAACCCTTACCTCTTTATCTAAGCATTATGGTTTTTCTATGGATGAAAAATGGTCTAAGCTTTCAAAGAAAATCAAAGATATAATTCTTTATGGTTCTGATGATGATGAAATAAAATTTTCATATGATGATGGATATGAAAAATATTCTCATAAAAAGACGTTTGAAGGTGTAATCAATAATCTTGAGAGAAGATATCTTGAAACAGACAGTGATTGGAAAAGGGAAGAAATTGCTCAATATCAATCAGATACTAAATGTGAAAGATGCAATGGTCACAGGCTTAAGGATGAAGCTCTTTGTGTTAAAATTGATGGTTTGAACATAAGTGAAGTAACAGAGAAATCTATATCTGATGCCGCAAAATGGTTTGAGGATCTTAAAAATAAACTTGATAAAAGACAATTTAAAATTGCTGAACATATTTTAAAAGAAATAAATGAGAGATTAAATTTTTTATTAAATGTCGGTTTAGATTATTTAACTCTCTCAAGAGAATCAGGAACTCTTTCTGGTGGTGAAGCTCAAAGAATTAGGTTAGCATCGCAAATAGGATCTGGGTTGACAGGTGTTTTGTATGTTCTGGATGAACCATCTATAGGACTACACCAGAAAGATAATGTTAAACTTATTAATGCCCTAAAAAGACTAAGAGATTTGGGTAATACAGTTATTGTAGTTGAGCATGATACTGAAACTATGGAAAATGCGGACCACATAATAGACTTGGGTCCAGAAGCTGGAAATAATGGTGGTGAGGTTGTTGCTCAAGGATCGATTAGAGATATAAGCCAAAACAAAAATAGTATTACTGGAAAATATTTATCAAATAAATTGAAAATTAATGTTCCTCAAAAAAGACGTTTAGCAAAAAATGGCAGGTTTTTAGAGATCAGTGGAGCTACTGGTAACAATTTAGATAATGTAAATTTAAAAATACCTTTGGGTAGTTTAACTTGTGTTACTGGTGTATCTGGCAGTGGTAAATCTACTCTTGTATTACAAACATTATATAATGCTCTTAACTTAACTTTGAATAATAATAAATCTAGAAAGATTCCAAAACCATTTAAAGGTTTTAAAGGAACAGAATTAATAGATAAGATAATTGATATAGATCAATCACCAATTGGCAGAACACCAAGGTCTAACCCTGCAACATACACTGGGGCTTTTGGTCCAATTAGAGATTGGTTTACAGGTTTACCTGAGTCAAAAACTAGAGGGTATAAACCAGGTAGATTCTCCTTCAATGTTAAAGGAGGAAGATGTGAGGCTTGTGAGGGTGATGGTGTTATTACCTACGAAATGCATTTTCTACCAGATGTGTATATTCAATGTGATGAATGTAAAGGAACTCGATACAATCGGGAGACCTTAGAAATAAAATTTAAAGATAAAAGTATTGCTGATGTTTTAAATATGACTGTAGATGAGGGTTGTGAATATTTTGAAAATATTTCAAATATAAAGACTAAATTATTAACTTTAAAGAAAGTCGGATTAGGCTATATAAAGATCGGTCAACAAGCTACAACATTATCTGGTGGAGAAGCCCAAAGAATCAAATTGGCTAAAGAATTGTCTAAAAGGTCAACTGGAAGAACCATGTATATATTAGATGAACCGACCACTGGATTACATCAACACGATATTAAGAAATTATTAGAAATACTTCATACATTTGTAGCTTTAGGAAATACAGTTGTAGTTATAGAACATAATTTGGATGTGATTAAAACAGCAGATTATATTGTAGATATGGGGCCTGAGGGAGGTGTTAAAGGTGGAAAAATTATTGCAGAAGGTAAGCCAGAGGAGATTTGCAAAATTAATGGGAGTTATACTGGTAAATTTTTAAAAACACTTCTAAACTAAAATTATATTGTTATGTTTTTATTTAATTAGTATATAATATATCTATGAGTAATTTACTTTCATCTTTATCAAAAACAATCCACGTTTCAGCAATAATCGCAATTTTGTTGTTTGTCGGTATGTTTTTTCAGAATGAGGGTTTTGCTTTTGATAGAATTTTTTGGAGCTGGATTGCAAGGTACACTCATGTATTAGTAAGCATAATGTGGATTGGATTGCTTTGGTATTTCAATTTTGTTCAGATACCAAATATGGGTAAAATTCCTGATGAACAAAAACCTGCTATAGGAAAAGTTATAGCTCCTGCAGCACTTTTTTATTTTAGATGGGCTGCAGCGTTTACAGTTTTATCTGGTTTGATACTTGCCGGCCTAAATGGATATTTGCATGATGCTATGACTTTAAGTATTGGTTCAGGTATACCAAAGCATACTGCTATTGGATTAGGTATGTGGCTTGGATTGATAATGGCTTTTAATGTTTGGTTTGTTATCTGGCCAAATCAAAAAAGGGCACTAGGCATTGTCGAATGCGATCCAGAAATGAAAGCTAAATCTGCAAAAACTGCTATGTTATTTTCAAGAACCAACACATTACTTTCTTTGCCAATGCTACTTACAATGGTGGCTGCACAAAATTTATATTAATTTTTACCATCATCTTTTAAAATGGTTTTTTGAGAAACCTTAAACCTAACCAATACTGTGTTAGCAATATATATAGATGAATATGTTCCAAAGATAACACCGAAAATCATTGCTAGAGAAAATCCTTTCAAGATTTCACCTCCAAAGAAAAATAAAGATAATAATGCTAGTAATGTTGTTGCTGATGTAATGAGAGTTCTAGACAACGTTTCATTAATTGAAATATTTGTTAATTCAAAAATTTTAATATCTGAATATTTTCTCAGGTTTTCTCTAACCCTGTCAAAAATTACAACTGTATCATTCATTGAATAACCTACAATGGTTAATACTGCTGCAATAATAGATAGATTAATTTCAAGACCTAGCAATGAAAATAATCCTAAAGTGACAATAACATCATGAAATAATGCTAATATAGCGCCAAGACTGAATTGCCATTCAAATCTAATCCAAATATAAATAAGCATTAATACTAACGCTACCGATATTGCTATCATCCCAGATTTTAATAGTTCAGCACTAACTTTTGGGCCAACATTTTCAACCCTTCTAAAATTAAAATTGTTACCAAAAGATTTATCTAAATTTTTTTTTATTTCTTCTATTACATTTTTGTTATTGTTATTTTCAAATTTAATTAAAAAATCAGTTTGATTGCCAAAATTTTTGACTGAAACATCACCTAAATTCATTTGATTAAGATTATCCCTTAAAGACGATACATTGATTTTACTATCTGTTGATCTTAGCTCAATAAGAGTTCCTCCTTTAAAGTCTATTCCAAAATTCAATCCCTTAAAAATTAAAAAAAATAGCGAAATAACAACTAATGAAATTGATAAAACATTGAACTGATTATAATACTTGTTAAAAGCAATCATCTAAATAAGGCCTTCTTTTTGTTTATTCTTTGAGACATAAATTACAGTGAGTAATCTAGCTATAAAATACACAGAAAAGAGTGTAGTAAAAATTCCAACTCCTAATGTTAAGGAAAAACCTTTAATTGGACCTGAGCCCATAAAGAATAGAATTATAGCAGCTAATAAAGTAGTTATATTTGCATCAATAATAGCAGTTCTAGACTTAGTGTAACCACTATCAAAAGCTATTAAATTATTTTTTTCACTTTTTAATTCTTCTTTAATTCTCTCAAATATTAAAACATTAGCATCAACTGCCATACCAACTGTTAAGATTATTCCGGCTATACCTGGTAATGTTAAAGTAGCTTCAAAAATCGTCAAGATACCAATCAAAAGGAATAAGTTTATAATTAAAGCAATATTTGTAATAAGCCCAAATATTTTATATTTTACTAGAATAAATAAAATCACAAGCAAGAACCCAACTATTAAAGCTATAATTCCTGAGTTTATTGAATCTTGTCCTAAATCTGGTCCAACAGTTCTTTCTTCGATAATACTTAGGGGTGCGGGCAAAGCACCTGATCTCAATAATAAAGCTAGATCTGTAGCAGACTGAAAAGTAAAACCACCACTAATTTGGCCAGAACCACTTGCAATAGTGTCTCTTATAACTGGCGCACTAATTATTTTTCCATCCAAAACGATTGCTAATTGTTTGCCTATACCTGTGGAGGTAGCTTTTCCAAATCTTTTAGCACCTACTCTATCAAGGGTAAATGAAACAACTGTTTCGTTACTTTCACTATTCATTCTAGGTTGGGCATCTAAGAGGTTATCCCCACTTAAAATAATTCTTTTACTTACAATTGATTCCTCTGAACTATCCTCGTATTTTAATCTTTCTGAACCAAAAGAATCATCATTATTATTTGTTACAAATCTAAAAGATAAATTTGCAGTTTTACCAAGTAAAGATTTAATTCTCATTGGATCATCCAGACCTGGCAATTCAACTAAAATTCTATCGTTACCACGTTTTAGAATATTGGGTTCATTTGTACCTATTTCATCAATTCTTCTGCGTACAATTTCTAAAGCCTGATCTTGAGATGATGTTTTAATTTCAACTATTCCTTGTCTCGAATAATTTACTATAAATAAATCATTTTCTTCAACAATATCAAGCTGGTGTGATTTAAATCTGGGGTAGTAAGGGTTTATGTTGCTTTCTTCATCGTTAAACGTGTCTAATATCGTTTTCTTAAATTCATTGTCAACTGAAAATAATAACTTTTGATCTATAAGTTTAATATTTTTAATTCTAATTTTTTTTTCCTTAAAATAATTTCTTAAGGTAATTGATAAATTTTGAAGTTTTTGTTCAATTACCGGTGTATTATCAATTTCTAATAATAAATAAGATCCACCTTGAAGATCTAAACCAAGATTTATCTTTTTATTTAATAATTTATTACTAGATTTAAAAATATTTGATGACGCAAATAAGATAAAAAATATAGATATTAAACAAATAAAAAATATTCTTAATTTCGAAAAATATAACACTTTATTTTAAAAAATTTTATTTCTTAACTTCTTGAGAATTCATCAAGCTTTGAATGCCTGTTCCTCGAATTACTTCAACTGTAACATTGTCAGCAATTTCAACTTCAACTTTGTCATTATCTATTACTCTAGAAATTGTTCCAGTAATACCACCTGATGTAACGACTTTATCGCCTTTCTTAAGACTCTCAACCATGGCTTTGTGTTCTTTAACTTTTTTTTGTTGAGGTCTAATTAAAAAAAAGTAAAAAATAACAAAAATTAATATTAACGGTATAAATTGACCTATTCCTGCACTATCCATAAAACTCCTTAATTAAAAAAGAATATTTATACTATCTATTGAGTTAAAACAACTTTAATTGAACGAAATTTTTTCTAAATTGTTCATATAAGGTCTAAGAATTTTCGGAACGGTTATTGAGCCATCCTTTTGTTGATAATTTTCCAAAATAGCAATAAGTGTCCTCCCAACCGCTAAACCACTTCCATTTAGTGTTCCAGCGTAAAGTGTTTGCTTATCTAAATCTTTGTATCTAGCTTTCATTCTCACAGATTGAAAAGTAGAACAGGATGAGCAAGATGAAATTTCTCTGTATTTATCCTCTGAAGGTATCCAAACTTCAATGTCATATGTTTTTTCAGCACTAAAGCCCATATCTCCAGAGCATAAAATCATCTTCCTATATGGAAGCTCTAAAAGATCTAAAATTCCAGTTGCACATTTAGTCATTCTATCAAGCTCTTCTAAACATTTTTTTTGTTCAACAATGCTAACTAATTCTACCTTATAAAACTGATGTTGTCTTATCATACCCTTTGTGTCCTTGCCGTAACTGCCAGCTTCTTTTCTAAAACATGGAGTAGACGCTACAAATCTCATAGGTAAAGATTTCAAATCAATTATTTTATCTTTAACTATATTGGTTAAAATCACTTCGGCAGTTGGAATTAAAAATTTTCTACCTGATCCTTCATCAAGCTTTACTTCAAACTGATCGTTTTCAAATTTAGGAAGTTGGCCAGTACCAAACATCGAGTTTTCAGAAGCTAATAGTGGTGGTGAAATTTCTTTATATCCATTCTTTAGAATATGAGTATCGAGCATAAAATTTGATAAAGCTCTTTCTAAAAGGGCTAATTTATCTTTTACAAAAACAAATCTAGAACCAGTAGTTTTAGTAGCTAGATCAAAATCAAGCATATCAAGATTTTCGCCTAGCTCATAATGTGATTTGGGCTTAAAGTCAAATTTAGGTATCTCGCCAGATTTTTCTATTTCAACATTGTCATTCTCATTTTTTCCAACAGGAACATCTCTGTGAGGAATGTTGGGTATATTAGATAAAATTTCCTCTAAATTAATTCTAACTGTATTCTGTTTCTCTGTTATCTTTTCAATAGATGATGAAATTTGTTTTGATTTTGCAAATAAACTTTCATTTTTTGATTTTGAAATATTTTTTTTTTCTTTTTCTAATTTCTCTCTCCTGTGAATTAATTCTCTATTTTCGATATCTAAATCTTTCAACTTATCTAAATCTATTTTAATTGATCTTTTTTCTATTACCTTTTTAAAAGCATCAAAGTTTTTTCTAATTTCTTTTAAATCATGCATTAGAATCTTTTAAATTTTTATTTTCTATAAATTTTACTGAAAATATTGACAATTCATATAAAATTAATAATGGAATAGCTAAACCAATTTGTGTAATTGGATCAGGTGGTGTCAATAATGCAGCTGCTGCAAATATAATTACGACAACATATTTTCTTCTTTTTTTTAAAAATTCAGAGTCAACCAAACCTATTCTTGCCAATAAACTAAGGACAACAGGTAATTGAAAACTTATCCCAAACGCAAAGATAAGTTTCATTACCAGTGAAAGATATTCATTAACTTTTGCCTCTAACTGAATAGGTAAATTAGTGGACAAACCAGTGCTTTCAAATGATAAAAAAAATTTAATAGCTAAAGGCATAATCAAATAATAAACTAACATTCCACCTAAAAAAAATAAGATAGGTGTTAAAACAAGGTAAGGTAGTATTGCAATTTTTTCATGTTTATATAGTCCTGGGGCTATAAATTTCCATATCTGCATCAAAAATAAAAGGACAAGTTACAAAAAAGGCAGTGAAAAAAGAAACTTTCAAATAAGTTAAAAAAGTTTCTTGGAGTGCAGTAAAGATTAATCTCCTATCAGAGCCATCATTTTTGACTGCTTTAGCAAAAGGTTCAACTAAAAAACCATATAAATATTCAGCAAAAAAATAACATCCAATAAAGAAGATGATTAAAAATATAAAGCTATTAATTAATCTTTTTCTTAGTTCAGCTAAATGACTTACAAAGCCACCCTCTTTATCATCAAGACTCATCTTTTTTCTCTTCTTTTTCTTCCCCTTTTTTATCTTCTATATCAATATTAGAGACTTCATTTTGAATGCTACTAATATATTTTTTTGCAGTTCCAATCATGGAGCCTGCTTTCTTTAACATCAACGGAAAGTCTTTTGGACCGAGAACAATAATTGCTATTGCAACTACAATTAAAATCTCAAACCAACCAATAGTAGGCATGTGATTTATTCTTTTTTGTTTGAATCTTGATTTTCGTCAGAAATATTTTTAGGGTCTGAATCATCAGTTGCGTCTGATGCCATTCCTTTTTTGAAACTTTTAATACCCTTAGCGACATCACCCATAAGGCTTGAAATTTTTCCTCTTCCAAAAAGTAGTACGACTAAAATCACTACAATTGCTATTTGCCAAATTCCTATACTCATATTTTCTTATAACCTTTTTAGATGTGATTTTAAAGAAACTTTTTAATCCTTCTCATCATTTGTTAATGTAGAATTTAACATCTCATCAATATTTGAATAAATGTCCTCTTTTTTTTCACCCTGCTTTTCTTTATAAAATTTTCCAGTTCCAAATATAGCATTATCAACACTAGATCCATCTATTAAGCCTGCTGCACCCAGTTCATCTATAGTTGGTAGGTCAGTCAATTTTTGAATATTAAAGTGACTTAAAAACTCATCTGTAGTTACATATTGAATAGGTTTTCCAGGAACATCTTTTCTACCACCCGGTTTAACCCAATTTAGCTCCATTAAAATTTCGATTGTATTTGTCCCAAAAGCCACACCTCGAATTTCTTCAATTTCAGCTCGTGTAACTGGTTGATGATATACTACTATGGCCAATGTTTCTATTGCAGCTTTGGAAAGTTTTTTTTCAATTGTTTTTTCTTTTGACATTAATGCTGAAAGATTTTGAGAAGTTCTAAATGACCACTTGTTGGAAATGCAAACTAGATTAAAACCACGATCACTATATTCGTGTTGTAGTTTCTCTAAATTTTTTTTTATATTTACTTTTTTTGATAATTTACTTTCTATAGTTTCTATATTTAATGGTTCAGCAGCTGCAAAAATAATACCTTCAATCTCTTTATCTATTTGAGATATTTTGTTTGGAAATTTTAAAACATTGTCATTTTTTTTCATAGTTTTTTTTTTATTCATTTGTTTTCCTTTATAAAAACTTTATCAAAAAGGTTGTTTTGTTTAATTGACAAATTTCCTTCTTTGGCGAGTTCAAGAGATCCTGCAAAAATACCAGCCTTACCGGTTCTTTTTATCTTCAAGCCATCTTTAAAATTGTTAGGTACCAGTTCATCTAAATCTTTCCAGTCTGAAAGTTTTCCAAAAAATTCTTTTATTCTTTTTATTCCATCTTCAGCTGTAAAAACTGGTAATTTAGGAATATTAATTTTTTGAAAATCTTTGGTCATGATTATTGACGAGTATGCTTTTAATAATTCAAATAAATTTACTTTATATTCAGAATTGAAAATCATTTTGTATTTAGCTTTCATGCCCCTAGATCTTATTTCTCGACCCAATCTTTCTCTTTTTAACATTTGATCTGACAAAAGTCTGATTAACTCTAATTTTTTTAATTGTAATTTAAGTTTTTCAGCCACTTCTTGAACTTTGAATTCTTCCTCTGGATCACCTGGCAAAAGTAATTTAGACTTTAAATAAGCTAACCATGTAGCCATAAGTAAATATTCAGAAGCAATTTCCAAATTTAAATTTTTCTTAGTTGTTATGAATTCATGAAACTGGTCAGCAAGCTTTGTGATTGATATTTCCTCTAAGTTCACTTTTTGGGCTTTTGCTAAGTCCAGTAATACTTCAAGAGAACCAGTATAATTATTAATATCTACATTGAATAAATTTGAATCAATAGTATTCATTTTATTTATATTAACTTAAAATCTTGTAGAATTCTGATGTTTTTTTTACTATAAATTTGTTTACAACCGGAGAGTTAATAGCTACGACGTTCATTTCTTGCATAGAACCATTGCAATGTAGTGCAATATTACAACCTGCTAAAAATGTTTTTTTCGTATTTTCTGACAAACTATGTTTTAAACTTTTCATTGAGAGGTCATCGGAAATAATTATATTTTTAAAATTTAACTTGTGTCTAATAAAATTTATCACTTTTTTTGAGTGAGTGACTGTCTCTTTTTTATCAAGAGCACTAAAAATAACATGTGATGTCATTGCAAAAAAACTTTTTTGATTTTTGAATGGATAAAAATCATTTTTAATGAGGTAATTAATCTTTTTATTCACATGAGGTGTAAATTTGTGACTATCGACTTTAGCTGAACCATGGCCTGGAATATGTTTAATAACAGACCCAATAGAATTTAAGTGAAATAAATCTATACAGTACGCACCAATATTCGAAACGACTTTTGGGTCTCTTGAAAATGATCTATCACCAATAACATTACTGGATTTTTTTATTCTTAAGTCAAGGACTGGTGTAGTGTTAATATTTATTCCTAAATTTTTGAGAATAAAAGAAGTTTTATCAATAAATAATTTAAAAAAAATTTTAAATTTTTTTTGGTCTTTTAAATAAAGGTCACCAAAAAATTCTGCTGATAAGTTATCAAATGAAATTAGGTTTTTTAATCGATTGATTTTACCACCCTCTTGATCAATAAGAATTGGATAATTTCTATCATTAAAAATCTTTTTTATGGAGTCAGTTAAATTCTTAGTTTGTTTTAAAGATTTTATATTTCTGGTAAAAAGTATAACACCCCATGGCTTGTATCTTTTTAAAAATTTTTTTTCATCTTTATTGAGCTTTATGGATTTAATGCCAACAATAAAAGCTTTTCTATTTTGAATCATTGTTCAATAAATTCCAAAAATTGTATTTCTTTTTCTTATTTTTGTTTTGATCAACATATTCAATAAAATTTTTTGTGTCACTTTCAAGAACTGGTAAATTATTTGAATATTTTATTATTCTTTCATTTACATTATCTAGCGATCTATATGACTTTTTTTTATAATCATCAGAAAAATAATATTTTAGTACTAAAAATAAAAATAAACAGATCAGAAAAAAGAAAATTGAATATTTTATTTCTTTTAACATCACATTTTTTCAGGAGTTGATGCACCAACTATTTGCATTCCTGACTTAATTACATTTGATATTGCTTTTAAAAATACCAATTTATCCTCGTTAATTTTCTTTTGATCATTAATAAATCTTTTCTCTGGATTATCTTTACCTAAATTCCAATATGAATGAAACAAAGACGCCAATTCATATAAATATATCGGTATTCTATGTGGTTCAAGTTTGTTACTAGAAATCTCGATGCACTTAGGCCACTCCGACAATTTTTTTAAAATATCTATTTCTTCATCAGAATAATTAAAATCATAATTATTAATTTTTAACTTAGAATTTAAATCTTTATTAATATTTCTAAAAACTGAGGCTATTCTTGTATAGCAATATTGAACGTAATAAAGTGGATTTTCTTTTGACTTTTCAACTACATTATCAAAATCAAAATCAAGGACTACGTCACTACTTCTATTTAACATAATAAACCTCGTTGCATCTTTCCCAACTTCATTAATTAAGTCATCCACTGTTATGTAGTCTCCTTTCCTTTTCGACATTATAAAAGGTTTTTTATTTTTAATAAGTTTAACCATTTGACTTACTTTACAAATCAATTTGACTTTTGAATTAGATAAAGCATCAACTGATGATGATATTCTTTTTATATATCCTGCATGATCTGCGCCAAGAATATTTATTAGGTAATCAAACTTTCTATCCAATTTGTTTTTATGATAAGCAACATCACTCGCAAAATAGGTCCAGGAACCGTCAGTTTTTTGTAAAGCTCTATCTTTATCGTCACCAAAGTCTGTTGATCTAAAAAGTAATTGTTCTCTTTCAATCCATTTATTATTTTCTTCACCAACCGGTGCTTTAATCTTCCCTTTGTAAATAAATTTGTTTTTTTGAAGATCTTTTACAACTTTTTCAACTTCTTTATTTATAACTATTTTTTTCTCACTAACAAAATTGTCGTGATATATTCCTAGACTATTGAGATTTTGTTTAATCAATTTCAATGCTTCTTTTATTGATAGATCTGTCAATTTTTCAGAGATGTGATCAAAATCTTTAAAATTAATTTCTTTATTAGCATTTATGATATTTTGAGCAAAATCGACTAGATAAATACCAGGATACAAATCATCGTTATTTGCAGGAAATGGTTCATTATAAAGAATTTCTCTTATTCTATAAAAAACAGATTTTGTATAGTTAACAATTTGATTGCCATAATCGTTTATATAATATTCTTTTTTAACTTCGTGATTATTAAATAATAAGACATTAGCAATCACATCACCTAATATAGCCCCACGACAATGACCAACATGTAAAGGTCCCGTAGGATTAGCAGAAACAAATTCAATTAAATATTTTTTCTTTTTTTTGTTATTTTTTCCAAAATCATTAGAGTTATCAATTATATTCCGAATAAATTTATTCCAAAAAACTGGTTTAAATTTGATGTTTATAAAACCAGGATTAGCAACAGTAATGTCCTTTATTAAATCATCATTTTCTTTAATAGGTTTAATCAAAAATTCAGCTAAATCAGAAGGAGGTCTATTATTTAATTTTGACAAAAACATTGCAACATTAGTTGAAATATCGCTATTAAATTTTGAAGGTGGTATCTCAGCTGTAATACCATCTAAATTATCGGGTATAACTAGATCACCATCTCTTGAGAGAACTATAAGTATTTTTTTTATCTTATCTAAATACAGTTCAAAAATATTCATTTTATATTGTTATAAAGGTTAATAGCATATCGATCTGTCATTCCAGATATAAAATCTGATATTGCTCTATATTTATCTTTAGAGAGATATTCTTTAGAAATAAATTTTCTTGGGTTTTGCTTAATTTTATTAAATAATTTTTTAATAATTGATTTACCTTTATTATTTTTTTCTAATACATTTTTATTATTATACATTTTTGATTTTAAAAAAGATCTAATTTCATTTTCTGAAATTTTAATTTTCTCAGAGAAATCAACCATTAAAAAACTTGTTTTGCTAATATCTTTAAAAGAATTAATATTATTATCTGAAAGGTTTTTTTTTGTATTTTCTATTAAATCTTTTATCATTAGGTTAATTGAGTCTCTTATAATTTGATATATCGCAATTTTATAATTTTTTTTATTAATCTTTCCTTTGTAGCTCTTATAAATATCTCTAAAGAAATTAATTTCAACCAACTCATCAAATTTAAAAAGATTTGCCTTTATACCATCTTGAATATCATGGTTATTATAAGCTATATCATCTGAAATTGAGGAAATCTGAGCCTCAATAGATGGATAAGTATCAAAGTTTATCATTTTTTTGAATTTTTTTGAGTCTATGAGTTGATCAACCAAATCTAAATTAGCTACAGGTCCATTGTGTTTTAAAAGACCCTCTAATGTTTCAATAGAGAGGTTTAAGCCATTAAACTTTAAATATTTATTTTCTAAAAACATTACAATTCTTAAAGTCTGCAAATTATGATCAAAGCCACCGTAATCAAACATACATTCATTTAACGAGTCCTCACCTGCATGACCAAAGGGAGTGTGTCCCAAGTCATGAGCAAGACTTAAACATTCTGCCAAATCTTCATTCAAACCTAGATAACGTGAAATTGATCTTGCTATCTGAGCAACTTCCATAGAGTGAGTAATTCGAGTTCTAAAGTGATCACCTTCAGTATTTACAAAGACTTGGGTTTTGTGTTTCAATCTTCTAAATGAGGCGCTATGAATTATTCGGTCTCTGTCTCTTTGAAAAGGACCTCTATATTTTGATAAAGATTCCTTAAAAATTCTCCCTTTACTTTTAAATAATCCAATCTTTGAGTATTTTTTCATCCTTTAAAATAAATTATTAAGTATTATATTAGTAATACCAGTGATCAATAATGATAAAAGAAATTAAATTTACTGATAAAGCACTAAAACAGA
>MDTB01150164.1_pt1 | contig 23815 bp, 23 predicted proteins | sample 811161 | NCBI WGS metagenome assembly MDTB01 (sample SAMN05326650, study PRJNA326480) | marine metagenome | isolation source: seawater | place: Mediterranean Sea | collected 2009
AATTTATTTGACTAGGTCAATAAATTTTAAAAGTTTGTATTGTGGCTGGAAACAGTCAAGGTGGCCGTTAGCTGAGGTTGAGCTTACCAATCTTTAGCTAAAAAACCAGCATCAATTTGCCTTATTTTGACAGAAGGCGTTGTAATGGCAATTTAGGTACGTTGCGGCCGTCAAAATTTAAAAATGCAATGAGAAACTGGAAACCTAAAATAATCGGTAATGCCGCGAGGATGACGGTCCCGGCGGTTGCAGGAATTTTAGAAAAATATGCATGTGCCCAATTATACCCTCCAAACATAATGCCAAATATTATCATTAGTGCGGCTAATAAAAGCTCGATGGTTGCAATATTGATCTCACGAATAAAATAAGTGAATATTAAGCGTCGCCATGTACAAATTAAGTGTTTGATTAAAAATTCCGGGACGATTTTTGGTATATCAATACCGCTTCTCTCCGTGCCGTAACGTGCAGTCATTGGCATGTCGTATACCACGGCACGGGCAATACCGAGATAATATAGCATGTGTGATTCAAAGAAATAACCCTTAGAAATTCGCTCTAGGGGTAACTCGTCAAGCGCCGTTGAATGCAGGGCAGTGAAGCCATTCGTTGGATCGAGTATATTCCAATAACCGCTTGAAAATTTTGAAGCCAAGGATAAGGCAAAATTACCTAATATCCGTTGCCATGGCATGTCCGCTATCCCCCTAATACTGTTAAATCGATTGCCTTTGGCGTAATCGGCATCTCCTCTAATTATCGGAGCGATCAGGCGAGATATGAGGCGGCCGTCCATTTGTCCGTCACCATCCATTTTTACAAAAATCGAGTGGCCGTCGTTATGAGCCTGAACATAGCCCGATATTGTCGCGCCACCTACCCCCATGTTTTGCTCATGATAAATTACACGAATTCTCTTGTCATCGCTTTGAGCTTTGACAAAAGCGCCTGTATTGTCTGGGCATTTGTCATCTATTATGTAGATGGTATTTACTTCAGGACCAATGCCCGCGACAACATCAAGAATATGCGAGGTCTCGCGATAACAGGGAATGATTACAGCCACATTCTGCGAAGCCTCCTCGTCAGGGTTTGTTTTCAGATTACTAACCATTTCATACTCATCATTCATTGTTTTCAGATTACAAATCTTAACAGACGTATTCAAGCAGGCTAATTGAACGGTGGAATGCTGGCCAAGGCCTTTTGATCGCGTTAATATATCAATGGAAATGATGTTTAAAAATTGCGAAATTCCATTGGGTCTAAAAACAACAAGGGAGGCAAAATGCCACATAAGTATTCTGGCATATTGAAACTCGTTGGGTTACTGGAGGACTTGGACGCAGATGCTTTAGAGGTAATTGGGCGATGTTGTGGCTGGAAATTCTATCCAGCCCAAGAGCAGATTATTGATCGGCAAAGTGAGTCGACCGATGTGTTCTTTGTTATTGAGGGCGGGGTGCGTGTAGTTAACTATTCCGTTTCGGGTCGCGAAATTACTTTGGATGATATTGATCAAGGGGGCCACTTTGGTGAATTGGCCGCCATTGATGGCGAACCTAGATTGGCAAGTGTTATGTCGCTCACACCTTGTAGAGTAGCTACGCTTTCACAGGATTATTTTTTGGAAATGGTCCACAATTATCCCTCTGTTGCCTTCAAGGTAATGCGGGACTTGGCGGCAGTAGTGCGTAATTCCACAGAACGGGTAATGGATTTGAGTACTCTAGCGGCGAATATTCGTGTGCAAGCTGATTTGCTACGTTTAGCGACAAACAATATGGTTGATAGGGAAAAAGCTTCTATATCGCCGATCCCAGTTCATAGTGACGTGGCAAGTAGAGTCAGTACATCCCGTGAGACTGTTGCTCGTGTAATGAATGACCTTGCTCGGCAAGGCATTGTTGATCGTCAGAAAGACGCTTTAATTATCAGCAATGTTAAGTTGCTCCGTCAGATGGTGGAGAAAGTGCGAGGCGACTGACAAACAAACAATTCATACCTGTGTTTGACTTGGCCATTGGAATATCTCACCATTCGATGGATGAGGAGTATCGGTGCATCATAGGTTTCGCACTTCATTTAGTAAATCGCTCGGTTATTTAAAGTGCTGGATTTGCTTAAGAACTGTGTAGCGAGTGTTCTCTCTCTGTGAATCCAGTTCTAATCGTGTGGGTCTCTCTTATGGTAAAAAGTATCCTTATAGTCGAAGATAATAAGCTGAATATGAAGCTTCTTAATGATTTACTTCAGGCCCACGGCTACCAAACAGTTCAAAGCATGAATGGCCGTGACGTTGTGAATTTAGGGAGGTCGAATAAGCCAGATCTTATTTTAATGGATATTCAACTGCCAGATATTTCAGGGCTTGAAGTTATTAAATTGTTAAAAGCCGATGATGATCTCAAAACTATTCCTATTATCGCGGTTACAGCGTTCGCGATGAGAGGTGATGAAGAAAAAATCATAGATGGGGGTTGTGACGATTACATCGCTAAACCCATCTCCGTGCCTTTGTTTTTAGATACTGTTGCTAAAATTCTAGAAAAGTAAGAAGGGGAACCAAAATGTCAGGGATGTATTTTATGGCTCAACTTTGGCACCCTAATAAGTAATTCCAGTAGGCGCGATTATTTAATTTTACCTTCTTTGAATGTAACGTGTCTGCGAGCGACAGGGTCGTATTTACGGAATTCCATTTTCTCAGTATGATTACGGGGATTCTTTTTAGTCACATAATAATAACCAGTACCCGCGGTACTTTCGAGCTTAATTTGAATACTCGCTGGTTTAGCCATAGGCTTTACTCCCCGATTAGTATTTACAGCAGGAAAGTTACAGCGTCTTCAGATGAAGTCAAGCGATACCCGCGGCAACATTAATTTCGTGTCTGAGATGAGATCGCCGCAATACTGAGACTGCGAGCAAATAAATCACGATCTGAAACTAGTTGTTTTGCTATGCGGAGATCTGTGGTGGATTGCTGTTGTGAGGACGGACAAGTACTGCGTAAATCTGTTCGGACTTGGTTATCTCGCTCACCGGTTACCCGCCATGATGCAAAGACAGAGCGAATTGTCAGCCGTTTGGCTATAGCCCGGTCGATAGCTGGTTTTAGACCCGTTTTTTTCTCATTGGTACATATGTTCGGTAGAACGCCGAGACCGTGGAGAGCATAACCTGAAGGTGCAAGGAAGCGGGACCAAGTTAAGGTAATTTCGCCATCATTAGGCAATCGGATAACGGTTTGAATGGTACCTTTACCATACGATGAAGTGCCCACGATCACGGCCCGCTCTCTATCTTGTAATGCAGCCGCGACAATTTCAGACGCCGATGCGGATTTACCATCGATGATGACGACTATTGGGAGACCTTGTGCTAGGTCGCGTCCGCCTGCTTTGTACAGGTGGAGACTATCCGGATGGCGACCGCGAGTTGTTAGAATTTTTCCATGGGTCAGCATTAGGTCGGCAACTTTTACTGATTGTTTTAAAAGACCACCGGTATTGCCCCGAAGATCAAGCACAATACCTCTAAGGCTATCAGATGTCAGGGCTTTGGCTTTACGAATCTCGTTTGCAAGAGAATGAGCAGTCCCTTGATTAAAGTTTGAAATATTCAGATAAAGAATAAGTTCTTCTAGACGAGCATTAACTGAGATCGGCATAATTTGGCGCCTTAATAGAGTCATGCTTATGGAGCGTTCTTCCAAAGGACGGAAAAGTCTCAGCCTTACGGAAGAGCCTTTTGGCCCTCGCAATTTAAGAGCGACCTTGTCTGCGTTCTCGGGAAGGGCCTCACCATTGATATGGGTAATTACGTCTTCTTGGCGCAAACCTGCCTCAGCGGCAGGCGTTCCTGCCATTACCTCAGTGATAATCACCAAATTTGAGTTTTTTGAAAATCTAATTCCGATCCCGCCAAAACCCTCGCGGTTGGCTCTGTTAATACGAGCTTCATCTGCGCCTGCGTATCTTGAAAAAACATCCAGACCTGCTAGAGCCCCATCGAATACGGCTTCATAGATTTTTTCGGGGCTGGCCCGGTTCATTTCAATTGAATAGGAGCGGGCTTGAACAGCGAAGTTTGCAATTATCTCGGCCCAAGATCGGCTAGTCCCGTATGCAGGCATGGCATGGACAGCAACTTTTTTTCCATTCATAATAAGGAATACTGTTTGTTCATCGATAGATGCAGTGAGGGCAGGATCGATTGCGGCAAACCCTCTGATTCCCTCTAGTGCGATTTTTTTAAGATCGACGTTATTAATATATTTTTCTGCAATACTCCGGTATCCGGCGTCAAATACCTCAATAATCTCTGTAATATGGGTCTGGGTGGGGGTTGTAGTTTTTGGCGGTGGCGCGCTGCATCCAACTACTCCAATAGACACGGCCAGCATAGAGGCACAAAGCAATAAATTAGAAATATTAATCATGGGCACAATAATCTCACCAAACATGCTAACTCGTCATCTAAAAAATGCAGGTCAGTGCTCCGCTTAGTCTGATTTTGATCTCCTGTAGTTTTGTTTTGTGTTTTTTCTGTGTTTGCTCGTTTTTGCTTCGGAGGCGCGCTTAGACGAACCTGAGGATGGGCTGTCCCCGAGAATTTCAAAGATCATACCACCGGTTATAGGGATTGCTTCTAAAAGTGTTACTTCGATCTTTTGCCCGATACGATATGTTCGACCTGTCTTGCGTCCCTTTAATTGGTGCAGTGTCTCATTATGAACGTAGAAATCTTGTGGGAGACTTCGGATTGGAACCAAGCCATCAGCGCCTGTTTGATCCAGCTTGATAAACAGTCCAGCGCGGGTCGCGCCGCTGATCTGAGCGTTAAATTTAGCGCCGATTTGGTTTGATAAATATTGTGCTGTGTAGCGGTCTATGGCTTCGCGCTCCGCGCTAGCGGCCCTGCGCTCCAAGTTTGATAGCTGTTTTCCGAATTTATTCAGCATGTCTAGATCTTGGGCATTATCATCCTCTTCCAACTTCAGGCTCGAAAGCAGCGACCTATGAACCAGCAGGTCTGCATATCTCCGGATAGGAGAAGTAAAGTGACAATACCGTCGAAGGGATAGGCCGAAGTGCCCAATGTTATGAGTGCTGTATTCAGCTTGTGCTTGTGAGCGCAACACAATTTCGGCAACCATTTGCTGGTAGGGGGTATCTGACACTTTGCGCAGAATCTGATTGAACTGAATGGGTTTGACGGTTTGGCCTTTTGAAAAGTTTAAGTTAAGCGATTTAAGAAATATGGATAATGCATTAATCTTTTTTATCGATGGTTGATCATGAACGCGATATAAAAAGGGGGTCTTTGCTGTCTCGAGTATTTCAGCAGCCGCCACATTTGCTGCAATCATGAATTCCTCGATTAATTTGTGGCTTTCTAAACGTGCCCGCTCCCGAATTATTTTGACTGTCCCATCAGGACTAAGAACGACATGGCGCTCTGCCAGCTCAAGTTCTAGCACCTGTCTACTATCACGGGCACGAGATAAAGCGAAGTAAGCCTGATATAGCGGATGCACCACGCGGTTTATAAAATTTACTTCGAGGTCGGAATCCGATCCATCATAAGCAGCTTGAATTTGGTCGTATGTTAATCGTGCGACTGATCGCATTAAAGCGCGTTCAAATTTGTGACCTAACATCTTTCCCTCTGTGTTAATCCAAAAATGAACAGCCACACATGGACGGTCTTCATCAGGTTTTAATGAACACCAACCGTTTGATAGCGTTTCTGGCAACATAGGCACGACGCGGTCTGGGAAATACACGGAATTTCCCCTTTTTTGAGCTTCGAGATCTAGCGCTGAACCGGGTTGCACGTACCATGACACATCTGCGATTGCTACAATGCAGTGCCAACCGCCTGGGTTAGTTGGTGAGGTATCAGGCTCAGCCCAGACAGCATCATCGAAATCGCGTGCATCTACACCATCGATGGTGACAAGGGGTAAGCCTCTTAAATCCGCTCGATTTTGTTTGGGCGCTGCGGTTGCTTCTTTGGCCACAGCCTCAACATCTGAGGGAAAAATAAAGGGGATTTCATGTTGATGAATGGCAACCAAACTAAAGTCTCTTAGTTCCCTCTTACTATGTAAACTCTCAATTACTCTCGCGCGGCGCAAACCAAAATTTTTCCCGGGTATAATCTCAGCCCGGACCAAGTCACCGGACTCGGCCTCGCCGTGATCACCTTTTTCAACGAACAGTTCGTGCCTCTCACCGCGTTTTGTTTGACGAATTCGAAACCCTTTCCCCGACCGAGAGAGTATGCCGAGTACTTGTGATGGAACTCGGTTAATGGGGCGGATGGTTTTTCCTATGAGTCCAGTACTGGATTTGCTTATCCTAATTAGAGCAGTGTCTCCGATCCCTAACTCAGGGCGACCTCCTCGCTCAGGGGAGATTAAAATTGGCGGCGGCGCTTTATTACCATCCCAATTTAGTGGCAATGCGAATACGTCCCCGTCTTCGTTTATTCTTGATACTCGGACAACTAGGAACTCAGGCAAATCCCCAGATTTAACAAATTTTTGCCTATGCCGTTTTTGGATTATCCCCTCATCAGACATATCACGCAGTAATTTTTTAAGTTGTTTTTTTTGCTCCGGGTTTAACTTAAATGCCCGCGCTATCTCACGTTTGCCAATTTTGTGGGGGCTCTCTTCTATGAGATTTATGATTTCTTGACGCGTTGGAAATGGCGGCGTGGACTTGATCACGATAGGCGTTAGGTTATTGAGGCTGATGAGGACTTCTTTCGGGGCGCCTGATTTACCCCTCCTTTGCCGCGAGTTTTTGGGCCCTTAGAGCTGCCCTTTGCCGCTTTTTCATCTAGAAGTTTGATGGCGATTTCCAGAGTGAGAATATCTTCATCCATGTCCTTTGGTAATGTTGCCATTAGCTTTCCGTGTTTTACGTACGGTCCCCATCGTCCGGTACGTTGAGTGACGGGCTTATCGTCTCGAGGATGTGGGCCCAATGTCTTCGGGGGATCCTTTCGTGGTGCATCAGCAAATAGATGCACAGCGCGGTTGAGCCCAACAGTCAAAATATCATCGTCATCTTTCAATGAAACATAGGTAGCGCCCATTTTTATATATGGTCCAAATCGGCCTATAGCTGCGGTAATTAATTCGCTAGTTTCTGGGTGCGTTCCAATTTCACGCGGTAATGCGAGCAAGCCAAGTGCTTTTTCCAAGTCCACATCTGCTGGATCTAAAGCGCGCGGTAGTGACGACCGCTTGGGTTTAGGTTTCTTTTTGTCCTCGCTTTGGGGTCCTCCGAGTTGCACGTACCAACCGTATGGCCCTTGCCGGAGCGTTACCATTTCTCCAGTTGTCGGGTCGCACCCAAGTTCTTTAGGGCCACCTCCACCGGCCGCGTTGGTATTTTCGTCATTAACTGCGAGAGGCCGAGTGTATCGACAATCTGGGTAATTTGTACAACCGATAAAAGCTCCAAATTTACCTATCTTTAAATTTAAACGCCCACCGTCGCACACAGGACAATTCCGAGGATCTTTACCGTCTCCTAAATCACGAAAAAAATGTGGTCCAAGAATTCCATCTAATTGATCAAGGACGTGGGTGATTCGCAATTCTTTTGTTCCATCAATGGCGATGGAAAAAGCGTCCCAGAACTCTCTGAGCACATCTTTCCAATTAACCTTGCCGCCTGATATGTCATCGAGCTTATTTTCGAGTTCGGCCGTAAAATCGTATGCCACGTAGCGGGTGAAAAAGCTCTCCAAAAATGCAGTGACTACACGTCCGCGATCTTCGGGTGTAAATCGACGGTTCTCTAGAACGACATAATCACGATCCTGCAAGACGGATATTATGCTTGCGTATGTCGATGGGCGTCCTATGCCCAGTTCCTCTAACGTCTTGACGAGGCTGGCTTCAGAATAACGCGGGGGAGGCTGAGTAAAGTGTTGTTCCGGTGTGATGGGCCCGCGAACTAAATCACTACCGGCCTCTAATGGTGGAAGGATTCGCTCATTTCCCTCCGTATCAGCTTGGACTAAGTCGTCCCGCCCCTCATGGTAAAGTCGCCAAAAGCCATCGAAAGCAACTACAGAACCCGTGGCGTGAAATTGGACCAAAGTATCCTTGGACTGTATGTCGACTGCAACCTGATTTAGTACAGCTGACTCCATTTGGCTGGCTACCGTGCGTTGCCAAATCAATCGATAAAGTGCTAGCTGATCTTTGTCGAGATAATCCTTAATATCTTTTGGACGACGGCAAGGGTCAGTTGGCCGAATGGCCTCGTGAGCCTCTTGAGCGTTTTTGGCTTTAGATTTGTAAACTCTGGCGCTCTCTGGAACATACTCGCTTCCATAATTTTCACTAATCAGAGAACGACACACACTTATGGCCTCATTTGCCATTTGTACGCCGTCAGTACGCATATAAGTTATTAGTCCAACGGTATCCCCGCCTATGTTGATACCCTCGTAAAGCTTTTGAGCGACCTGCATAGTGCGTCGCGCTGAAAATCTTAGTTTACGGGATGCTTCCTGTTGTAGAGTAGATGTCGTAAATGGGGGGGAGGGATTTCGGCGTGTTTTTTTGCGTTCGACAGAGGCAACTTGAAAATTCTTACCTTCGATTACTGAAACTGCATTTAATGCCACCTCTTCATTACCAATATGCAACTTGGCAAGCTTGGAGCCTTCGAGGTGGGTGAGCTGCGCGAAAAAAGGCTTACCTTCTGTAGTCTCAAATTCGGACTTTATAGACCAGTATTCTTGTTGGATGAAGTTTTCAATTGCTGTTTCACGTTCGCAAATGAGTCGGAGGGCGACAGATTGAACGCGCCCGGCGGACCGGCTACCAGGTAATTTACGCCAGAGCACAGGAGATAACGTAAAACCAACGAGGTAGTCCAACGCTCGACGAGCAAGATACGCCTCAACTAACTCATAGTCTAAATCACGTGGTTCTTTAAACGCCCCAAGTATTGCATCTCTCGTAATCTCGTTGAATACAACCCTTTTTACGTCAATGCCGTCGAGGCAATTGTCGTTTTTTAGAAGTTCGCGAACATGCCACGAGATGGCCTCACCTTCGCGATCCGGATCAGTAGCCAGATATAATTTATCCGCTCCTTTGAGGGCGTTGGCTATATCTTTAACGTGCTTCTTCGCTTTCCCGTCAACCTCCCAATTCATTAAAAAATCGTTGTCGGGCTTGACTGAACCATCCTTTGAGGGCAGGTCGCGCACGTGCCCATAACTAGCCAAAACGGTATAATCACTGCCTAAATATTTATTGATCGTTTTTGCTTTGCTTGGCGACTCGACAATTACAACGCTATTCATGTCTGGATCGACTCCTTGAACGGGCTCGACCATCTTGGAGGCTCAATTCTGAGGTCATTCGATGGACGAGCAAAACAAAAACGAGGGCAGAAGTGGCAATTTCGGGAGGAATTGTCAACCAGAGGATAATTGAACACCTCATTTTAAAGAGGTCATATACAGAAATATAAAGTTGGAATCTTTAAGTTTGTATTCCCCCTCAAATTATGTCGGCTTAGGGTTGAGCACATTCAATAATGTACTGAAGTGGAAAAACAGCTCTAATGGTTTGCTAAATAACCTCCAAGAAACTAATAGATTTTTGGAAAAATTTTAGAATGACGAATTGAAATCAGTCAACAATCTTGAGATGGTTAATTTAAGTCGTATGTAGCCCTTACTTGGCTCAAAAGGTTAGTCCGGGCCCACGGGATTTGGTCAAATAATATCGTATATGACCTAAAACTCTTCATGTGAATGACAACACCGTGATGAGTTAGGCTGGTACTTTATATCGAGATATTCGGGCACGGGGTGTTTTGGCAGTATGTCCAATGGAAAAAGTTATTAGATGACGATTTCAATTGTGATTCTTTGAGCTAAATTTTAGGCTTTGGCACTGGGGCGAGATGAGACTTTACCGTGCCAGTTTCGAAGAGCGGTTTGATCTTCCCGAGGTCTTTTCTTGACCACGCGGGCGAAGTCTAACGCACAGAGAGCTGCTATGTCAGCAACTGTATACTCGTCGCCAGAAATAAATGAGGAGTGTTGTAATCTTTGATCCAGCATTTGATAAAAATTATCAATACGCATTAAACCGCGTTCAGCAAGCTCAGGTATCTGAGCAAAGGAGTTTGGTCCAGCGAGCGCCCGGTCTTTAAAAAATTCAATGGAATTACGAACTGCGTCCGCAACAGCCGAAAGGCCCTCGTGTTCCACACGGCGATGCCACATTTCAACGTTGGCCTTACTTAAGGCGCTGGTACCAAACAGTGAGGGTTTAGGCTTGATTTCATCTAAATAGCGGCAGATTGCCACGCTCTCGGTTATGATAGTGCCATCGTCTAATTCTAACGCCGGAACACATTGCCGGGGATTAATTGCTTTAAATTGATTCTCCGTCTGTTCGCGTGCACCTAAATCCACTGTGACAAGTTCAATATCAACACCTTTTTCAGCAGCGAATATACGTACCCGTCTTGGGTTTGGCGCTCGATTGAAATCGTACAGCTTCATCAGGAACTTCCTCTCATTTTTTTTCTGGTTGGTCATAAGACATTGTGGCATCTTTGCAGCCTATTTTGACCTCTTCCCCTGACCGCAACCTCCGTATATTCTCATGATGGCGGGTTAGGCCTAACAGCGTCAATCCGCCTGTCATGAGCCCCTGGGGGACTGCGCCCATCCAAAAGGCAAACGCAGGTGCTATCAATAACGCGACTATTGAGGCTAAGGATGAGTAGCGAGAGGTCCCAGCAACAACGAGCCAAGCGATACAGGCGGCTATACCTGCGGGCCAACAAGCATATAATAGAACGCCAAGTGTGGTAGCGAATCCTTTTCCGCCCTTGAAATCTAACCAGATTGGAAAATTGTGGCCCACCACTGCCATGAAGCCTGCAATAAGTCCGCAATCCGAGCCCCATAACATTGTCGCGCTTAAAGCGGCGACCACCCCTTTACCTGAATCACCCAAAAAGGTCAGCAAGGCTAAAAACTTGTTACCGGTCCGCAAAACATTAGTGGCACCAATGTTTTTAGAGCCAACCTCACGAATATCTCCGAGACCGGATGAATGAGTTAAGAGAAACCCAAAAGGAATGGAGCCCGCCGCATAACCAAAAATAATCGCCATTAATTGATATATTTGCGGGTCTTGCACCGTATTACTCTCCTCGCCGGAATACGCTTCGGCCGTCGACAATGGTCTGTAGGACTTCACCTTGCACAGGTCTGCCGTCAAATGGAGAGTTTTTTGATTTTGAACTCAGCCGATCCTCCGTAACCTTCCATCCTTTTTCAGGTGAAAAAACTAATAAGTCAGCTGCGGCTCCGGCTTCTAGCCGACCCGCTGCTAGACCCATTAATTCGGCTGGTTTATTGGTAATTAATGAGATAGCATCGATTAAGCTCATATGACCATTATGGTATAGTTCAAGGGTGACTGGGAGGAGTGTCTCTAGGCCAGTTCCGCCATACGCGGCTTCACTAAACGGCAGGCGCTTAGCTTCTTCGTCCTCTGGTCGATGGTCAGATGCAACAGTATCGATGGTTCCATCAATCAACCCAGCGATGATTGCTTGTCGATCCTTTTCTGCCCGCAACGGTGGCGATAATTTGGCAAAAGTCCTGTAATCTCCGACAGCTAATTCATTGAGTGCGAAATATGGTGGCGCTGTATCACATGTTATGTGGAGACCTGCATTTTTAGCATTTCGAACTGCATCGACCGCTTCAGCTGTTGAGAGATGGGCGAAATGAAGTCGACCACCTGTCATTTTTGCCAATCGTATATCGCGCTCAACCATAATTATCTCGGCTTCAACTGGCGTGCCTGCTAATCCAAGCCGCGTCGCTGTTTCGCCCGCGTTCATAACGCCACCAGCGGACAATGAGGGCTCCTCAGCATGCTGAACAATTACAAATCCGAATGGTTGAGCGTAGCTAAGTGCACGATGTAAAACTTGAGCATCCTTGACTGGCTTTACGCCGTCCGTAAATGCCAACGCACCTGATTCTGATAACAGCGCCATCTCAGATAATTCTTTTCCATCTAGGCCCTTTGTTACCGTCCCATAGCAATAGACTTTAGCCAGTCCGTGCTTGCGAGCTCGCCGAGCGATGAATTCCAAGGTGGACATGTCATCTATTACGGGCTTTGTGTTAGGCAGGCAAACCATGCTCGTTACGCCGCCCGCAACGGCTGCCCGGCCTGCCGTTGCCAAAGTCTCCTTGTGCTCTTCTCCCGGCTCACCAGTGTACATGCGCATGTCGACTAGACCCGGTGATAAACAAGCTCCAGCACAATCAATAATTCTGGCGTCGTCTCCCGCACCACTATTGAATAACCCAGCCCCTGCTGCAACGATTCGCTCGCCATCGGTCAAGACGCCTCCGGGCGAGTCGGTCTCCGATGCGGGGTCAATGAGCCGGGCGTTGACATACGCTGTTAGACTTGGGACCTCGTCTGTTCCCGCCATGTTAATTAGTTCTCAACTCTGGTCTATCGAGATTTTCTGTCAAAATCTCAAGACAAGCCATACGCACAGCTACGCCCATTTCCACTTGCTCGCGAATGACGCTGCGCCCGAAATCATCTGCCACTTCTGCATCTATCTCCACCCCTCTGTTCATAGGACCCGGGTGCATAATTAACGCATCAGACTTGGCGTTAGCCAACTTAGGGTAATCGAGGCCAAAGTGGGTGAAGTATTCCCTAATCGATGGAAAAAAACCACCATGCATGCGCTCTTGCTGAAGCCGCAACATCATAACGATGTCACAATTTTTCAAGCCAGCGGCCATTTCATGGAAGACTTCAGCACCTAAATGCTCGATGCCCGGCGGGATTAAAGTGGCTGGAGCGATTAATCGGACGCGCGCGCCCATCGCGAGGAGAAGATGAATATTGGAACGCGCAACCCTTGAATGAGTAATATCGCCGCAGATCGCAACCTGGAGACCTTGAAGGGTGCCGCGCCGCCTGCGGATAGTGAGGGCATCCAACAAAGCTTGTGTTGGGTGCTCGTGACTACCATCACCCGCATTGATTACTGCACAATTCACCTTTTCTGATAGTAATTTTACTGCCCCCGAACTCTGATGTCTGACGACTAGGACATCCGGGTGCATGGCGTTAAGAGTCATTGCTGTGTCTATCAGTGTTTCGCCTTTTTTTTATCGAACTTGTGGAAAGAGACATGTTAATGACATCTCCGCCGAGGCGTTTACCAGCCAACTCAAAGGATGTCCTAGTTCGAGTAGAATGCTCAAAGAACAAATTTATTATAGTGCGTCCGCGGAGCAGAGATTTTTTTTTATCAATTCGGCGGTTTTGCTCAACGTAGTTTTCTGACCGATCGAGCAAGACAGTGATTTCGTCAGGAGAGAGACCTTCGATACCAAGTAAATGTCGATGAGGAAAAAATGGTCGATCAGAGCTGCCATCACACATTCACGCACTATAGAACTGAGGGCATTGTCAGGCAAGCGTGCAACTGATCTGGGCATTACGTCACAGATTACCAATAAAACGTCTAAAGCAAGAGAAAGCCTGAGCTGAGAGTAACATTAAACTCCACTATAGATTTTGCAATTCTACTTGGTTTAATAAACCATTTATTGAAAAGTGTCGCCGCCTGCTCATCGTATCTAACAAAGGTTACGAAAAGCACTTGGTGACGTTCATACTATTGGGCTTAGCCGAGTAAGCACTTTATCTAAATACAAATGCTACGTGAAATCAGGGTCAAAATGAACCTGAGGCTAATGTAATTTCAAAAGTTTGTTTATATCTTTTTTACAAGGAAGTGTGTCAGTTTACTTTACTGTTATATTAGTTCGACTCTTTAGTAGTAACTCTATTCGTGATGGCAGACCGTTGCACCTTGATTTCACATAGATATTACGTTGAGTAGGCAATTGCCTTCGATCTCGGCGTTGGCTACTGTTTCATGTGCAGTAATTAGCTCATCATAGTCATATATTTGTCGCGGAGCATGCCTCAGGCGCTTTGCTTCCAACCAAGTCTCAATTGTTTCAAAAGCAGACTCTTGAGCTTCAGCTGGCATGGAAAAAATAGCAAAAGGTCGAATTAGGATATTCGATTGCATTAGCGGAAGAAATGGAAATTCTGGGTTTGTGATCGCGTCCGAGCCATAGCTTGTCAATATCCCATTCGGTTTTATTATGCGAGAAGCACTCGCAATATTTTCTCCGAAGGCCACATCAATAAAGCGATCCACACCGATACCATTTGTTAAGTCTCTGACTGCTTCGAGCAAACTTTCCTCTTTGTAATTGACAACATGGTCTGCACCCAATTCACGCGTTCGGTCGGCTTTACCTGATGTGCTTGCCGTTGCAATAACTGTTGCACCGGCTATTTTAGCCATCTGAATCGCATACTGACCAACCCGGCCGGTTCCCCCTGTTATCAATATGGTCTTTTGATCGATACAACCGTCAGCAAAACAGCCACGATGCGCTGTTACAGCAGGAACACCGAGGCACGCTCCGTCAACAAAGCTCTCATCACTAGGCAAATGTCGCGCCTGTCGCGCCGGGAGGCAACAATATTCCGCGGCGGTTCCATACGGACGTCCTGCTTGTGCACCAAACAACCACACGCGCTCCCCAACTCGGCTTGGCTTGACATTTTTGCCAACTGCTTCAATCACGCCACTACCATCATTGTTTGGTATTATTAATGGGAACTCTCCGAGTTCGCGGCCTGTTGTACGCCTTTTCACATCGGTTGGGTTAATTGCGGATACGTGAATTTTAACAAGAACGTCATCTGGTCCCAATCCTGGTGTCGTAAATACATCATTATGTAAAACATTAACAGCTGGCCCGGGCTTTTTATACCACCATGCTCGCATCTATTTGCTCCTTTTTCATATAGCCTTTTTAAAATCCCGCATCGAGTGCCCCTTGCAGGATGTATGCCGCGGCCATTTTATCTACCACTTTACCGCGTTTTTTGCGGGGCATGTCAGCCTCACGCACTAACACTCTCTCAACAGCAGCCGTTGATAACCGTTCGTCCCAAAATGTAAGAGGAAGATCGACTTTGGCCATAAGATTATTTGCAAATTGTCGGGTCGCCTGACATCTAGGGCCTTCAGTGCCGTCCATGCTGATGGGAAGGCCTAAGATGATGCCACCGATCGACCGTTCTTCAAATAGTGTCATCAGTCTAGTTAAGTCATCTCGGAATTTCCCGCGTTTGAAAGTCATCAATGGGCTCGCAATCATTCTGTTGACATCCGAAACGGCCATGCCGATTGTTAGGGAACCTAGATCGATGCCAAGAAGGCATTGCCCAGGTTGCAGCATTTCTTTTGCGCTTACGAGGTCTAAAATAGCCATGCTTGTTTTTACAGGCCGAAAGCATTGGATAAAAGGGCACGGATGCCGACCAATGAAATTTGTGGTTAATATTTTGGTAATTTCTTTATCTGTCAGCCGCTTAGTTGGTCCCGCCATCATTTTTGTAATGACGGCGGCGGCAGTTTATGCCGCTGAGAATATCGACGATAATAAGTCAGAAAAAGCTCTTACAATTCTTGGGGTAACCGTGAGCCCGCTCAATAGGCGTTACCTAGTTTTGAAGGATGCTAACGTTCGCGCGCTGCCCAAAACGGCCTCAAAACGTGTTATGGGGTTGAAGGCCGGGGACCATGTTTTTGGCGTTGGCCGGGTTAAAGGTCCTTGGATAGCAGTGCGGAAGGATAAAACACCAATTGGTTTTGTGTATCAACCCATTCTTATGCCAATTATCGATGGTGCTTTGGCTAATCCTATCAAAGGCTCGGTGGCAATTGCGGATAAGCGTTGCAAATTCAAAATTATTTATCGAGGCAAGACGGGCGCGAAAACACAAAAATTTGAGTTTGCTGACTACGAAGTTTACTGGGTTTGCGCGAATCCGGTTGCCTCCAGCCAAAAAAAAGAATTAGGGTTCTGCACACCAATGTTTTTTACGGAAGGCCCTCATCAAGGAACGGTTGAGGCTGAGCATCAAATCACATTAGATTTATTGGAGCTGGGAAGTGACCTAGAAGATGTGTTTTCAACTCATCTGCTTTGGAACTGGGAGCAAGGTCAGGTAAAATTTGACGCGGGTAGTGTGCCTAACTTTGTTAAAAAGAAAGTGCCAAAATCACGAAAAGCTATGACACTTCATGATGCACTGGTAGAGGCAGCTTCGATGGCTGCACGCTCATGGACCAAGGAAGCTTGGTTGGCGCTTAACCAGAAACAAATAGATTAAACTCAGCTTATCCTAATCCCGAGCATACAAAATCAAATGGTCTAGATAGAGACCGTAATACATTTGAATCGACAGATAATGCTCGCCTCTGTGCCAAAACAATGAATTGTGTCCTACAAGTCGAATGATCGGGGTTCCTGTGCTTGCCGTTGTGGAAACCGGATGATACCGTTTTGTCCCTTTAAATCGAAGTACACGGAACTTGCCTAATGTCATTGAGCCTTGAGGATGTCAATAAAATTGCAGCTCTTGCACGGATCCATATCGGAGATGAGGAACGTGATGCCCTTGTTGGTGAATTGAACAATATTATTGATTGGGTGGAGATGTTGTCCGAAGTAGGTACCGATGGCGTTGCGCCGATGACAACAGTTGCTGATATGCAAGTGCTCATGCGAGAAGATTTGGTCTCTGATGGTGATTCATCTGAGAACGTGCTTGGGAATGCCCCTGATCGGCAGGGGGATTTTTACGCTGTGCCAAAAGTCGTAGTGTGAGTATTGTGGTTGAACTCACCCAGCTAACGATCGCAGAAGCTGCGAGCATGTTGAGCGCGGGGCATGTCTCCGCTGAGGAATTACTGGTGGCGCATCTTGAGGTGGGCGAAAACGCCGACAAGCTCAACGCAATGATAACCAGAACCACCGATCGAGCGCTAAAACAGGCTCGACAATCTGACCATCGCCGCGTAAATGGAGAGTCTCTTGGGCCGATGGATGGTATCCCAATAGCTGTGAAGGACCTTTTTTGCACAAAAGGCGTTAAAACGACAGCCGCATCTAAAATCTTAGAGGGCTTTGTGCCCTCATACGAGTCGACTGTAACTCAAAATCTTTGGAGTGCAGGTGCGGTATTACTTGGTAAAACTAACCTTGATGAGTTTGCGATGGGATCAGCAAACATGACGTCGTATTTCGGCCCCGTAAAGAATCCATGGCGAGCCCGTAGCGGTCCCGCCGCAGGTAAGGATATCGTGTCGGGAGGGTCTTCAGGCGGCTCAGCTGCTATCGTGGCAGCGCGGGCAGCTCTCGGTGCGATTGGAACGGACACAGGCGGTTCAATCCGCCAGCCTGCTAGTTTTTGCGGGATTGTGGGTATGAAGCCCACTTATGGCCGTTGCTCGCGTTGGGGCATTATTGCGTTTGCATCCAGCTTGGATCAAGCAGGACCAATGGCGCGGTGCGTAGAAGACACAGCCATTATGCTGCAGGCTATGGCAGGGCATGATCCGAATGATTCGACGTCGGCATCTATAGCTGTTCCAGATTTTTGTGCAGCACTGGGGGACGGTGTTAAAGGGTTGCGGGTGGGAATTCCAAAAGAGTACACGATGAACGACATGCCCGCTGAGGTGCAAGCTACTTGGGATCAAGGGCGTGAATGGTTAGAACATGCTGGGGCTACGTGCACTGAAATTTCTCTGCCGTACACAGATTACGCATTACCCTGCTACTATATTGTAGCGCCGGCGGAGGCGTCGTCAAACCTAGCACGGTACGATGGCGTTCGATACGGTTTACGTATCGATGGGGACACTTTGGATGAAATGTATCAGAACACTCGCGGCGCAGGTTTTGGTCCTGAGGTTCGCCGGCGCATTATGATTGGTACGTATGTGCTGTCAGCAGGCTATTACGATGCCTACTACGTCAAAGCTCAAAAGGTTCGGTCACTAATTGCGCGCGATTTTGAGACATCATTTTTTGACGTTGATGTGATCTTGACACCAACGGCGCCCAGCTCCGCCTTTGCCATTGGTGAAAAAATGGACGACCCACTAGCTATGTACCTCAATGATATTTTCACGGTTCCAGCATCGATGGCCGGATTACCTGCGATAAGCGTGCCGACACGATTAGATGGTGCTGGTTTGCCGCTGGGATTGCAATTAATTGGCCGGGCATTCGACGAAGACACAATATTTCGTGCTGCCAAAGTGCTCGAGGACGCAGCACACTTCAAGTGTATACCATGAGTTACATGATTCATGGGGAAACGGGGGCTTGGGAGGTGATCATCGGACTTGAGGTACACGCCCAAGTAACTGCTAAGTCGAAGCTATTTTCTAGCTCGTCTACTAAATTTGGAGGAAAGCCCAACCATCAGGTGTCTTTAATTGATGCAGCTATGCCTGGGATGCTGCCTGTAATTAACAAGCATTGCATCGAGCAAGCTGTTAAAACCGGACTGGGACTCAGAGCTAAAATCAATTTATATTCCGTTTTTGAGCGAAAGAACTATTTTTACGCGGATCTTCCCCAAGGCTATCAAATAAGCCAATACCTCTACCCAATAGTGGGTGAGGGAATAGTAAAATTGGATAATGATGATGGGACTGAGCGGTTAGTGGGGATAGAACGACTGCATATGGAGCAGGATGCTGGCAAATCTATGCATGACCAGGACCCCAGACGCTCGCTTATAGACCTTAATCGTTCCGGTATATGTCTGATGGAAATTGTATCAAAACCAGATATTCGCTCCCCAGTTGAGGCTGGCAAGTACTTGCGAAAATTACGATCAATTATGCGCTACTTGGGTACTTGTGACGGCAACATGGCAGAGGGCTCGATGCGTGCTGATGTGAACGTTTCAGTGCGTCTTCCCGGAGAGAATTTGCGGACGCGGGTTGAAATTAAAAATGTTAACTCTGTTCGATTCGTTATGCAGGCTATCGAAATCGAGGCCGCACGCCAAGTTGAGCTTTGGGAAGATGGTGGAGAAGTTTCACAGGAGACAAGGCTATTTGACCCCAACAAGGGTATGACTCGTACAATGCGTTCAAAGGAGTTTGCCCACGACTACCGTTATTTCCCTGACCCTGATCTGCTACCGTTAAATTTGACTGAGGAGTTTGTTAAAGAAATACAGGCAACTTTACCCGAACTGCCCGACCAAAAACATCAGCGATTCATGAATGAATTTGGCCTTTCATCGTACGACGCTGAGGTACTGGTCAACGAAAAACGAAATGCAGAATATTTTGAGGAAGTAATTAACGGCAAAGAGAGGGGGCTGCGGGATCCTAAGGTAGTGGTCAACTGGATAACAACTAATCTATTTGGCGCCCTTAAAGCGGTTAATTTAAATATTGAGGAAAGTCCAATATCTGCTGATCAGCTTGGTCAATTACTCGATTTACTTGCGAATGAAACAATCTCGAGTAGCACAGCTAAAAATGTTTTTGAGCTTATGTTCGAGACAGGGCGTAACGCCGCTGATCTCGTTGAGGAGAGGGGCCTGAAGCAAATTTCAGATGCGAATGCTATCGAAGGCGCTGTCGATCAAGTAATAAGGGACAATTATGAACGCGCAAATGAAGTGCGTGAGGGTAATGAAAAAGCGATAGGATGGTTCGTCGGGCAGGTAATGAAAGCTACTGACGGTAAGGTTAACCCACAAGCTGTCAATCAATTATTGAGAAAAAAATTAAGGTCAGATTGAGTTTCAGGAGGGTAAATTTTTCGGCTCACTGCATACTTGGCAACATACCCTCATTTTGGATGTTCCTGTCTTAAATTGATTGAAGTTGCTCATTAATGCTATGACGACTTCGTAAAGGAGATGTCATGACTAAAAACACATTGGTCTTTAACATTTATTAGTGGTGCATAGTGCTCCAGTTCCCGTTCAGGAGCAACGGCGTATTTGGGAAATTGGGCTTTATTGTATCGCGTTCCTCGATCGGGTCGGTATGTTCCACAGCCATAACTCACCGGGGCACGCGCCTTGAGTATTTGGCCCATGAGAAAAGGGGTATTCCAATTGGACAAGAAATCAATTGCTGTAATAGCGACTGGGGATATGGGGCACGGTGTTGGCAGAGTGTTGCGAGAGCACGGTTATCGCGTGATGACGTGCCTTGCGGGCCGGAGTGAGCGATCATGTAAACTTGCTCTTGAGGCAGGGATAGAGGATCTTCCAGACTTAAAAACTGTTGCCTTGGAAGCAGATATATTTCTTTCCATTCTACCGCCAGACTCGGCCGTCGAGCTTGCCAGTAGGATGGCTGCACGAATCACCGAGGTAAGCCGCTCAATCACCTATGTAGATTGCAATGCGGTTGCTCCCGAAACAGCAGCTGAGATAAGTCGTATTGTCACCACTGCTGGAGCATCTTTCATTGACGCGGGTATCATAGGCTTGGCCCCGGGAAAGGCATTGCCCAGATTTTATGTTTCGGGCGATGACACTTCAGCTATGGAGGCACTAGACGGGTGCGGATTTACTGTGATTCCCATGTTGGGTGGTGGCTGTCAAGCTTCCGCAATTAAGATGTGCTACGCAGCGCTCACAAAGGGGACATGGTCTTTGCATACCGCAGTCTTATTAGCCGCTCATCAACTAGGCGTTTCAAATACCCTTATAGATGAGCTCTCTGCGAGTCAGGCGGAAGACCTTGAGCGTATGAGGGCACGTGTCCCTCTGATATCTGCTGATTCTGGGCGTTGGGTTGGTGAGATGGAACAAATCGCTCTAACTTTTGGGGAAGTCGGCGTGCCAAATAGTTTTCATAAAGGAGCTGCTGAAATTTTTAAGATATTGGCGAAGACCCCTCTAGCTAATGAGACCCGGGAGAGCATGGATACTAGTCGAACCATAGCAGACGTTGTACCTATCTTTGCTAAGCACTTGCATACTTCGGCGAAATAAAAGTTTTGGAATTTAGCTCGCAATACTTACCCACACATGGGGGAGACCTCGACGCTGCAAACGTTAGGTTTGGGCTCCCGGAGAGGGGGTGGCTTGATCTTTCAACAGGCATAAATCCCATACATTACAACTTTGAGGAGTTACCACCTACTGTATTTACACGGCTTCCAGACCAGTCGTTGTCAGAAACTCTTATAGTGGCTGCAAAGTCTTACTATCGCACTTCATCAGCAATTGTTCCCGGTGCGGGAAGCCAGGCCTTTATACGAAGTCTCCCAAATCTCTTCGAGCCAACTGAAGTCGCAATTTTAGCTCCAACTTATTCTGAACATGAAAAGGCCTGGAAACAGGGGGGGCATAGCGTATCTTTAGTCGATAACATAGAAGCTTTAGCTCAGTACCAGGTGGCAATTGTTGTCAATCCTAACAACCCTACAGGTCATGCATGGCCTACGAATGACCTTATTAAGATTGGTTGTGATTTGGAGAAAAAAGGCGGCATACTTATCGTAGACGAGGCTTTCTGTGACGTCCAACCCGGGATTAGCTTAGCACCAATTCTGCCAATAGATGGCGTTGTTGTTCTTCGATCTTTCGGTAAGTTTTTCGGTTTGGCCGGAATACGATTGGGTTTTGTGCTATGTTCGCATGAATTTGCAGAGCAATTATCACACTCATTAGGCCCGTGGCCAGTATCTGGACCAGCACTAAGTATCGGAGCCCAAGCGCTAAGGGATAGTGAGTGGCACACGCAGACCCGTTCTCGCTTAACGTCCGACTGCGCGCGGCTCGATGAGATATTTGAGAGATTTGGTAATAAAGTGATTGGGGGCACTGATTTATTTCGCCTGATTGCAACCGATGGTAGAATGTTACACGAGCATTTAGCGCAGCAGGGCATATGGACACGAGTTTTTCACAATAATTCAAATATCCTTCGTTGCGGATTGCCAGGCAACGATGCTGATTGGTGTCGTTTAGAGGCTGCGCTCAGTGTTTTCTAAGTTAGATGTACGCTTACGAACACTGCATTAAAGTTTTTTTGCAGGTTTGCCGGCAACTCTTATCCTTTTTAGGGCAACTTTCTGTGCAAAATTTGTATATTGCCATGCAGTCGCGTTGTGTATTTTGTTTACCAAAGGCAGAGGGGATACTCGCACAACTTGATTTGCAGGTTGCTCTTTCTGCTCTACCCTCTTTTCGGATGCACCGCTCCATACATTGCATAACGTTCTTCGATTGTACAAATTTTTGATTAGCAAACTGTTTGAACAAATCATCCGCCTGAACGGGCAACACATTACACGTCTGTGTGACAATTAATATGAGACATTGAAATGATAAATGTCTTAGCATTTAGGTTCTCTCCTATGTCTTCATGAACCCAATTTAATATCAAAAAATGAGAGATAATATCGCCAAACAGCAAGTTATAATTTTTCGAAATATTAAAATAAGCGCATTAGTTTAATTTGCGTGAATTGATAAGATTTCAAAGAAAATTCAATCCAAATCAACAAATTAATGTAACTAATCTACATTAGTCGAAAGGCCATAATCGTGATCGATCTGTATACTTGGAGCACACCGAACGGACGTAAAGCTGCCATTATGCTCGAGGAAACTCACCTCGATTACAATGTTAATCCGATTAACATCGGTAAAGATGAGCAGTTTACGCCACAATTTTTAGCAATAAGCCCCAACAATAAGATACCAGCTATAATTGATACTGATGGCCCGGGGGGAAAGCCGATCTCGGTATTTGAGTCTGGTGCGATTTTGTTATATTTGGCAGAGAAGGTGGGTAGCGATTTGTTGCCAATAAATCCGCGTGAAAAAGTACGCGCTATAGAATGGTTAATGTTTCAAATGGGAGGCGTCGGACCGATGTTCGGTCAAGCGCATCATTTTTTTCGTGGCAAAGAGGACGTGCCTTACGGAAAAAAACGCTATTTCAATGAAACACAGCGTCTTTATACCGTAATGGATAAGCGGTTAGATCAAAATCTGTATTTAGCTGGCGATAGTTACACTATTGCTGATGTGGCCACTTTTCCATGGGTTGCACGTTTCGAATGGCATAAAACAGACTTAAAAAATTTCCCCAATGTGAAACGTTGGTTCGATGCCGTCAGTGACCGCGAACCTGTAAAAAAAGGTATGGCAGTACTGTGATGTTTTGTTATATCACGTTAGTGTTGTCCGTGTCTCTCAAGAGCTTAGGTGGAGGTGTTTATGTCTCCTGGACAAACCCGTAAGGCTTGGTTTCGGGTCAACTTTAAAAAGATCATTGAATGGTCGCATTGACTGCCCCGGGACGTGAAATTTGCTCTCAAAGTCATGATGCGATTATTGCTGTGACTTTTTGTCATCGCCCGTGCACGAAAAGACAGGAACGTAGAGCGGCTTGAAGGTTTTAGATTAGGTGCCAAGGCCAATGGTGAATTACCAGCTGAGCAAAAGTATTGGCCCGGCACCTCGACATTTTGCAAGAGGAAGTGCTGCTGCAATTCCACAGATCGTCGGGGCTGGGAAAACTAAGGAAGCGTCCTTGTCATCAACCGTTGGGCGATATAAAAAGAAGTTCGGCTCTGGTAGGCGAGTGATGGGAACAGAAACAAAGGGAAGATCAGTTTTACGGTAACAGTCGGACATACGTTCGGATACAGGTACATGTCTATTCCTTTTGCAAGACAAGGCACTCAAAAAATAAAAAGGTTTCACAGTGGGTTAGATAAGATGGATGGGTGGCCGAGTGGCTGAAGGCGCTCCCCTGCTAAGGGAGTAAGGGTTAACGCCCTTCGTGGGTTCGAATCCCACCCTGTCCGCCAA